>Ga0210395_10001609_pt1 | contig 17491 bp, 15 predicted proteins | sample IncBWH4OmetaG_FD_150861 | JGI IMG/M metagenome (GOLD analysis project Ga0210395, IMG submission 150861) | Forest soil microbial communities from Barre Woods Harvard Forest LTER site, Petersham, Massachusetts, United States - Inc-BW-H-4-O ...
GATCTCCTCGACGCGGTGCTTCATCTCGCGCGCCGCCTTGTTGGTGAAGGTGACGGCGAGGATTTCGCTCGGCCGGGCGCGGCCGGTGGCGAGGATATGGGCGATGCGCACGGTGAGCACGCGCGTCTTGCCGGTGCCGGCGCCGGCGAGCACCAGCACCGGCCCGTCCAAGCTCTCGACCGCGAGCCGCTGCTCCTGATTGAGGCCGGCGAGATAGCTCGCCCCCGGCGGCGCCGCTCGCGCCCGCGCGGCAATGCCGCCCGGCGCCGGCCCCGGTGCTGCGGCCGGATCGCGGGTCCCTCGCCACGGGTCAGCCAAGGCGCCACGTTCCCATGATTCTCACAGCCAAAAAATGGCACCGTCCGCGGCAATTTACGAGGGGAAGCCGCGGCGTGTGTGCATACCGCCCGGTCAGGGCTTCGCGCGCATCGCGATGCCGCGGCCGGCGCCGTCGGGAACCGGCAGATGCGCATGCGCAGCCTTCATGCGGGCGAGACGAGCAGCGACGGCGTCGGGAAAGGCCGCGGTCTTGCGCGCATTGAGATCGACGTGGAGCACCATGTTCTCGGAGGTGGCCGAAAGCCAGCCCTCCTCCGCATGGAAGAGCTGCTCGAAATAGTGCATCCGCTTGGCGTCGTAGTCGAAGAGCTGAAAGGTCACCCGCACCGGGTCGCCGGAACGCAGTTCGCGCAGGTAACGCACATGCGCTTCCGCGGTGAAAGTCGAGAGCCCGTGCGCTTTGGCATAACCGGCGCCGCAGCCGAGGAGGTCGAAGGCCTCGTCGCCGGCGCGGTCGAACAGCACATTGTAATAGGCCATGTTGAGATGGCCGTTGTAGTCGATCCAGCCCGGCTCGACGCGCATCACCGACGAGACGAACGGCGCGAAGAAGGCAGGTTCGAGGTCGGGGCGTTCGAGCATGCGAAGCAAATCGGCGTTGGGCGGGTCGCAATTTGCCGGTTTTCCGGCGTCAGGCAAGCGCGGCGAGAGCGCCCTTGACCGCTGGCGGCGCTGCGGCCACGTTGCCGGAAAAGAGCAATGCCAATGGTGATGACCGAGGCGTGGGAGGGGCTTAAGCACGACCGCAAGGCGGTCGAGGCCGTTGTCGCCGCCTTGGCGGCGATGGTCGGCAACCGCCTGGTGACGTCGCGCGCGGTGCGCGAGCAGCATGCCAACACGCTGACCTGGGTGGGCAACCAGCCGCCTGACGCAGTGGTTTTTCCGCAGACCGCCGAGGAAGTGCAGCAGATCGTGCGCCTGTGCGCGGCGGAGCGCGTGCCGGTGATCGGGTTTGGCGCCGGCACCTCACTTGAGGGGCAGGTCAACGCGCCGCAGGGCGGCATCTGCCTCGACTTCCGCGACATGAACCGGCTGATCGCCGTTCACGCCGAGGATCTCGATTGCGTGGTCGAACCCGGCATGACGCGCAAACGGCTCAACGAACAGCTGCGCGATCAGGGGGTGTTCTTTCCGATCGATCCGGGCGCCGACGCCTCGCTCGGCGGCATGGCGGCGACGCGCGCCTCCGGCACGAATGCGGTGCGCTACGGCACCATGAAGGACAACGTGCTCGCCCTCAAAGTCGTGCTCGCCAACGGCGAGATCATGTCGACCGCGCGGCGGGCGAAAAAGTCGTCGGCCGGTTACGACCTCACGCGCCTCATCGTCGGCTCGGAAGGCACGCTCGGCATCATCACCGAATTGACGCTGCGGCTCGCCGGCATCCCGGAGGCGATCTCGTCCGGCATATGCCCGTTTCCCTCGGTCGAGGCGGCGTGCAATGCGACCATCATGACGATCCAGTCGGGCATTCCGGTGGCGCGCATCGAACTCCTCGACGCGCTGCAGGTGCAGGCGTCCAATCGCTATTCAAAGCTCTCGCTGCCGGAAACGCCGATGCTGTTTCTGGAATTCCACGGCACCGAGGCGGGCGTCGCCGAGCAATCGCAGCGGTTCGGCGAGATCGCGCAGGAATTCGGCGGCGGTCCGTTCGACTGGGCGACGCGGGCCGAGGACCGCACCCGGCTGTGGCAGGCGCGCCATGACGTCTACTGGGCGCAGCGCGGCCTGCGCCCGAACGCGCAGCCGCTCGCGACCGACGTCTGTGTGCCGATCTCGCGGCTTGCCGACTGCGTGACCGAGACCCAGCGCGACATCGCCGAGCACAATCTTGTCGCCCCGATCGTGGGCCATGTCGGCGACGGCAATTTTCACGTCGGGCTGATGGTCGACCTCGACGACCGCGAGGAGGTCGCGCGGGTCGAGGCTTTCCTCGAACGCCTGGTCGAGCGCGCTTTGGCGATGGATGGAACCTGCACCGGCGAGCACGGCATCGGGCAGGGCAAGATGAAGTACATGCAGGCCGAGCATGGCGAAGGAGCCCTGGCTGCCATGCGCGCGATCAAGCGCGCCCTGGACCCGCTGGACATCATGAACCCCGGCAAGGTGGTTAACCTCTGATCAAGAGGTCGCAAGCGACACAGAATCGCCCTGAACGCCGCAAACAAGGAACGCTTGAGGCGCGGTGAGGTGGTGGCCCGCACTGTTTGCCGGCCGGTGGGCAACGGCAGCTTGAACGTGCAATCCGCGGTGGCCTGATCTAGGCTTCGCGGAGCGGGTGCGCGGGTTTCGTACAGCCGACCACGGAAAGGCTCGGAGGCGCCGTGCAGACGACGCTGCTCGGATTGGGAATCGCTATCATCCTGGCGCTGGTCTCGGCGCTGGCCGCGCCGCTTGTGATCGATTGGAACCGGTACCGTCCGCGCTTCGAGCAGGAGGCGAGCCGCCTCACCGGGCTCGCCGTCCGCGTGAACGGCACGATCGAGGCCCGCATCCTGCCGACCCCGCGGATCAAGCTCGCTGACGTCGCGGTCGGCGCGGCCGGCCAGAAGCCGCAAATACAGGCCGCGACCCTCGAGCTTGAAGTCAGCCTCGGTCCGCTGCTCCGCGGCGAGGTGGAGGCGACGGAGCTCCATCTCGTTGCGCCGAAGATCAACCTCGGTCTCGACCGCAACGGCGCGGTCGATTGGCCGTCGATCTCACCGTCGCTCAGTCCCGATCGGCTCACCATCTCGCATCTGACGATCGATGACGGGCAGGCCGTCCTGACCGACGCGGCCTCCGGCTTCCGGCTGGTGCTGAAGGAGCTGGCGTTCAAGGGCGACGTCCGCTCGTTCGGCGGGCCGTTCAAGGGCGAAGGCGCCTTCCGCAGCGGCGATCAAGTCTACGGCTATCGCATCGCGGCGACGCGGCCCGAGGACGGCGGCGCGCTCAGGCTCAAAGTCGGCGTCGATCCGGCAGGCTATCAGTTGACGACGGAGATCGAGGGCACGCTGAACCTCGATCATGGCGCGCCGCAATTCGACGGGACGCTGGCGGCGCGGCCGGTCACCGCCGCGCTGGCGCGCGGCGAGCGGGTGACCACCGATGTCTGGCACCTCGCCGGCAAACTGCGCATGGCATCCGCTTCGGCGTCCCTGCAGGAACTGGCGTTCCAGTTCGGGCCCGAGGAGGCCGCGATCAATCTCAACGGCAGCGCGGAGCTCACGCTCGGCGAGCATCCGCATCTCGACGGCGCCATCTCGGCGAAGCAGGTGGACCTGGATCGCGCCTTGGCTACCCCGGATGCGCCGCTGCGGCCCCCCTTCGTCCTGATCAGAAGCGCCGTCGAGGCGTTCTTCGCGGCGGCGGCGAAACCGCCGATACCGACGAAGATCGCGGTTGCCCTCGATGCGATGACGCTCGGCGGGAGCCTGCTCGAATCGGTGCACGGCAATATCGGCTTCGACGGCAAGGGCTGGAATCTCGACGGCCTCGAGCTGCGCGCCCCGGGCGCGACCGAGGTGAAGCTGAGCGGGCGCCTCGATGATTCGCCCAAGGGACTAACCTTCAGCGGACCCGCGAGCCTCGAGACGCATGATCTGAAGGTGCTGGTGGCGCGGCTCGAAGGCCGCGGCAATCCGGCCCCGAGCGCGGCGCAGACGCTCAGCGCGCGCGGCGTGGTCACCATCGGGCGTGACCGGTTCGCCCTCGAGCGGATGACGGCGACACTCGATCAGGAGAACGTCACCGGGCGGCTCGCCTATAGCTGGACCACCGGCACCCGTCCGGCGGTGCTCGACGGCGAAATCCACGCCGCCGCGCTCGACGTCGATACCTTGGCGGCGTTCGCCAAGGCGGCGGCATCGGACGCGAGCTTCGAGGTGCCGCACGAGGTCGCGCTCGTGCTCGATATCGGCAAGGCGAGAATCGCCGGTGTCGACGCGCAGACGGTCAATGCCCGGGTCAAGCTCGACGCCGGCGTATTGCACATCGAGCGGCTCTCGGTGGGCGATCTCGGCGGCGCGGCCCTCGATGTCAGCGGACGCATCGACGACCTTTACGCGCAGCCGCGGGGACGTTTGACGCTCGATCTCGACGCCAAGGCGTTGGCCGGCGTGACCGGCTTCGTGGGCACCTTCGCGCCGCGGACGGCGGACTGGTTCCGCCGAATCGCCGACCGGCTGGCCCCGGCCAAGATCCACGGCGTGCTGACGGTCGAGCGGGCGTCGGCATCCGGCAGTCTCGCCAAGCTCGATCTCAGCGGAAAGGCGGGAGCGCTGCGTGTCGCCCTCAACGGCCAGGCGAACGGCGCGGCGGATCATCCGGGCGACGCCGTCGTGCGGATCGACAGCCGCCTCGATTCCGACGGCGGCAGCGCGCTGGTGAGCCTGCTCGGCCTCGACCGGGCGGTCGCAGTCGACCAGACCCCTGGCCAGATGGTGATTTCGGCCGCCGGGCAGCTCGGCGGCAACCTTCGCGTCAACGGCATCGCCAACGCGGGCGGCTTCTCGGCCGCGGTCGATGGGGCGTTGCGTTTGAACGGCGACGAAGCCTCGATCGGCACGCTGCAGGTAAAAGTGTCGGCCGCCGATCTGCGGCCATTGCGGCGGGCGATGACGGGACAAGCCGGCGTCGCGATGCCAATCTCCGCGCGTGCAACGGTCGCGGTGAGCGATACGGACATGTCGTTCACGAACCTGACCGTCACCGCCGGCAAGACGTCAGTGCGCGGCCGCTTGGGGCTCAAGCTTTCCAGTCCGATCAAGATCGACGGCGACATCGCGGCCGATGACGTCGACGCCGCAGCGCTGTCGGCAATGCTGTTGGGCCTGCCCGTCGCGGCGGCCGCCGGCGGAAACTCCTGGTCATCCGAACTGATCGGCGCCGGCGTATTCTCGACCGCCAACGGATCCCTCGCGTTCAAGTTCGATCACGCGGCTTTTTCGCCGACCTTGGCCGCCCGCGACCTCACGGGCGTGGTGCGGTTGCAGCCGGCTCGGATCGCCGTGAACGATATCGGCGGCAGCATCGCCGGCGGTCGGCTCGGCGGCGAGTTGACGTTCCACCGCAATGCGGACGGCTTTGCCGGCCAGGGACACATCGACCTCGCCGGCGCCGAAGCCGCCAAGCTCTTCGGATCGAACACCAAAGCGGTCGACGGGGTGGTGACATTGTCCCTCCAGGGCGACAGCACGGGACTGAGCCCCGAAGGTTTGATCGGCGCTCTGCGCGGCAGCGGCTCGATCGCGCTGATGGACGTGCATTTCGGAGGGATCGACGCTGGCGCATTCGATACCGCCATTCGTACCGCCGACCAGAGCGGCTCGGTCGACGCGGCGAAGATTCGCGCCGCGGTCGCGGCGGTCATGGACCGCGGCCGGCTCGCCGTTCTCAAGGGCGGTGCCGACCTGACCATGGCTGGTGAGCAAATCCGTGTCTCCAACGCGACGCTGCAGCTCCAAGACGGCGCCGAGCTTCTGCTCAGCGGTTCGCTCGACTTCGGCAAGGGCGCGGTTGATGCGCGGATGACGCTGGCCGGCCGCCCGGCGGCCAATCCGTTGGCCGGAGCCAAGCCGGAACTTTCTGTCACGCTCAAGGGCCCGCTCGCCGCGCCCGAGCGGACAGTCGACGTTTCGTCATTGCTCGGTTGGCTGACCTTGCGGTCCACCGAGCTGCAGACCCGCCGCCTGCAATGGCTCGAGGCCAACGGGCGGCCGGACGTTTCGGGCGCCGCCGTGGTACGCCCCGGCTCGCCGGCCGTCCGCTTCCTGCCGCTCGGGACCGTGCTCGAATCGGGGGCTTCGGCCAATACGCCGGCGCCCAGAGGGGCTGGAACCGCCGAGCGCCTTCAGCCCACCCCGCCCGGCTTGGTCCCCGACGACACGCATTCGGATGCCGGCGGCACCAGCCGCGGCGCCGCCGCCGCGATTGCGATGCCGCCAACGGCGCCGCACACCGACAACTCCACCGGGATAACAGGAACCGCCGCCCCGCCGCCGCGTCGTGCTACGCCGGCGGCGCCGACGCCGCAGGCCGCGCCGCCGCAGGCCGCGCCTCGCGCCACCGCCCCGGCGGCGCGATCGCCGCTCGAACTGCTATTCGGCTCGCATAACTGACGCGGCCGAAGGCGGCATCATCATCATTTCGCGCGGTGCCGGGCGGCCGTCGGCGTGCACGCCGATACGCGCCTTGTAGTGGTCGAGGACGAACAGCCTGATCGCCGACGACAGGTTGCCGAGCTGTCGCTCGGAATCGATCGCCGCGACGAGGTCCGAGAGGGTTACACCGCGGCTCTGCGCGATCTCCTTGAGACCCCTCCAGAATGCATCTTCGAGGCTGACGCTTGTCTTGTGGCCGGCGATGACGATTGATCGCTTGATGACCGGCGATTTCATTGCCCGTCTCCCGTTTCGATCCGGTAGGGCCAGGTCCTCGTGGGCTCTGTCGTTGCGGAACTGCTCCGGGCGTGTCGACGAGGCTGCGGGCACGGAGCCGTTTGTCCGGCTCGCCGCCGCGTGAGGCGCTTTCGCTCTATCCGCAGATTGACGAGGTCACCCATTCAAAGCGTGGCGGTACCAGATGAGGTGGCTGCGGCCATTCGGGCCTGCGTGGTCCGGAAAAATTACGCCGATACGGTGACGCGTTGCGACTCTACACTTGCGAGTCAGGAGTGTGGCCATACCGTCCACCCAGGCAACACAATATTCTTTGAAAAAGAGATACCTCCTTTGAGTGTCTCGGCCCCCGCAAGGGCAGCCCATGGGACAAAAGCGCGTCCAGCCAAATAATGCGGGCAGCTTCAACAGGTATTTGTCACAATTCCAGCTCGTAGAGCATCAGTCGTCGCCCCGAGAAACGTTACGTCAGAGTCGATGAATATTGCGACTCATTCTCAATCCTGCATGCAGACACTGCCGAGGGGACTGCGCAACCGCTCTATGTCGCGCTTTCATCGGTGCCGGTCGTCAAAGGCGCGGCTTTTGGGCGACCTTTCGGCGTTGACGCAGCGTCAGGGTGCAGGGGCGGGGGCGGGGCCGATCACGAATCCGGGCGCGTCATCCGCGCGGGCTGCACCAGCCGATCGAATTCCTCGGCCGATACGAAGCCGAGTCTGACCGCCTCTTCCCGCAGCGTGGTGCCGTTGGCGTGCGCGGCCTTGGCGATTTGCGCCGCCTTGTCGTAGCCGATCCGCGGCGTCAACGCGGTGACCAGCATCAGCGAGCGCTCCATCGCCTCGCGGATGCGCGGCTCGTTGGCACGGATACCGGCGATGCAATGGTCGGTGAACGAGACCGCTGCGTCGGCGATGAGCCGGATCGACTGCAGCGCCGCGTAGATGATCACCGGCTTGTAGGTGTTGAGCTCGAAATGGCCCTGGCTTGCCGCGACGGTGATCGTGGTGTCGTTGCCGAACACGCGGCAGCACACCATGGTCAGCGCCTCGCATTGGGTCGGATTGACCTTGCCCGGCATGATGGATGATCCCGGCTCGTTTTCCGGAAGGATCAATTCGCCGAACCCGGAGCGCGGGCCGGAGCCGAGCAGGCGGATGTCGTTGGCGATCTTGAACAGGTCGGCGGCCAGCGCGTTGAGCGCGCCGTGCGCGAAGGTGAGGGCGGCGTGCGACGCGAGCGCCTCGAATTTGTTCGGTGCGCTCACGAACGGCAGGCCGGTAATCGCCGCAACCTTTGTCGCGAACACCTTGCCGAATTCGCGCTTGGCGTTGAGCCCGGTGCCGACCGCAGTGCCGCCTTGCGCCAGCGGGTAGAGTTCCTTCACGCCCGCGCGGATGCGGGTGATCCCGGACTTGACCTGCGCTGCGTAGCCGGAAAATTCCTGGCCGAGCGTCAGTGGCGTGGCGTCCTGAACATGGGTGCGGCCGATCTTGATGATCGAGGCAAACGCCTTCGTCTTTGCCTCAAGCGCCGCATGCAGATGCGCGAGCGCCGGAAGGAGCCGTCCGGCTATCTCCTCCACCGCCGCGATGTGCATGGCGGTGGGAAAGCAGTCGTTCGACGACTGGCTCATGTTGACGTGATCGTTGGGATGGATTGGCGACTTGCTGCCGAGCGTGCCGCCGAGCAGTTCGTTGGCGCGATTGGCGATCACCTCGTTCATGTTCATGTTGGTCTGCGTGCCCGATCCGGTCTGCCATACGACCAGTGGGAAATGATCGTCGAGCTTGCCGGCGATGACCTCGTCGGCGACCTGGATGATCGCCTTTGCCCACCGCGCGTCGAGCACGCCGAGTTCGAGATTGGCTTGCGCTGCTGCCCGCTTGACGATCGCGAGCGCCGTGATCAGCGGGCGCGGCATGCGTTCCTCGCCGATGTGGAAGTTGATGCGCGAGCGCTCGGTCTGCGCGCCCCAGTACCGATCGGCTGCGACTTCGATCGGCCCCATGGAATCGGTCTCGATACGCGTTTTCATTGCCGGAGATGGAGCACGGACGACCGGTGGAACAGCTTCTTTAGCGCCTGCCGTCCGTCGCCGGTCGTCGACCGCTCGCTGGCTCTCATTTCTTCCTGAACCGGTCCAGCCGCACGACTTCGCCGCCGGCATCGGCGCCATCAGGGGCGGGCGCGGGCGGCGTCACGGCAGCGGGAGCCGGCAAGGGTTCCGGCCGTTCGCCGGCGGTCAGCGCCGGCGCCGGCGCGGCCGATTTGTCCACAGTCTGGGTCGCAGCAGACGCTTCCGCCGCCGCGCCCCCGTCGACGGCTTCGAACTGGAAGCCGAACTGGACGGCCGGATCGTAGAACGCCGTCACCGCCTCGAAGGGTACGCCCACGCGTTCGGGAATGCCGCCGAACGACAGGCCCACTTCGAAGGCCTGTTCGGTTACGGCGAGGTCCCAGAATTGATGCTGCAGGACGATGGTCATGTCCTGCGGATATTGCGCCCGCATGCGGTCGGACAGCCGCACGCCCGGGGCCATGGTGTTGAAGGTGATCCTGAAATGATGTTCGCCCGGCAGGCCATTCTTGGCGACGTCGGCGAGCACGGTGCGCACGACGCCGCGCAGGGCCGCTTGCGCGAGAACGTCATAACGAATGTGATCGAAGGCCATGGCAGACGACGGCTGACGGACGACGATGACGCGCGACGGAGTGACCGAGGACAGATCGATGATAGAGGCCCAGACCGATTCTGTCCTCTGTCGTCCGTCTTCCGTCCTCCAAAAAAGTGGAGGCTTCTGTTGCCAGGTGCCTCCGAACCCCGCCTGACGCTGCTAAGACGCCAGGGCTTCAGATCGGTCTTTCAAGCTGCTTACGCAGCCAGAGCAACCGGAGCATAGTTGTCGTTGGCAACTATGAGTTTGGCCCGATAACGGCGGAACCATGCCGAGCAAAAGCACGTCCTTTACGCCCTCGTCGATCCTATTTCGACCCCGCAGGCGGAGGACCGAGATCAGAACGCAGAAGACAAATCGCCGGCTGCAAGGACGCCCGGTCTGTCATCTGCCGTCTGTCGCCTGCCCTCCAAATTGGTGGAGTCGCCGGGTACTGCCCCCGGGTCCGAAAGGTTTATTTCGACGGCCATTTATCGCCATAGCCGGATTGCTCCGGCGCCACGGAATATAAGCGCAAAGCATTGACGAAAAAAGAGGGTGCGGCTGTGGGCGCGGCGGCTCAAGCCCGCCGCGCCCACAGCCGCGGTGAATTGCGCTTGCGCGCAACCCGTCGGGAGTCGCCGACGGTGCGAATGCGCCGCTTACTGCAGGCTCAATGCCACGAAGCGGGTCTCGCCGTCGGCGTTGGAGACGAGCAGGACCGCGACTTTCTTGCCCTGGCCCTTGAGCTGATCGAGCCGAGTCTGCAGGTCTGTCGGATTGCCCACGCTCTGGTATTGCACCTCGACGATGACGTCGCCGGAGGAAAGCCGCTTGTCGGGCGGCGCCGCGGCGACGCTCGGATCGACCGCGGTGATGATCACGCCCTTGATGTTGTCTCTGATCTTGTACTTCTTGCGCAGATCGTCGGTGAGGCTGGAGAGTTCGAGGCCCAGCGTCTTCTGCACGACGGATTTTTCTTCCGGCGCCGAATCCTTCTTGTTGGCGGCGGCGAGCTTTTCGCCGTCCTCGAGGCGGCCGACCTTGACCTTGTGGGTTTCTTCCTTGCCCTTGCGGATGACGACGACATCGACCTCCTTGCCCACCGGCGTATCGGCGACGATGCGCGGCAGATCGTGCATGTCCTTGATGTCGCGGGCGTCGAGCCTGATGATCACGTCACCCGGCTCGATGCCGGCGGGCTTCGCCGGGCCGCGGTCGTCGAGGCCGGCGACGAGCGCGCCGTGCGCCGGTTTGATGCTCAGGCTTTCGGCGATGTCGTCGGTGACCTGCTGGATGCGCACGCCGAGCCAACCGCGCCGCGTTTCTCCGAACTGGCGGAGCTGTTCGATGACGGCAAGCGCCGAGTTCGACGGCACCGCGAAGCCGATGCCGATCGAGCCGCCGGACGGCGAAATGATCGCGGTGTTGACGCCGATCACCTCGCCGCTGAGGTTGAACAGCGGCCCGCCGGAATTGCCGCGATTGATGGCGGCGTCGGTCTGGATGTAGTTGTCGTAAGGGCCGGAATTGATGTCGCGGTTGCGGGCGGAGACGATGCCGGCGGTGACCGTGCCGCCGAGGCTGAACGGGTTGCCGATGGCGATGACCCATTCGCCCAGCCGCAGCTTGTCGGAATCGCCGAACTTCACCGCCTTGAGCGGCTTGTCGGGGCGCACGCGCAGCACTGCGAGATCGCTCTTTGAGTCCTTGCCGACGAGTTCGGCCGTGAGCTTGGCGCCGTCGTTGAGGATGACGCTGATCTCATCGGCATCGGAAATGACGTGATTGTTGGTGACGACGAGCCCGGAGGAATCGATGATGAAACCGGAGCCGAGCGAGTTGACCCGCCGCGCCGGACGGTCCTGATCGCCGCCGCCCTGGCCACCGCGCCGGTTCTTGAAGAATTCGTCGAAAAACTCCTCCATCGGCGAACCAGGCGGCAGATCGGGCACCCCGCTCATGCGCGCGTCGACCTTCTGCGACGTCGAGATGTTGACGACGGCGTCGATCACCTGTTCGGCAACGTCGGCGATGTTTTCCGGTCCGCGCGCTGCCGCCGGCCGGGCGAGCGCCAGCGCGATCGCCGCCGCAAGCGCGGCGAGCGCCAGAGCGGGCCGCGGCAAACCGTACAGATGGCAAGACATGGACGTCTGTGCTCCTGAAGCATTGAGTTCTGGAAGGATGTGCCCCCGTCCGGGGTCGGACGCAAGCCCATACCGGCGGCGCAGCGGCAGTTAGGAACGGGATTGGGGCGGAAAGGCGGACCGGTCTATCCCGGCGTCACGCCGCGCGCCCCCCCGCGTCGCGCGCCGTGCCGGCACGATCTGCCGCGCCGTCCCGCCGAACAAACGCGCCTCAGCCGCGCACCAACCAGACGATGAGCACGCCGAGCGCCCCCGAAACGAGGCCCGCAAGGCGCAATCGGCTATCCGGCACGCCAAGTGCTGCAGCCATCGCTTGCTTCGCGGTCATCGGGAATGCGGCAAAGAGAATACCTTCGATCGCGAAGAACAATCCGATCGCGGCCAGGAAGTCGGACATGCCTGCGGGCCCCGGGGGTACGGCGGGCGCAACTTGACGAAAAGCCTATTTGGCGTCGGGCGCGGGGGAGGCCGCCGGTTTCTGCGGCGCGGGCGGGGCTGCCGCTTCCGCGCGGGCCCGCGGCAACGGCGTGGAGAAGTAGCGGAAGAAATCCGAATCAGGCCGAAGCACCAGCCGCGTATCGCCGTGTTGCAGGCTCTTCTCGTAGGCCTGCATGGAACGGTAGAAAGCGAAGAAGTCGGGATCGCGGTTATACGCGTCGGCAAAGATGCGATTGCGCTCGCTGTCGCCCTGACCGCGGGCCTGCTCGGCCTGGGAGTTGGCCTCGGCCAGCAGCACGGTCACGTCGCGGTCGGCCCTGGCCCGGATCTCCTGGCTCTTCTGGCTTCCTTGGGCGCGGAACTCGGCCGCTTCGCGCTGGCGCTCAGTCTGCATGCGCTGGTACACCGCCTGGCTGTTCTGCTCCGGCAGGTCGGCGCGGCGGATGCGCACGTCGACAACCTGGATGCCGAACGACTGCGCCTCATGGTCGAGCTGCTCGCGCACGCGCGCCATCAGCTGTTCGCGCACGTCGCGCACGACCTCGGTCAGTGTGGCCTCGCCGAGCACGCGCCGCAGCGCCGAGTTGAGCAGGATCGCGAGTTGCGAGTTCGCGCCGGTCTCGCCGACCGTCTGGTAGAATTTGAGCGGATCCTTGACGCGATAGCGCGCGAAGGCGTCGACGACTAGACGCTTCTGGTCGGAGGCAATCACCTCCTGCGCCGGCGATTCGAGGTCGAGGATGCGTTTGTCGACGTAGATCACGCTGTCGATGAACGGCACTTTCACGTTGAGTCCGGGCTCGGTGATCACCCGCACCGGCTCGCCGAGCCGCACCACCAGGGCCTGCTTGGTCTGGTTGACGGTGAACAGGGTGCTGTAGCCGACGATGACGACGAGCAGCAGCACGACGGCGAAGCCCACTCCGGCAAGGCTCTGCTTCATTGGCTGGCTCCGGAAGACGACGGGCTGCCGGCCGGGGACGGCGGACGCTGGCGCGGCAGCTCGGTAAGCGGCAGGTAAGGCACCACGCCGGGGCTCGTCTGCTGCGGGCCGGTATCGATGATCGTCTTCTCGCTGCCGCCGAGAACGCGTTCCATGGTTTCGAGATACATGCGCTCGCGGGTCACGTCCGGCGCTTTCTTGTACTGGTCGTAGATCTGCAGGAAGCGCGAGGTCTGGCCCTTGGCCTCGGCGACGGTCTGCTCGCGATAGGCCTCGGCGTCCTGGGTGACCTTGGCGGCGCGGCCGCGCGCCTCCGGCACCACGCGATTGGCGTAGGTCTGTGCCTCGTTCTGCGCGCGTTCGAGATCCGAGCGCGCCGCCTGCACGTCGCGGAAGGAATCGATGACCTGGGTCGGCGGATCGACCTTCTGCAGCTGCACCTGCTGCACCAGGACGCCGGCGCCGTAATTGTCGAGGGTCTTCTGCATCAGCTGCTGCACCCCCGTCTCGATGTTCTGCCGCGCACCGGTGAGGATCGGCTGGATGGTTGAGCGCCCAATCACTTCGCGCATCGCGCTTTCGGCGACCGCCTTCACCGTTCCCTCGGGGTTCTGGATGTTGAACAGATAATCGCCGACCCCGTTCGGCTTGACCCGCCACAGCACGGAGAAATCGACGTCGACGATGTTCTCGTCGCCGGTGAGCATCAGGCTTTCCTCCGGCACTTCACGCACCGGTGCGCCACGGCGCACGTTCTCGACGGGGAGCGTGCCGACGTCGATCTTGTTGACGCGCAACGCCGGAGGCGTCAGCGCGGTCTCGATCGGATAGGGCAGGTGGTAGTTCAGCCCCGGCTGCACTTCGCGCACGAACTTTCCGAACCGCAGCACCACGCCGAGCTCGTCGGGCTCGACGCGGAAGAAGCCGGAGAAGCCCCAGAGCACGACTGCCGCCAGCGCGATCAGCGCCACACCGCGGCCGCCGAGATTGCCCGGCAGCACGCTGCGCAATCGGTCCTGGCTGCGGCGCAGGAATTCCTCGAGATCGGGCGGCCGCGGCCCTTGCTGCTGCGGACCCGAGCCCCAGGGTCCCCGCGGCCCCGAACCCCAGGGGCCGCCGGACTGGTTGCTCCACGGCATCGGGTAAAAGATCTCCTGAGCGCCGGGCCAACCCAGCCGGCATGGATGCGGATATAGGGAAGTGCACTGCTCCTTGCAACGCGCAGCAATGCCGCGTTGGCCCTTCACCTGCGGGTCAGCCCGGCGCTCGACCTCGCTTCTCTCGTTCGGACGCCACGGCGGCGGATTGACGCTGGCAGGTGACGAAGGCGAAAGCGCTGTCGTCGCCTTCGGCCGGCGCATGCTCCTCGCGTGCGGTCTCGCGCCAGACTTCGGGATCAATCGCTGGAAAGTACGCATCGCCCGCGACGCGGCGATGGACCCTGGTGATGATGAGGCGCGACGCGAAGGGCAGCGCTTGGGCGTAGATTTCGGCGCCGCCGGCGACGACGATCGTGTCCACCTGCCGGCGCAGGGCGTCCCCGCGGGCGGCGGCAAGGGCGGCGTCGAGGCTCGGCGCGACCACCGCGCCCGAAGCCGTGAATTCGCGATCACGGCTTACGACGATGGTGGTGCGTCCTCTGAGCGGCTTGCCGATCGAAAGAAAGGTCTTGCGCCCCATGATGACCGGCTTGCCCATGGTGAGCGCACGGAAATTCTGCATGTCGGACCGGAGCCGCCACGGCAGCGCGTTTCCGCTGCCGATGACGCCGTTCTCGGCGACGGCGGCGATGAGCATGATGGCGGGCAGGCCCTCAGTGCATGTCGTCTTCGATGTCATTCTGCTGATATTCCGTCATTCCCGGGCCGGCCACAGGACGGAGCCCGGAATCCATAGCCGCCGCGCCTCGCGCATTGCATCACGCCTGTCCGATGGCCGGCCGTTTAGTTGTTTGAAACAGGAAGCAAGCCCAGGCGCTTTCACGTCTTGCTGGATCGGGGTTATGGATTCCGGGTTCGCCGCTGCGCGGCGCCCCGGAATGACTCGTTTGGCAAATATCACACCGCCACCGCCGCCTTGATGTGCGGGTGGGGCTCGTAGCCCTCGAGCGCAAAATCCTCGTAGCGGAATGAAAAAAGATCGGTCACTGCCGCGTTGAGTCGCAGCGACGGCAGCGGTCGCGGGCTGCGCGTCAGCTGCAGCCGCGCCTGCTCGAGGTGATTGAGGTAGAGATGGGCGTCGCCGAAGCTGTGGACAAACGCGCCCGGCCTGAGCCCGCTCACCTGGGCGACCATCAAGGTCAGCAGCGCGTAGGAGGCGATGTTGAACGGCACGCCGAGAAAGACGTCGGCCGAGCGCTGATAGAGCTGGCACGACAAGGCGCCGTCGGCGACATTGAACTGGAACAGACAATGGCAGGGCGACAGCGCCATGAGATCGTTCTCCGCCGGGTTCCAGGCGGTGACGACGAGCCGGCGGGACGAGGGGTTGCGGCGGATCTCGGCGACAACCTCCGCCATCTGGTCGATGACGCGCCCGTCCGGGGCCGGCCACGAGCGCCATTGCCGGCCATAGACCGGGCCGAGGTCGCCGTTGGCGTCGGCCCATTCGTTCCAGATGGTGACGCCGTGATCGTTGAGGTATTTGACGTTGGTGTCGCCGCGCAGGAACCACAAAAGCTCGTAGATGATGGACTTCAGATGCAGCTTCTTGGTAGTAAGAAGGGGAAATCCGCGCGCGAGGTCGAACCGCATCTGGTGGCCGAAGATCGAGCGCGTGCCGGTGCCGGTGCGGTCGCGTTTCTCGACCCCTTCGGTCAGCACGCGTTGCATCAGATCAAGGTATTGGCGCATCGGTTGCTGCGTTCGGCCATCTGCGGCTGAGTCGTGAACCAAGCTTAGCGGCAAATGCGGTGCGCCCGAAGCGCGTACAAGGCCGCGGTGGATACGATGGGGATAGCCCGGGCGGGCGGAGCGCGAGGTATCAGGATGGGCGGCATCAAAGTTGGAACCGCAGTGTTGGCGCTGGCAATCGTCGGCCTGCCTTGCGCCGCGACCGCAACGGAACTGCCGCTCGGCATCCACAAGCACCGCACGGTCCATCACTGGCGCGTGCGCCATGAGCCGAGGGTCCATTTCGGCTATTATTGCTATCGCTGGGGCTGGAGGTGGGGCGGTACCCGGTATTCCTGGTACGGCTCCTCGTTCGCCTGGCAGTGATGATTCCCGCGGGTGGATTAACCAAGGTAAAAGCCAGGGTTGCTGACCCTTTCCACGCGCCTTGTGTTCTGTCACAAACGTCGTATGGTTGTAGTAATTAGCACGTTTTCCTCAGAAACTCGGCCGTCGATCTTGGCGCGGAAGCGGTGCCGATCCGTGGCGGCAATGCCGGAGTAAAGTGATGGCTCGCAGAGGACCCGACGCGGTCGACAAGCTTGTAGGTCGCAACATCCGCGTCCTTCGTTTGGCGAAAGGACTTTCGCAGACGGAGCTTGCGGACGAACTCGGAGTGACCTTCCAGCAGGTGCAGAAATACGAGAAGGGCACCAACCGGGTGGGCAGCGGGCGGCTGCTGAAAATCTCGGGAATCCTCGGCGTGAAGATCACCGATTTCTTCGAAGGAACCGATCGCATGCACGACACGGCGCGCCGCTCCGTGTTTGATCAGCTGGCGCAGCCCGAATCATTTCGGCTCGTGCAGGCGTTTTCCGGCATCAATCACCCGAACATCCGCCGCACGCTGGTGAAACTGATCGAGCAGATCGCCTCCGAGCGGTAAGGCGTCAGCGCCGCCAAGTCGGCGTGAATTCGGCGCGCGGTTGCGCCTGCCGCGATTTGGCTCGTTATGAGATCGTCGTGCCCGCGCTTGTCGCGGGCACCGCGTCTTAAAGGCTGCGCCAAAACAAAGACGTGGATCGCCGGAACAAGTCAGGCCACGACGAACTATGGATTTTGAACTGAACTCATCCCGTCCTTAGCTCGGCATGCCTCTTTCAGATGTTCGATGCAGAGCTTGAGCTGTTCGGCGCAGCGCCGATCCTGCAGGTTGTCGCTGACTTCGCCATGCAGGTATTCGAGCAACCCGTGCAGCGCGTCGATGCTGGTCTCTTCCCACAGGATTCCTTCGTTCACCTCCCCGTCGGTCAGGTTGTGTTGCAGGCGAAACGAGGAAACGCAGTCCTCCATTGTCCTTAGGCACTCGTCGTCGGCGGCGTGGCGCAGCAGCGAGGCTCGCGCCGACAGCAGCAGGAACAGCACGCCCTGGATATTGCTCTGCCGTTCGCTGGCATGAGCATAGGTGGCATGAGCATAGGGTTGATCATCAGCGTCGTGTCGCCTCATGGCAATGTCCCATCCAGTTCCGGTTGTCGTGAGGAACATCGGCCGGCGGATCGGCCGGCGGCATCCGCTACGCTCCTTGAAGTACGTCACTCTTCTCGCTCCACAACGCTAAGCAGGCACAACGCGCCCGCGGAAGTCTGCTTCGGCATCAGCCGGCCTCGTGGCTCTGCGGGCCGCGCCCGAGGTCGCCGCAGATCGGCCATTGGCTGGTCGCATCGATCCACGCGGCGGTCGTCGCCACGGTCGCGTACAG
>Ga0210395_10001610_pt1 | contig 17488 bp, 17 predicted proteins | sample IncBWH4OmetaG_FD_150861 | JGI IMG/M metagenome (GOLD analysis project Ga0210395, IMG submission 150861) | Forest soil microbial communities from Barre Woods Harvard Forest LTER site, Petersham, Massachusetts, United States - Inc-BW-H-4-O ...
GAATACGTTGTCGAGCGCCGAGCCGAGTTCGGGTTGCTTGGCGTCTTTCGCGAATCCAACCACCAGGCCACCGCGCTCGGCAGCGACTTGGGCTGCAACTTTCCAGAACTCATTGACTGTGGGCATAACCGGTTAGTTTGCGTGGTGGCCAAACATCGTAACGGCGCGCTGCCTGCCCGGTCAATCGGGGTTGGATTCTCGATCGGGTGGCCCTTCAATCGAGGCTTCGCTTTTATCAAGGTCCACCCTCCTGCGCCTCTTCCGGTAAAATTGTCTTCATCCTATGAATACCTTTGAACAAATCGCTGAACGGGAGCGGCAGTTTCTGCTGCAGACTTATAACCGGTATCCGGTCGTGCTGACGCGGGGCAAGGGTGTGTTTCTTTGGGACATCGAGGAGAAAAAGTATCTGGATTTTGTTTCGGGGCTGGGGGTGAATGCGCTGGGGCACGCGCATCCTCGGATCGTGAAGGCGATCCGGGAGCAGGCGGCGAAGATTGTGCATGTGTCGAATCTTTACTACCACGAGTATCAGGGGCCGCTGGCGGAGAAGTTGTGCGGGCTTTCCGGACTCAACCGAGCGTTTTTTTCTAACAGCGGTACGGAAGCGATCGAGGGGGCGATCAAGCTGGCGCGGCTGGCGGGACATCGCGCGGGCGGAGAATCGAAAAGCAAGCTGGTCGCGTTGGACGGGTCGTATCACGGGCGGACTTTCGGTGCTCTCTCGCTCACCGGACAGGACAAGCATCGCAAGGGATTTGAACCGCTGCTCGAAGATGTCACGTTTGTGAAGCAGAACGATATCGAGGGGCTGCGGGCGGCGATCAACGACAATACCTGCGCGATCGTGCTGGAACCGATTTTTGGTGAGGGCGGAATTTATGAATGCTCCGTGGAATTTTTGCGCGAGTGCCGGGCGCTGGCCGATCGCCACAAAGTGGCTCTGATCTTTGACGAGATTCAATGCGGGCTGGGGCGTACAGGGACGATTTTTGCGTTTCAGAGTTTTGGGGTGACGCCGGATATTGTGGCGATTGCCAAGCCGATCGCGGCGGGGCTGCCGCTGGGGGCGTTCATCGCGAAGGAAGAATTTGCGACCGCGATTTCGCCGGGGCAGCATGGCACAACTTTTGGCGGAGGTCCGTTGGCGTGTCGCGTCGCGCTGGAATTCCTGGCGATCGTCGAAGAAGAGAAGCTGCTGGAGAACGTCAACAAAGTTGGGGCGTACTTGCAGCAGGAACTGAAGGGGCTGGTGGAGAAACGCGCGGCCGCGACGGGAGTGCGCGGACGGGGATTCATTCAGGGGATTCAGCTGGAGATTCCGGCGCGTCCGATTGTGGATGCGGCGCTGGCCGAGGGCGTGCTGTTCAACAGCACGCAGGATACGGTGGTGCGGTTCCTGCCTCCGTTCTTGATGGAGGAGAAGCATGTGGATAAGGGGATTCGGGTGTTGAAGAAGTTGTTGGGGAAGAAGCGGAAGGCAGCGTCGGCGGCTTCCGGCGATGCGAGCGTGCGGGTTAGAGTCGTGGCTGAGTGAGAAATCAAACGTCCCAGACTATGGCGCCGGAAGCCGGCAGCCGAGAGCCGGAAGCCGAAATAAAAACGGGGAGCCGAAGCTCCCCAGTGAAGCGACAGAGGCGTTATTTCACTTAAGTAGGAATCTAGCTGGGGTGAAAGAGTTGTCCTCAGTGCCGGAAGATTTTTTGCGATTGCGATGACGATGAGTGAGATTCAGGAAATTCCGGCGGGCGCTGTTACTTACCCTGTCCCTTCCACGGATACGGGCGTGGAAGAGTGCTGGATGGATTTCGATGGGGCGCGGATGCGGTACTTGCGGGCGGGGACGGGGCCGGCGTTGGTTCTGTTGCATGGGCTGCTGGGGTATTCGTTTTCCTGGCGATACACGCTCCCGGCGCTGGCGCCTTATGCGACCGTGTATGCGCCGGATATGCTGGGGGCAGGATTTTCGGACCGGCCGCGCGGAATCGACCATTCGATGCGCGGGACGGCGCTGCGGATGCTGCGGTTTGTTGAAAAGCTGGGGATGACGTCGTTCGATTTGCTGGGGACGTCGCGAGGCGGGCCGGTGGCCATGGCGATGGCTGCGGAATGCATCGGTGCAAGCAACTCCGCGCCACGGGTTCGGCGGTTGGTGCTGGCGTGCCCGGTCAATCCTTACTCTCCGCACGGTAAGTGGCTGGCGCCATTTCTCGGCACTCGTGTGGGCTCGACCATGTTTCGTGCCGTCATGGGGATCAGCCGCATGGATTTTATGTATTCTTTCTGGCACGGGCGACTCTACGGCGACCGCGACAAGATTCCTCCCGGGACTCTCGAGGGCTATAAGGCGCCGCTCGCGATTCCGGGATTGTTCGAACATGGGTTGAGTATTGTCAGTACCTGGAGTGACGATCTTCGGGAACTGGAGGCGCTGCTGCCGAAGTTGGCGGCGATTCCGACGCTGCTGATGTGGGGAAGCAAGGATCCGGCGGTGTATGTTTCGTCGATGGAGCCGCTGGCGCGGCATTTTGCGAAAGTGCAGACGGTGGTGTTTCCGGGGGTGGGGCACTTGCCGTATGAGGAGTGTCCGGAGGAGTTTAACCGGGCGCTGATTGGGTTTTTGACTTAACTTTCCCACTTCTCGCAAAGAACGCGAGAAATGGGGCACCCACAGTTTTCTTAAATCAAACTGAAATCATGACCCACTCCATTCTCGACTTCTTGCGGAATGCGGTGGTGCACTACGGATATTGGGCCGTGGCGGCGGCGCTGTTGCTGGAGAACGCCGGAGTGCCTGTGCCGGGAGAGACGGTTCTACTGCTGGCGAGTTTCCTGGCCTATTCCGAGCACGAGTTGCAGCTTCAGTGGATCATTGTGGTGGCGACGATCGCGGCCACGGTGGGCGACAATCTTGGATTTGCCTTGGGCCACTACGGCGGGCGTCCGGTGCTGGCGCGCTATCAGGCGTTTTTCAGAATTCAGGATGCGACCATCGCGCGCGGAGAAGGCATGTTCGCGCGCTACGGCGCGCTGACCATCTTTTTTGCGCGCTTTGTGTTCGGGCTGCGAATCATTGCGGGACCGCTGGCCGGTGTGTTGCGAATGCCGTGGCGGAAATTCGGGATCTTCAACTTCCTGGGCGCGGGGCTGTGGGTGACCGTGATTTCCGGGGCTGGTTATTTATTTGGACAACATTTCCACCGGCTGGAGCGGGATCTTAAACGCTTCGACCTGGCAGTTGCGATTGCGGTGCTGCTGGGGTTGGCATTTCTGTGGTGGCGCAAGCGGCGGGAAAATGACGGAGCATCTTCCGAGTAACCTTTTGCACAGGGAGAGGGCTTGCGTCAGCGACTATACTGTCCGGGTCTCGCGGGCGGGCTCGACGTCCAGAGGCAAAGAATTGTCCGCGAGCGTGGAATGAAACAAACCGGTTGCGTCCGAGCCGGAATTCGGACGAGGAGGAATACATGAAGAAGATTGGGTTCTTGACTCTGCTGATCATGGCAACACTTCTCTTTACGCTGGCCTTCCCGGCGGCGGCAGCCGGACCGAAAGCGCCGGCGGCTCCTGCGCCCGCGGTGGTGGCGCCAGCAACGCCGGCTGCTGTGGCCCCAGTGCCCGAACGGCATCCGCACATCGATGAAGCCCTCGAGCACATGCGGCAAGCCAAGCATGAACTGGAAATCGCCGAACACGATTTTGACGGGCATCGCGCCAAGTCGATTGACCACCTCGACCGGGCGATCCACGAAGCCGAAATCTGCATGGGTATGCACTAAAGATTCCGCAAGAGATTCCGCAAAGGCAGCGTCCAAGGACGCTGCCTTTTTTGTCTCTAATTTCGTTCCAGCTTGTCGAGTTTAGTCCCGGTGGAAAGTAAAGCCGATGGAAGCGCCCAGGCGCAGAACGTTATCGGAGTGAAATTCGGAGTTATCGAAGATGTGGTAGAAGTTGGCCTCGGGGCGGATAAAGAGTCTCCGCCACAGCATGTAGCGGATCTCGGCACCGGCGTGCACCAGGAAGTGATTGCTGTTCACGCTGGCGGCGCAACCCGCGAAATTGCAGCTGCCGTACTGCGTGTAGAAAAGCAGGCTCTCACCGCCCGGACCGGCCGTGAAGTCCACACGGGTCCTCTTGGCGAAGCGGGCCGGAAACACTCCGGTGATGCGGGGCACGTAAACGGCGTTGAAGTCATAGAGGAGGGGACGGTAGGGTTGAAAGGCGTTGTAGAAATCCCGCTTGTAGCGAAAGGCGAGTTCGGCGCTGTAGCCGAAGCGGTTCTTGTAGGTGCGCTCGATGCTGACGTTGGGGTAGAGTCCGCCCTTCTCCGGAGGCGGCAGGAAAGCCAGGGAAGCGCTCGTGTTTTTCGTGGAGAACAGAGTGCTGCCACCGACGGCGACGTCAAATTGCTGGGCATGGGCGATCGCGGTGGACAGAACGAGCGCGGACACGGACAACAGAAGCGCGGATTTCACTAGTCTTGGCGCAAACCCTCTCAGCGCAAACTTTCTCAATACAGCCCCCTTGTCATTGTCATTGGCTCAGGATTCTGGGATGCAACCGCGGGCAGATTGGTGGGTCCGGCCTGGCGATGCGGTCGCGAAATGGGGCGAAGGGGAAAACCTGGCAGTCGGAACTGACCTGCTGCAGATTGCCTGCCCCTGAAACCCAACTCGCGACCGCCTGCCCAAACCAGAATCTAGTCAGGACCGATAGTGTATCCGATCGAGGCTCCGACGCGGACGACGTTGCCGGAACTGAAGACGTCGGTGTTGTTCACGATGTGGTAGTAGCGAGCCTCGGGGCGGACGAAAACATGTCCCCAAACGTAGTAGCGGATGCCGGCGCCGACGTCCACCAGGAAGTGATTGCTACTGGTGTAATTGTTGCAGGTGAAACTGTTGGTGCAGAAGGGCAGATAGAAGCGAGTCGTCTGCCAGCCGATGCCGGCCACAAGGTCAGCGCCGACCTTTTTGCTGATGCGCGGCTGGTAAACCCCGTTGAAATCAAACAGAATCGGGCGGTAGGGCTGCCCCCCGGTTGGGCCATAGACTCCCTGGCCTGCCCTCCAGTCGGCGTCGAAGCCGATGCCGAGGCGCTTGTGGAAGATGACATCCGCGCCGAGGTTTAGGTAGAAACCTCCCTTTTCGGGACACAAGCCGGTTGCCGGGTCACACGATCCAGACGACACCAGGGTGCCGCCTCCGAACGCCGCATCCCCTTGTTGTGCCTGAGCCAAGCAGGCTAGGAAGAAGAATCCACTCATGACTGCGAGCAGGGCTGTCTTTCTCAAGAGAACCTCCTGTAATTGATGGTTCGATGGCGATAAGATGCCACCGGCAAAGCATTTGGATGCAGGTGCATGGATGACCTTTTAATCATAGTTTTAACCGCGGCAGAATTCAATTGCGGGGGCCACGGTTGCTGACTTTGCCACCCGGATCGCGGAGCAAAGGGTGACCTCCGCGGAATTAAACCCGCCGCCGGGGAGCAAGTTGCGCGCGCCGAAGCGCGGGAGGGACGCTCCCGCCGCGATAACCGGCGAGGCCCGCCCAGAGCGGAGCCGAAGGGACGCCGGCGTTACAAAATGGGGGAAATTATCGTTTGGACGAGCCGCTGCCTCCGCCGCGCAACACGTGGTCGATGGCGATGGGGCCGCCGCCGAAGAAGATCAGGGCCATGGCCAGGGAGGCGGCGGCCAGGGGAAACTCATATCCGGGACGGTCGGGGGATCCGATAAGTCCATTGTGCAAGTGTACTTTCCAGATGGCGACAGCCAGGTCGATGCAAACGGCGAAGGCGGCCGGGCGCGTGAAAAAGCCGGCGAGGATAAGTAACCCGCCAATGAACTCGGTGAAAGAGGAGACGTAGCCCAGCCAGGCCGGCAGGCCGAGGCCAGCGACGAACTGGGCATGGTGGTGCAATCCACCAAAAACCTTGTGATAGCCGTGAGCGACCATGATAGCGCCCAGAGCCAGGCGCATGAGAAGAAGGGCAAGGGGCTGCAGACGATCGAGATAGCGCAAGTGGGTTCCTCCGAAAAATACTCCAGAATCGGAAATAGATTACAGCAGAGAGCCGTGACCAGGAAGCCAAGCAGCTAATCCCAGAAAACGATTGCGCCCGCCGCCCGATGTTTGATAACGTGTGTCCGCCGCAGGCTGCCAGTCTTGGGCACTTCCGAGGTGCACGACTTGAGCTCCTTGCCGGCAATCTCACTCGTAAAACTGGGCCCTGGAAGGCGATCGGAACCGTCTCGCCCGCCACTGCTTGTCAGGTCTGCGCAAGCGATGGCCGGGTGAAATCTATGTGTTTAGGAGTTTGCGATGAGTTTCCTGATGAATCAAAGTGGTCTGAGGAAGTATGGTTTGCTGGCGGTGCTGATGGTGGTTCCGGCGTTCCTGATTGCTCAGCACAAAACCGCTCCGGCTCCGCATAGCGCTCCGGCGCCCCATGCCAGCGCTCCAGCCCACACCTCGATGCCGAGTCACGCGTCAACCCCTGCCCAGCACTCGACGCCCAGCCACAGCAACACGGCAACAACGACGCACACGGGTACGACCACACATACAGGTACCACGACCCACACGGCCACGGGCACAACTGCGCACACGGGTACGACCACACATACAGGAACGACAACGCACGCCGGCACAACCACGACGCACACTGGAACGACCACTCACACCGGTACGACGACCCATGCGGGCGGCACGACCACGCATACGGGCACGACCACTCACACAGGCACGACCACCCACACGGCAACGACGAGTCACACCGCGCCCGGGCATACGGTTGCGCTGAAGGGCGGCGGGTCGGCGAGCGTCCGGCCGAACGGGCAGATCCGCTCGGTCAACCGGAATGGTATGCACATTGAGCACAACCTTCACGGCGGGCGCACGACGGTGAGAGACCACAACGGGGCGCACATCGTGAGCACGGGACGGCACGGCGGCTACGTACAACGCGCCTATGTAACGCGCGGCGGACGTTCGTATTATTCGCGGACGTACTATTACCACGGCGGATACCGCTCCGGCGTTTATCGCGGCTACTACTGGGGCGGACATCCCTATTACGGCTACTATCACCCGTACTTTTTCGGGGCGGGGTATTACGGGTGGGCGTATAACCCGTGGGCAGCTCCGGTTTACTACGGATGGGGATGGGGCGGAGCGCCGTGGTACGGATATTACGGCGGATATTTCGCGCCGTACCCGGTGTATCCTTCGGCGGCATTCTGGCTGACGGACTACCTGATTGCGGCGAATCTGCAGGCGGCTTATGCGGCGCAGGCGGAAGCCAACGCGGCGGCCGAGGGCGCGAACAATGCGGGTCCGTCGGATAATCAAGTGGCGAGCAATGGAGGGGGAGCGGCGCCGAGCGCTCCCGTAGCGCTTTCGCCGGAAGTGAAGCAGGCGATTGCGGACGAAGTGAAGGCGCAGATTGCAGCTACGCAAGCGGACGCCGCAAAAGCGGGTTCCGCTTCATCATCGGCATCTGCGGGCGGGCAAGCGGCGAGCGGGGAAGTGCCTCCGGCGCTGGATCCAGCGCGGCGCACGTTTGTGGTTTCGGATGATGTGGCCGTCGTTGCCGACGGTCAGGAATGCTCGTTGACGCAGGGCGATGTGATCACCCGGCTAACCGACACTCCAGATGCGGACCAGAAAGTGAATGTCAGCATCGCCAGCAGCAAGAAGACTGATTGCGCTGCGGGCAAAACCGTGGCGGTTGCAGTCGACGACCTGCAGGAAATGCAGAACCACTTCCAGGAGCAGATCGACGAGGGCATGAAGACCATGGCTGCCAAGAGTGGAACCGGCGGCTTGCCGAAGGCTCCGGACACTAAAACCGTTGCTTCCGATGTTCCGCCGCCTCCGCCGGATAAGACTGCCGGCAAGACGCTCGAGGATCAGGACGCGGATGCCGACAAGACCGAGGCGGATGTGAAAGCCGAAGCTGGGTCGGGCGGCGGCGGCTCGCACTAAATTTCGCCGCTCGTTCGGTCTGGCGGTTCAATAAATTGCCTGAGCAGCGTCATCCGCTGGGTGACGCTCCCCGGCATGTTTCTGAAGAATTTATTCCCGAGTTGGCTGTTCGTTGGTGGTTTCTGAAGTGTTGTTCCTGAAACAAAATCCGATTGCCACATCATGCCTGGCATTGGGCAGATCTTGAGAAGGAGAACTCCGGCCATGGGGCACAAGTCTGAAAGCACGTTCGGAAGCGAGTTCCGGAAAATGATTCCTGCAATCGTGGTTGGTTTGTGCGCCATGATGTTTCCAATTTCGCACGCAGCCGCACAGGCCGTTTCTTTGCAAGAGCAGCTTGTTGCCCAGTACAAGTATGTGAAGCTGGGATCGGATACGAGCGGGTATTCCGTGGTGGAGGAAGGGACCCTGCTGGCCCTTCAGAAGGGCGGGGTTCTGGGCGTGCCTTATTCTGACAAAGCATCGCTCACCAACAAGTATGAGGGCGGGACGGTGCATGGTCCGAGCGGCCTGATGGTGTCGGGAAAAAAGGCGCTGCTGGGACATTTCTCCCAGACCGCCTCGCAGGGACAGACCACGAAATTATTCGCCAAGGGCGACAAGGTATACGCGACGAAGATTGACGTCAGCGTGGAGAAAGATACGGTAACGATGGGCATCGTGTCTTGCGATACCTGCAACAAGACCGATCCACCGACCTACAACAAGGCGAACATTGTGTTCGTGTTCCCCAAGGGATCGCTGGCGAATGCCAGTGCCGGTGCGGTCGAGGACACGATCGGGCAGTTGCTTTCCATCAGCGAAGACTCGCAGGATCAGGCTGGCGGCGATCAGAAGGGCGGAGACCAGCAACAGGCCGCGGATCAACAGGGCGGTGGACAACAGGCGCAACAACCCGCACAGCAGGCCGAGCCGCAGACCATTGAAAAGGGACAGACCACCGATCAGGTGCAAGGCTCCCTGGGCAAGCCCGACAAGATCGTCAACCTCGGAACCAAGCAGATCTGGGTCTACAAAGATCTCAAGGTCACGTTTGTGAACGGGAAAGTTTCGGACGTTCAGTAAGGAAGTGCAGTAAGCACGCGTGTGGCTGCGTGGCCCCGCGCGACTGATCGGACTCGCACGGTAAGAGTCTGTAGCACTGCCGCCACCAGGAGGATTGCATGCGCTGGGCCTGCCACTTTCGCTTGGTAGCGGCGCTTTTCGCAGCCGTGTCGATCACGGCCATGCTCAAGCCTGGCATCGTCTATGCGCAGGCTTCCGTAAGCTTGCAAGATCAGCTCAGTGCGCAATACAAGACCGTCAAGATCGGCTCGGATGGAGAGCTTGCAGGCGATCCCGGCACTCTGATGGTGATCCAGAAAAGCGGAATCATCGCCGTACCATTTCAAGCGGTGGCGTTGTGTCCGGCTAAATTCAAGGACAATGTTCTTCACCTTTCCGTCGGTTTTTGCGCCGGGATGATGCAGTCGGTTTCCGGACATTTTCCGAAAGGGGCCAAAGTCTACCCGGCGAAAGTCGATGTCAACCTGGGCAAGGCCAAGATATCGTTTCAGGTGGTGGGCTGTAAGGTGTGCAATCACTCCGATCAGGCCTTCCCCAGCAAGGCCGAAGTAGTGTTCGAGTTTGCCAAAGGGTATTTGGAGCAAGCCAGCGCCAGCCAGGTGGAAGATGTCATCGGACAAGTGTTCACCATCACCACCGAGGAAGAGCAGCAGGCGCAGAGCGGCGGAGATGCGGACCAGCAACAATCAGCGCAACCCGCACCACCCGCGGAGCAGCCCCAACCGGAACCGCAGACGATTCAATTGGGCATGACGACCGACCAGGTGCAGGCGGCTTTAGGTAAGCCGGAAAAAATCTTCAACGTGGGCAGCAAGCAGATCTACACCTACAAAGACGTGAAGATTACGTTTATGAACGGCAAAGTTTCTGATGTGCAATGAGTGTGCAGTGAGATGTGCAGTGATTTTGGTGCAATGAGCTTCGTGAAGTAACAAAGTGCCGCTGGAAAGTCTCGCAGTTAAACCCTTGCAAATGCTGCATGTTGAGCGAGCGACATAGTACCTCCGTACCGTGCCTAGTACTTCAGTTACCTGACAGAGCGTGACCTGTCCCCTTCCGGGCGCTGAATACTTCTAATAGTATCTGCAATACAAGACACCACAATATATAGATTTCGCTCCGAACGCACAAATCCCCGAATTCCAGAAAATGGGCAGAAAACCCAATGAAACGCGGAGATTCGCTCCGAGCCGGGGTTTTTCGGGGTTGAGATATGCTCGGAACACCGAAAGCCCCCGGAGAGGCAGTTGAGGGCTGGGCAGTATCCCGAAGCAAAGCCCGCGGGCCGGGAGAACCGGCGCGGAAACGGGAGTAGCGGAAAAGGTAAAGGGAATCATGGCCGACTCGCGAGAAGTGATGAACATCCGGCAAGCGTCGCAATATCTGGGCGTGAGTCCGGACACGCTTTACAAGTACGTAGGCGAGCAGAAGATTCCGGCATTCAAGTTGGGCAACCGCTGGCGCTTCAAGAAATCGCGGCTGGACCAGTGGATGGAAGAGAAGTCGAGCGAAATGGAACCGCAAGCGAAACGGAAAGCGAAGGCGGCGAAGGCTGCCGGACAGAGTTAGTAAAAAACGTCGCGGGCGAGGGCGCTCGCGCCACACAAAAAGGTGGGCACATGTTTGGAATGGGATCGAAGTCCATTGTTGGCCTGGATGTAGGCTCCTCGAGCATCAAAGCGGTGGAGCTCAAGAGAAAGGGCGGGCAGATTGAAGTGGCGCACCTCGGGCTGGAGCCGTTGTCTTCCGACATCGTGGTCGATTCGATGATCGTGGACTCGGGCACGGTATCGAGCGCGATTTCCAAACTGTTCCTCGACAACCAGATCAAGACCAAGGCCGTGGCCACCGCGGTGAGCGGGCACTCGGTGATCGTGAAGAAGATCTCGCTACCCTCGATGAGCGACCAGGAACTGGCCGAGACCATCGAGAAGGAAGCGGCCCAGCACATTCCCTTCGATCTGTCCGACGTGAGTCTGGACTACCAGATTCTGTCCGACGAAGTGGGCAGTCCGCAGATGGACGTCCTGCTGGTCGCAGTCAAGAAGGACAAGATTCTGAACTACACCAACGTACTCTCGATGTCGGGCCGCACGCCCGCTATTGTGGACATCGACGCGCTGGCCCTGCAGAACTGCTACGAGTACAACTACCAGCCGGCGCCGGGACAAGTGGTGGCCTTGCTGAACCTGGGCGCGAGCGTGATGAACATCAACATCGTGAAAGGTACGACGCCGCTGTTCCCGCGCGACGTCAGCGTGGGTGGGCACCAGTACACCGACTCGCTGCAGAAGGAACTGGACTTGAGCTTTGAAGACGCCGAGTCGCTCAAACTGGGCCACAAGGTGGGCACAGTAAGCGAGGACGCGAAGCAGCCGATCCTGCAGCAGGTAACTGAAATCATCGTGCTGGAAATTCAGAAGACCTTCGATTTCTTCCGGGCCAGCGCGGCCGGTGAGCATATCGAAAAGATCTACCTGGCGGGCGGTTCGTCGAAAGTGCCCGGGCTGGTGGAAGCGTTGCGGCAGGAGTTCTCGATGCCGGTGGAGTTGTTGAATCCGTTCCAGCGGGTGATGCCGCCGGTCGAAGGACACGGGGCGGAACTAGTGGAGCAGAACGCCGGCCAGATGGCAGTGGCGGTGGGCTTGGCCCTGAGGAGCTTTGAATCCCTATGATCAAAATCAACCTGCTGGAAAATTCCAAAGGGAAGAGCAAGCGCGGTGGTAGCAGCGGTCCGTCGATGCCCACGATGGAAATGGGTGACATGGGCTCGCCCAAGCTGAAGATTCTGGCGGTGCTGGTGGTGGTCGGGTTATTCAACCTGGGCTACTGGTATCGACTGGATCATCAGGCGAAGGCGATCGAAGCGAAGATGAAAATCGCGGAAGCCAACAATCGCACGCTGGCCGATGTGAAGGCGCGGTTTCTGGAGCGCCAGACCCAGGCCAACAACTACAAGCGGCGGGTGGATGTGATCGACGGGCTGCGCGCGGCGCAGAACGGTGGTCCGGTCACACTGATGGCCATGATGGGCGAGACCGTGAACAATACCGAAGCGGTGTGGCTGAGCAAGATGGACGATTCGGGTCCGACGGTGAACCTGGAAGGAACAGCGTTGAGCACGGACGCGGTCGCGAATCTGATTGCGAACCTGCAAAAGACCGGCTTCTTCAGAAGTGTCGAGATCAAGGAAACCTATCAGGACGACACCATCAAGGACATGCAGGCGTTTCAGTTCACGCTGACCTGCGAGAAGGGAAAGTCGTAAAGGCGGACCTATGGCGATGAATTTTAGCGAGATGTCGGGGATCAAGCAGTGGGCAACCGTGCTCCTTGGGGGAGCGGTGGTGACCGGGGCTCTGTATTTCACGATGTTCAAGAGCCAGAACGATCACAACGCGGCCGCGCAGCACGCCCTCGAAGACAAAATCCGGGAAAACAACGAGCTCGAGTCCTACCGGCCGAAGCTGAAACAGATGGAGCAGCAGCTGGCCGAGCTGAAACAGCAGCTGGAAATCGAGCAGCGCATCGTGCCCGATGAAAAGCAGGTGGATGGTTTCATCACCATGCTGGACTCGGAGGCCCAGAAGGCGGGCGTGGAATTGCGGCGCTACGCGGCGAAGGACGTGAAAGCGCAACAATACTACACCGAAGTGCCTTTCGACCTCGAACTGGACGGGCGGTACTATTCGGTGCTCGAGTTCTTTGACCGGGTGAGCAAGCTGGAGCGGATTGTGAACGTCGGCAATTTACTGGTGTCGACGACGAAAAATCCGAGCGGGGCGAAAGCCAAGCATACCTACCAGTACGCGCCCAACGAGAGCATTATCGCGACGTTTACGGCAACCACATACTTCAGTCACGATTTGACACCTTCAGCGGCCAGCGCCGGGACGAAACCGGGAACGCCGGCGGCGAAGTAGGGATGACTATGAAGCTGACTATGAAGCTGACGATCAAGCTAACGACAGGCATTTTGGCAATGGCAGTGATGGTGGGCGGATATGCGGCCACGCAGGCTGTGGCCCAGACCCCGGACGCCATCGACAACGCGCGCAGCACAGTAAAGACGCTGCAGCAGACGCAGGCCAACCCGGCTCCAACCAAGCCGGCACCGGGCGCTCCGGCTCCCGCGGTGAAACCCGCGGCGATTCCGGGAGCGAAACCGGTAGCGGCGAAGCCAGCAGCGGCGCCGAAGCCGGCTTCGGCCTCGGCTTCCTCCGCCCACAACCAGCTCCAGCATGTGAGTGTGGTTCCAGGGGCAGACGGGTTCCAGATCGAAATCAGTTCCACCCAGGCGGTGACGCCGCAGGTGAGCAAACTGAGTTCGCCAGCCCGGATCCTGGTGGAACTGCCGGAGACGGTGGTGGCCAGCGCGCAGAACAAGATTCCCGTGGGCAGCGCCGGAGTCAAGGGCGTACGCATCGGCATGGACGGCAAGACTCCTCCGACCACGAGTGTAGTGGTCGATCTGGATTCGCCGTTGGCCTATGAAGTGACTCCGGGAGCGGCGGGCAAGATCATTCTCACCCTGCATACCCAGGGAGCGGCGCCCAGCGTCGCCAAGAACAGCCCGGCTGCAGCGGCGAAGAGTGCCGCGGCTCCGGTTAAGACGGCTTCGGTGAAGCCTGCTCCGGCGCCCGTGAAAGTTGCGGTAGCCAAGGCGCCAGCGGCGAGTCCGATGGCACCCAAGCTGGAAGCCAAACAGCCAGTCAAGGGCGCCACTTCGGCCAAGATCGCGGCTCCCGCGGTGAGCACGCCTGCGCCGGCGGCTTCGGCCCCGAACGCGAGCGCGCCCAAGCCCAAGGTGGAAGAAAAGAAGTGGGCGATGAGCGGGAAACGCGATCCCTTCTTCAGTCCGGTGGTGCAGCAGAACGGTTCGGGATGCTCGACCGGAAAGAAGTGCCTGGAGATTGGGGCGATCAACCTCCGCGGTGTCGTGAAGTCGGATAGCGGGTTCATCGCGGTGGTGACCAACAACTTGAACAAGGCGTATTTTCTGCGGGAAAACGATCCCGTGTTCAACGGCTACGTAGTGAAGATCACGGGTGATTCGGTGGTGTTCCAGGAGACGATTCAGGACAAACTGGGCAAGCCGTTCACGCGGGAAGTGGTGAAGCGGATCTTCACGCCGGCAGTTTAGACAGGACGGCGAAACCGGAAACCGGGAGCGCCGAAATCAGAGTCGAAGAAGGACACGCGGGCCAGGCTCGCGGGTGGGGGAGAAGCGAAATGCGAAAGCAACAAGTGACATTGACACTGTTCGTATCGGTGCTGGTCCTGGTGGCGGCTGCGGCGGCGCAGACCCCGAACCAACTCGATCGAGTCAACGTAGTCCGGGGCACGGACGAAATCCGGGTCGAGATGAGCTCGCGCGGCACCTTGTCGCCGAAGCTCAGTACTCTGGACTCGCCCGCTCGCGTGGTGGTGGATCTGCCGGAGACCGTAATGGCGACCGGAAGGACCCACATCGCCGTGGGCGCGGATGGGGTCAAGGGTGTGCGCATTGGCACGGATGGACAGACGCATCCGACCACGCGCATCGTCGTCGACCTCGACCAGGCTTGCGCCTACGAGTTGACGCCGGGCCCGGCAGGGAAGCTGGTGCTGACCCTGCACGCCAACGCAGTGGCTAAGGCTGCTGCGGAGACCAAGACGGTAGCCGTTAGCGCGCCGGTTGCTGCCAGCGCGGCGACCACGCCCGCGACCAAAGCGGATGCGAAGGATTCGACTGCTCCCGCAGACTTTGTCGTCGTCCAGCCTGCCTATCAGGCCAAGAACGTTTCGACCGACGTGAAAGATGTGAAGAACGAAAACGCGGCGGATGAGCCCACGGTGCGGGCCCAGGAAGCGGCAGCGCGGTTCTCCGACAAGACGGCCGCGGAACTGCTTCCCGTCAGTGCCAACGCAGCCCAGGCTCAGAATCAGGCTCCCACGATTACTCCCGCGGTGAATCTGGCGGCCGAGCAAAAAGCTCAGTCCGGGCAAGCGCCGGCCTCGACCGGGCCGAAGTATACGGGCGAGCCGATCTCGGTCAACCTGAAAGATGTCGACCTGAAAGACTTCTTCCGGCTGATTCACGAAATCAGCGGGCTGAACGTGGTGCTCGATCCGAACGTGCACGGTTCGCTGACGGTAGTGCTCGATGACGTGCCGTGGGACCAGGCGCTGGACATCGTACTCAAGAACAACGACCTGGCGCGCGAACTGGAAGGCAATGTTCTGCGCATCGCCACGGTGGAGACGCTGAAGCATGAAGCCGACGCCCGCCGGGCGCAGATTGATTCGGAAACGCTGGCCGTCGAAAAGGTCTCGGTGACCCGCTTCCTGAGCTACGCCAAGGCGAAAGACGTTATTGTTACGGTTAAGAAATTCCTCTCGCTGCGCGGCGATGTGGTGGCGGACGATCGCACCAACGCCGTTATCGTCAACGATATTCCGAAGACGCTTCCCATCATCGACCGCCTGCTGACGCAACTGGACCGCAAGACGCAGGAAGTTGAGATCGAAGCCCGAGTGGTGGCGGCAACCCGGTCGTTCGCGCGCGACATCGGCACGCAGTTCGGCTTTGGCTGGGGTAACGGCCACAGCGCGATCGGCGGAAACCAGGCTGCGGGGGCTTCTCCGACCACGGTCGGCGGACTTACTCCCGGCTACATCACCGTACCGGGAACCGGCGCGGGTACGACCGGATCTTCGATCCCATTGTTCTCGAACCTGGGCTCGACGGCGCCTACCAGCGGCTTGAGCTTCGTGAGTGCCAGCAACACGGTACGAATCGACGCAGTGCTCTCGCTGGCTGAGTCGCGCGGCTTGCTGAAAGTACTTTCCCGTCCGCGAGTCGTAACTCAGAACAACATTCAAGCTCTGGTGAAACAGGGCGTGCGCGTTCCGATCGTGACCCAGGCGCAGTTGGGTGGTCCTCCGACTGTAACTTACGTCGACGCGTTCCTGCGCTTGACGGTGACTCCGCAGATCACCTCGGAAAACACCATCTTCCTGAACGTCGACGTGGAAAACACCACGCCCAACTTCGGTCAGGAAGTGAACGGCAACCCGGAACTGATCACGCAGCAGGCCACCACGCAGGTGCTGGTGACCGATGGCGGGACGGTGGTGATCGGCGGCGTCATTCAGACGCAGAACTCGGTCAACATCTCGCAGGTGCCGGTGCTCGGCAATATTCCATACCTGGGCAACCTGTTCAAGCACACGCAGGTTACGACCGCCAACCAGGAGCTGATTTTCTTCATCACGCCGCGAATTATTCAGACGTAACAGCGTCAGACCTAGCAGCGAGTTCGAAGATTGAAGCCGCCGTCCTGAAGAACCTGTCAGGACGGCGGTTTCGCGTTTGGGCAAGTTTCGAGCCGGAAACTCCCGAGGCGCTTAGTTCTCGAGTCCTCTCGGTGGTCGATGCCGTTGCAGCGGTGTGCCGAGGAAGGTCCGCTACGGCTTCCTGCCCCAGGCGGGGTCGACACGCAGTTCTTGTCGACGCATCCCGCCGACCGTTATTCCGGTCGCGATGCAGCGTGAGGCCTGAGCCGTCTGCGTTGATGGCAAAAAGGTCCAGGGTGCCGTCCGTGCTCATGCGGTCACTGCCGAATACAATCCTTGTGCCGTCGGGAGAGTAATAAGGAAGCACGTCATGCGAGACGCCCACGGGATGCGGGAATTACCTAATCTTCCACGCAAGTCCCAAAGCCAGTTGGGTTACTGCAGTAGGAATGATGGCCGCGAGGTGCAGCGCAACAAAGAGGTAGGCCGGGACCGCATTCCGCCCCCTGAGCGCCACAAGCCGGCGGCTCACCAACACCAGTCCCGCTGAGCGCTACCGTCTGCGGGCTGCCTTTCGCGTTGTCGGTAATGGAAAGGTTATTGGTGAAGTCGCCGTCGGTTGTAGGTTCAAAGGTCACATTGATCGTACAGGTTGCACCGGCCGCAAGGCTCGATCCACACGTGTTTGTCTGAGTAAAAGGGGGCGCCGCCGCAATCCCTACGTTGCTGAGTTCTGCCGAACCAGTGTTGCTCAACGTGATAGCGTGCACAGCGCTGGCTGTGTCGACAACCTGATCCCCGAACGAAATGCTGGGAACTGACAAAGTAGTCGTGGGTGATCCATTGACTGACACACTAGCAGTCGGTGATCCGCCGCAGGCAGCCAAAAGGAGCACGCCGCAAACCACGAGTGAGAAATATTTATTCATGGCTGCCCTCCTCGATAACTAGAGTGCTCGTAGCACCAACAACAACAGCGCGCGGGATGAGGCCTGCATCATCTAGTTGGCAATTCAAGTTCTCGAACTGTCGACGGGAATAGTGCCCCATGGCCTGCATGCAGCAAACCCCTTAGTTATCGTCGGCTTGCCCACAACAGGGCGCGTGTGGGTTGCCCGGCCTTAGCGAGGCCAAGCTTTGCTCCCGTTCGGCTG
>Ga0210395_10001612_pt1 | contig 17482 bp, 18 predicted proteins | sample IncBWH4OmetaG_FD_150861 | JGI IMG/M metagenome (GOLD analysis project Ga0210395, IMG submission 150861) | Forest soil microbial communities from Barre Woods Harvard Forest LTER site, Petersham, Massachusetts, United States - Inc-BW-H-4-O ...
TGGAATCTGGCCGCCGATCCGCACAACGGGCCGCATACCAACAATGGGGGATGCACCGGATGTTCCGGAGCCATCACCCTGGATGGCGATTCTGCCACCAGGAATGTCGCATATTATGTTCTCGAGCACTTCTCGCAGTTTGTGCCTCCGGGGTCGGTGCGAGTGGCGTCGAGTGAGATGGAGCAGTTAGCCAGCGTTGCCTTTGTTACTCCTCAGCACAAGGTCGTGCTGGTGGTTTCGAACACGGCGAATTTCCCAAAGTCCTTCGCGGTGAAGTATCACGATACATTCTTCGAGACCATGTTACCGTCGGAGTCGGTTGGAACCTTCGTCTGGTAGGCGCGCTTCGGCCTTATGAAACGTCGTTAGCCCTTAGCGAATAAGCGGATTATCGGAACCGCATTGTGTGCTGCGTGAAAACAGCGGCTCGAACATCATCGCGATCAAAGCAAGCATAGCTAAGCATCCAGCCAAGGGCACCAACAATCCAGCGCGCAGGCTACCCGTTCCCGTCGATGTCAGACCTACAAACCAAGGCATGACGGCGCCGCCCAAGCCTGCAAGTGCGAACATGATCGCCCCGATGCGCCTCGACCTTTCCCCAAATGCCTTCACCAGCCATGCAACCAGGATTGGATAAATCGCAGCCAACCCCAATCCAGCTGCGGTGACGCTGACCGCGACGCTCGCGAACGTCCTCGCCCATAGCAAAAGGCAGATGCCGGCGACAGCCAGGATCAAGCCGCTCGCCAGCAGCGTCCGTTCGAACCGGCGCAGCGGAAGCATCGGTACCAGAGCACGCCCGGCAATCAATCCTCCCCAGAAAAACATGGGCGCCAGAGCCCACAGATCGGCAGAGTCGGAATTCATTCGTTTCGTCAGTGACGCGACCCAGCCCGCAACCGAATTCTCCGATCCGACGTACAGAAAGAACAATGCGGCCAGACTCAATGTGCTTCGGCGGCTGATGCCCTCTGGCAGCCCCAGCTTGGGTTGCTCCTCGCCTTCGTCTGCTTCCGCAGGCTCCAGGTTCATCCCCGCGAGGACCACGGCTATAACCGCAGAGCTCGCTCCCAGGGCATAGAGAAGCACTGAGGCTGCATCGTGCCGCTGCGCCAGCATCACCAATGGAGCGCAGGCAATCGCGCCGATTCCCCACAGCAGGTTCAGAATGCTAAGCGCAGCCACGCGGCGGGTTTTGTAGATTTCCGCCACCCACAGGTTGCCGGTCGAAAGCGCCTGCCCCAATCCGCAGCCGAACACGAAGGTCGCGCCCAGGCATCCCGCGTTGCTGCGAAGGTTTAACCCTGCCACTCCCGCTGTAATCAGGATGAATCCACACACGAACGCCTGCCGGTATCCTCTTGCGATCAACCAGCGGATCGACGCAACGCCCGCCATCGAACCGCAAAACTGGGCCGTGAAGAACAGCCCGGCACGCTGGTCGCTTAAAGCCCAACGTGCAATGAAGATCGGCAGGATTGGGCCAACCAGCGTCGTAACGATACCCATAACAACAAACCCAGCGTGCAGCACAACGGACGCGGCCGATGAGATCGGAAGCGAAATTGGCCGAGTTTGGGTCGAGCTCATAAAAAGCATTCCGCCGAAGTGCTTTGCCTGTGGCCAATGTAAGATAATCGCAATTCTACTTACGACAAAGTGGTCGCGCGAGGTTTCCCATGGCGCGCGATGGAAACGCGAAGCGAGAAATTATCTCTGAGTTATGCTGATTCATCCAGATCGTCTGTTTCCGCCCGAGCCCGGCACACGAAGGATAGCCAAGACGCTATATGAGCATGTGCGAAACTTGCCCATCCTCAGTCCCCACGGGCATACCCATGCGGCATGGTTTGCGAAGAATGAACCCTTCCCCGATCCAGCCAGCCTGTTCGTGCAGCCCGATCACTACATTTTCCGCATGCTCTACAGCCAGGGGGTCTCCCTTGAGGATCTTGAGATCGGGCAGACGGGGCAAAAGAATCCGCGGAAAGTTTGGAGCATCTTCGCGAGCCATTATTATCTGTTCCGCGGAACGCCGACGCGGATGTGGCTGGACTCTGCCTTCCAGGAACTGTTCGGACTTGAACAGCGACTTTCGGAAAAGACCGCCGATGTGGACTTCGACACGATCTCAGAAAAATTACAAACACCCGAGTTTCTGCCGCGTGCGCTGTACGAGCGCTTCAACCTGGAAGTGCTGGCCACCACCGATTCTCCCCTCGATTCTTTGGCCGATCACAAAGCCATTCGAGAATCGAACTGGGAAGCAAGGATCCTGCCGACCTTCCGGCCAGATCCGGTCGTCGACCCAGAATTTGAAGGATTTGCAGAAAATATCGTAAAGCTCAGCGAGAAGGCAGGCGAAGACACATCGACTTGGGCGGGATACCTCCGCGCGCTGCAAGTGATCCGCGACCGCTTTCACGAACTCGGCTGCACGGCAACCGACCATGGACACCCCACCGCGCGAACTGCGAATCTTCCCGCAGCAGAGGCCGCGCAACTCTTTCGCCGGGTAATCACCGGCGGCGCCGATGCCCGGCAACACGAGCTCTTTCGTGCCCAGATGCTGACAGAAATGGCGCGGATGAGCCTGGAAGACGGGCTGGCAATGCAGATTCACCCGGGCAGCGCGCGCAATCATAATCGCGAACTCTATAAACGATACGGTCGAGACATAGGTGCGGACATCCCGACGCCGACGAATTATGTGGACGCGCTGCGCCCTTTGCTTGATCAATTCGGCAATGAGCGCGATCTCACGATCATTCTTTTCACGCTGGACGAGTCAACCTACAGCCGGGAACTAGCTCCGCTGGCTGGGCATTATCCGTGCCTGCGGCTCGGACCGCCGTGGTGGTTTCACGACAGTCCGGAGGGAATGATGCGTTTCCGCCAGCGCGTAACGGAGACGGCCGGCTTCTACAACACAGTGGGTTTCAACGATGACACCAGAGCCTTCCTCTCGATTCCAGCGCGGCACGATGTGGCACGGCGCGTGGATTGCGCTTTCCTCGCGAAGTTGGTCGCCGAGCATCGCCTCGAAGAGGAAGAGGCTTCGGAAGTGGCGCGGGATCTCGCCTACGGGCTGGTAAAAAAAGCATATCGATTGTAGGAGCTCGGCATGGCCGATACGACGGCTTTCGACCAAACGAAAAGTGGCTCATCGCCTAGGCCAGATCTAAGCCAGGGAATCGGCGGAGTGCGCTGGACCATTTGTGCCATGTTGTTCGCCGCCACCTCGATCAATTACATGGACCGCCAGGTAATCGCGATCCTCAAGCCGACCCTCGAACACAGCATCGGCATGACGGAAGTAAGTTACGGCTACATCGTGGATGCGTTTCAGATTGCTTATGCGATCGGCTTGCTGGCCGGTGGCCGGCTCATCGACAAGCTGGGCACGCGCATCGGCTACATGTTGGTGATGGTGACGTGGAGCCTCTCCGCAATGGGACACGCGCTGGCTAACACCGTGCTGGAGTTCGGGTTTGCACGCTTCTCCCTCGGACTCGGGGAATCCGGCAACTTCCCCGCTGCGATCAAGACGGTAGCCGAGTGGTTTCCGCAGAATGAGCGCTCGCTGGCAACGGGTATCTTCAACTCCGGCGCAAATGTTGGAGCGATTCTGGCTCCCGCCATTGTGCCATGGGTGACGCTGCGCTGGGGTTGGCACGTGGCCTTTCTCACGACTGGCCTCTTCAGTGTGCTCTGGATTCTGTGGTGGTTTCTCTATTACCGCAGGCCCACCGATCATCCGACGTTGACTGCCAGGGAACTGCGGCACATTTATCAGGACGCGGCCGAGGACTTGGGCCCCTCCGTGCCCTGGCGACGATTGTTGCGTTGCCGCCAGACGTGGGCATACTCTGCCGCTAAGTTCCTCACCGATCCGATCTGGTGGTTTTATTTATTCTGGCTGCCGTCTTACTTCAGCGCGAAATTCAATCTGAATCTCTCGCATCTCGGTCTGCCACTCATCCTCGTCTATAACGTTTCAGCGATCGGCAGTATCGGCGGAGGCTGGCTGCCCGCACCCTTCCGCCGCCTCGGACTCTCGCCCAACTATGCACGGCTTGCAGCCATGCTCGTCTGCGCTTCGCTGGTTCTTCCCATCTTCACGGCCGCAGGTGTCAAGTCGTTATGGAGCGCCATCGCGCTGATCGGCGTCGCCGCAGGCGCACACCAGGGCTGGTCCGCCAATCTCTTCACAACATCGTCGGACATGTTCCCCCGCCGCGCCGTGGGCGCAGTGGTCGGCATCGGCGGCATGGCGGGATCCTTGGGCAGCGCACTTTTCGCTTTCTTCGCCGGCCACATCCTGCAACTGACTCACAGTTATGGGATCCTCTTCGGCATCGCCTCCAGCGCTTATCTGCTGGCTCTGATCGTTCTGTACGGGCTCGCTCCTGGATTGAAGAAGGTGGAATTCGCTGCATAAGCCGCTACGGTAAGCGGGCCGAAAGTCTTGCCCCGATGAAACGCTATTTAGCATGGTTGACTGCGATTGGCGTGCCTCTCGAACCCTCACCGGGGCATGAGCCGAAAAAATAGGGCCTGCTTGGCAACAGGTTCTACTTTTGCTTCCAAGGCTGTCATCTGGGTCTGACTCAACGGGGTAAAGGAACGGGCTAGGTCGACGCATTCCTCAACCTGCTCGACTGAGTCACACCCGATAATCGCCGTGCTGATTGGTAGCGACAGAGTGTAGAAGAACGTTTCCTGTTTCGTCAGCGTACCCGGAGCGGTGGCGATGGCGCCTCGGCCTTCCCACGAATGCTTTTGTTGTTCGACAGGCGGCGGCGTCCAACTGGAAAGAATGCGGCCGCGCGCCATCACCTTCATCCCGATGATTGCCATCTGTTTCTCGACGGCCAGCGGAAGCAGATCCTTTTCAAAACTGTAATAGTATTTGTCGGCCGCATTGACACCCATTAGGACGGTGTCAAAGGGAAACCGGTGGATGCATTCGATGAGCGCTTCGGGACGGAAGCGTCCGGTGACGCCCAGATGACGCACCATTTTCTGATCGCGCGCTTGAACCAGCGCTTCTATCGCACCGCCTTTGCCAAAAATCTCATCAATGTCTTCCTGAATTCCAACATCATGCAGTTGCCATGTATCGATGTGATCGGTATCCAGCAGTTTGAGAGACACGTCGAGGTTCTTAAGCGCGGCATCGCGGGTTCGCTCTTTGGTTTTGCTTGCGATAAAAACGTGGTCCCGGCTGCCCTTAAGACCCTTTCCAAGATACTGTTCGCTCCATCTGTCAGGCCCGCCGTAAATGGCTGAGGTATCGAAATAATTCACTCCCAAGTCAAGCGCGCGCTGGATCATCTGCAAGGCCAGGCTTTCGTTATTGGCTTTCTCCAACGCTCCCTGGCCGCCGAGGCCAAAAATCCCGACCCGAAATCCTGTCTTACCCAGATTGCGCGTCGGCATCATTTCCTGGATGGCCTTTGCCGCAGCTGGACTGTTTTCCGTTGACGTCGCTTCGCCAGATGCGGACGGCATGATTACGCCTGCTGACAAACCAGCTGCTATCGATGCTGCTCCTGTCTTAAGGAAACCCCGGCGGTTCTGGTTACCTGAGTTCTGCGGTGCGTCATTCGTTTTCATGTCCATCGCTCCAGGTCATCCGAAGTAGAATAACGATTTTCTTGGGAACTTATCGATCACGCGAGTATATTGTTCTGTTTGCGAGCCAGTCAATCTCTTGGTAGCGCGTCAGTTTTAGTTTCGTTGGAACCTCAGACGCGTGTCCGCTGGTTATTCCTACCAAGGTGAGGCTGCCCGGCGTCCTAAAGTCTAACGGACGCGACATACGACCGGCTCGGAGGTTTGAATGGACATCCAAGACGCTCAAAGAGAAGCCCGGTTTGTTTTCGTTGGCGGCTTTTGGGGACAGATTGTCTCGTCCGCAATCTGGCTGGTGTCCGCTGCGCTAGGCACTTGGGTCACTCCAAGAGCGTCTATTCTTGCCGTCGTCATCGGGGGGGTCTTTATATTTCCGCTCACGCAAATGCTGCTCCGTCTATCGGGCCGCTCCGCAGCCTTGAGCAAGGAGAACCCATTTAATAGCCTCGGGATGCAGGTGGCGTTCGTGCTGCCGTTCTCGATGCTGCTTCTTATGCCCGTCAGTCGCTACAACTTGAACTGGTTTTTTCCGGCTCTGATGGTCCTTTTGGGCGCGCACTATCTGCCGTTCGCTACTCTCTACGGGATGCGCATGTTCCTGTTCCTCGCGGGAATTCTCATCGCTATGGGTGTCTTGATCGCGCTCTATTTTTCCGGAACCTTCAGCCTCGGCGCATGGATCACCGCAGTAGCGCTATTCATTTTCGCCTGGATTGGGCGCTCCATAGCCACGGGTGAGGCAAGAACACATGTGGCGACCGGCACCGGACGCACAAATTGACTATCTCTTTCTTACTTCCAGTCTAGTCGCGTTTGTGCCGTTGGTTTCACAGTCTGTTGAGAGCATCCGATTTTTATTCATGGTATCGATCGCGGTGCTCAGGAGAGATGAAGAATGAGTCGTCGAGTGATTTTCTTTTGCTTCCTCGCAGGATTGATGTTGCCCACAACTGCTTTTCCCCAATCATTCTTGAGCCAATATAAGGGCTTGCCTTATCACGACAGCCACTATGCTGGCGCTCCACAGAAAATACCAGGAAAGGTCTTGTGCGCTTACTACGACTTGGGCGGCGAAGGAGTTGCCTATCATGACACTGATCCACAGAATCACGGCAGCGGAGAGTTGAATCCCGCCGATGGGACCTACCTCAATGAATTTCGCATCCATGAGGGAGTGGATATTTCGTATGCGAAATTCAACCGGAAGCCCAATCCGGTTGACGACAACCCATTCGACAAGGTTGTTCCTCCTGCAGACCTGCTTTATGTTGGCTGGACCGAGCCCGGAGAGTGGTTCAACATCACAGTACAAGTGACACACTCGGGAACATACGCAACCGATTTCCTTTACACATCGAACCGCGGCGGGACAATATCAGTGGATGTGAACGGAAAGGACGCGACCGGACCTCTTGAGATCGCTACAACAAATGATCCTGCCGATCCGATTACCTGGCGTCAATGGCACCATTGGAATCTGGCTCCGCAACTTTTCAAAGTCCGTCTGAGCAAAGGAAAAAATGTTCTCACCGTTCACATACTGACGAACGGAAACATGAATCTGGCTTATTTCGACTTCAAACGGGTTCACGAATGAAATGGAAGCTGTTCGACGGGGGCGCCCGTCAGCCGCGAACTTCTGTATTTGCCGACTGGCGGCCTGACTTTGCGGTCAGCGAGCGAGAAGGTCTGTTTACGCCAGCGACTGGCTTCGGGTATCCTGGCAGACCAGTGAATGCTAAAATCCAGCACTGTGCAAAGTCAGCCAACGCAGCAGCAGATGAACGCGGTCACCGTACTTGAAGCGGCCGTCCTTCTGCAGAATGGTGACCTAGCTGAAACCGCTGTCTTTCAAGCATTCTCTTCCGAGCTTCACCCGGTGCATTCGCAGCTTCTAATAATTCTAGCTGAGGCTCCATGGCACTCCCGGCACGAAGATGTAGTTAGGGCGCTTCAACAGTTGCATAGCCCAGCCGCGGTGGATGCGCTGGAGAGAACCGCGTACGCAGTTCATAACTATCTTGCGTACGATGACGGGTTTGCTCTTGCGCGAAAATGCACCTGGGCACCTGCAGATATTGGCACACCAGAGGCCCAGCAGGCCCTTACGCGACTTGCGTCTGGCGATAACGCAGTCATCGCCAGCTACGCTCAAAAGCGACTGACCAATTGGCAGAATGAGTTGCGCCGCAAGGAACTCCCCCTGCCGTGACCTTGACTCCCAGATGCTGTTGATAAATCGCCATGGGTCAACGAGTATAAATATCCGTTTCGACAGTTGAAGCGGCGACCCGGCCTATAATTCAGCGCATGCCCCTATACGTTATCCGGGCTGCCTTTTCACAGAAAACCGTCCGCGTCTATCAAGCCTATCGCTCGGAGATTGCGATCCCCGCGCTGGCGGCTGGAAGGTTTGTTTCACCTTTTAGTATGGCGCGTATGACCTGGATCAAGCCCTCTTTCAACTGGATGATGTATCGGTGTGGCTATGGCGCGAAAGCTGGCCAAGAAGTTGTTCTGGGAATCGACATAACGCGAGAGGGCTTTGAGTGGGCGCTCGAACATGCGGTTCTCTCCAACTACAACCCGTCCATCCATCCTTCGCACGATGAGTGGCGAAGCAGCCTCACAGAGGCACCAGTGCGCGTACAGTGGGATCCTGAACGCGACTGGCGCCTGAGCGCAGTGGAAAATGTCCGGGCAATCCAAATCGGTTTGGCTGGTGAATTTGTCCAGCGGTACGTGAACGAATGGATTGTGAGGTTGGAAGATATGACGCCGCTTGCCCATCGTCTTGCTGTCGATTCGAAAGGTGAGGTCATCCCCGAGGATCTACCCGCCATGCATGAGGTGCCTTACCCCCTCAGTTCAGAGTTACGACTCAAGCTCTCCCGAACAATCCTGCCGACATCGGAGTGACAGATGATGTGCTTCACGCGATTGTTGGCGAAAACTCGCGACATCACTCATTGCATCAAGGGCTTTAAGGTTTTATAGCGATCCCGACCAATAAATCAAATAGCCTGTTTTGCGAACGCCCTGGCCGAAACGGAAACGACTCAACTCACTGTTACACGCACTCCCGTCGCATGAGGAACTGTAACGGAGCACTTGCCCTGCTTGAGCGATTCGTTCTTCGTTGTGATGTGCGCTTCGCGGCTGTCCAACGCCGGTGCGTGTAGTGTTTCGGTTTGCACTGCTCCACTCGCGTCGCGGCCAAAGTCGAGTTCCACCTCAAGGTCGGCCGCCGCGTCCTTGTTCAGAATGATCACGGATGTATGCCCGCCAGCCAGTTTCGCGGCATACGCCGTTGCATTGACTCCCGCAGCCTGCAGCTTCGTCGAGAACTCGGACTTCAACAGTGTTCCGCCACTGAACGAGCCCGCAAACTTGAGCCCATACGCGACAGGCTCCAACACATAGTCCGAACCAAATGTCCCAATCGGTGTATAGAAAGGATGCGGATGCGTGGCAATCTGTTCGGGAGTTTCGCCATTCGCTTCGAGAAGCGCGTCGCCTGGCAGAGATCCGCCAACGGAATTGGCCACTGATTTGCCCGTACCACCGTGTAGATTGACGCCGGAATAGTCATTGCTGGCCAGAAGGAGCGAATAGTCAGCTGACCAGAGCGCAGCGGCAAACACGTCGGAGACACCCGGCTTGCCTCCGCGGTAGCAAGTGTTCCCTTCGGTCATGCGCACGCGCGCGCCCATCTTACTGGCTGCGGCCGACGCGATATTCGCGGTGTTCTGCACCCTTTGCATGGTCGCCGGCTTGAGCAGGTTCGGGATGTTGACATCAGGGTTCGTCGCCGGACCGCCGAAGTAATAATGATGAGTCAGTGTGGTTACGCGGGGTGGGGCCTGTATGGAAGGCCAAAGATCAGCAATCTCAGTCAACCATGACACAGCCCCGGCAACATCGGGCATGCCGAACTTTGCTGCCGGCACCCCGGCTGCAATAGCCCGCGACAGCGAGAGCCATTCCTCGAGATACGTCTTTGCCGACCATGTTTTCGGATCGCGCAGGTGCCGGTCAAACAGATCCGCCTCGTTTCCGATCTGGAAATACTGAAGCCGATCGCCCAGCGTCACGGCTACAAAGACCGCTTCCTCAGCCGCCCGTGCCGGTGTATTCGTGCCCATCCCGATACCGTAGATGCAGTTCCAACCTGTCGCTTGAAGAAACGCCGCCAGGTTTCTGACTGCCTCGGGCGTCACCGCATAGTACCGAGCCTTCGGCTCGCCCACCACCTCACGCACCTGAGGATGCTCTGGTTCGGGAGAGTCAGGCTTGGGCTTCCAGTAAGCGAACTCGCTGGTATTCCCGCCAAGTCGGAGAACACCAGTTGATGAGAGTGCTTTGAACTCGCGAATCAATCCGCTGTTCTGCGCCGAAAAGAAACTGGGATCCGCGAGTTGCTGGACCTCATAAGAGAGGCCGACAAAGTCAATCGGCATATGCGGACCAGTCGCTTCCCTCGGGATGCTGAGGGCGACCCGTACATTGCTTTGGCCCTGCCCGTGAAGACGCGCTGCAGCCAAGGTGCAGGCTGCGGTGGCGAGGAATCTCCGTCGTGTAAGCATTGGACCTGAATCACTCTATATCGACTGTGGAATAGCGTGCAATCCGGTAGAGCCCGGACCGCAGAATAAAAGGCGACGAATTGAGTGGCGATGGACCTAGTTCGTGTATACCCGCACGTAATCCACTTCATCTCAGACGGAAACGGAGTTGACTCTCGAACGGTCCTACCGAATCCTGCAAGAGGAGCCCCCGGAGCCAGCGGTGCCTCGAAGCTTACACCTCAGACTCGGCAACATTGATCGAGTGGGTCCGATACATCGAGTTCCGCTAGCAATCGGCAAAAGGCCAACAATCTGGCTTGTCAACCAGCCTGAAGGAAATAACTGCGCTCGCGCTACGTGTGTCTGCTTGCTGAAGTACCGGGTTAGCCCTTCGCGAAGCTGCAGCCGGGCTCGCCACAGTCGCGCCTTCACCGCGGTACTACTCACGTCCAGCACATCTGCCGTCTGATCTATGGTGAGTCCTTCAATATCCCGCAACACAAAGACCGTCCGCAAGAGTGGGCTTAGCTCTTCCATGCACTTGATCAGGATGTCTCGCAATTCCGACGCCCAGTAGAGCTGTTCCGCGTTAGGAGCCCAGTCGGTGACCTCCATCGGAAGTATGTCACCCTCGGCCTGAAAATCTTCGTCCAGGGACTCCTCTCTTGCGGTGCGTTGCTTTCGCAGCTTCATCAGCGCCTGGTTCACAGTAATGCGAATCAGCCAGGTTGAGAATTTAGAATCCTCCCGGAATTCGCCCAAGTGTTGGAAGGCCTTCAAGAAAGCCTCTTGCACCGCGTCTTGGGAATCTTCCCTGTTATGTGTGACGCTTTGGGCGATTCGGAGAAGTTTGCGATCATACCGCTTCACGAGCTGCTCGAAAGCGGCAACATCTCCATTCTTGCTGGCATGCACAAGATTCAGGTCGTCGCTTGCCTCTGCTGTCGCCGCGAATTCTGCCGAATCTACAGTCGTATTCATTTAATTGCTCCCTCCGGAATGGCAAAGGGAATCGTGATCTTGAATAAAGTTCCAGTCTCACTTCTCCGATCAAGGTGGATCACCCCGCCGTGATCCTCGACGATGTTCTTTGCTATCGCGAGGCCCAGCCCGCAGCTCTCAGCCTTTCCGTAGCTCACAAAGGGCTGGAAAACAGAGTCCTGAATTGTCGAGGGAATGCCGGGTCCGTTATCCCAGATGCCAATTTGCAAATAGGATCGATTCCCGGTCGTGTTAATCACGATCTGACCGGAGTCAGGAGAAACCGCCTCGCAAGCATTCAGGACAAGATTGGCTACCACCCGTTCGAGGCGGTCGGAATCGAACCAGCCCACCGCCAACCCTTCGTGATGATGCGTGATAGAGATGCGGCGGAACTCCTGCGCCACACTCGTCATCCGGATCGCGCGCTCGACTGTGTCAACGATGTTTCCTGCGGCTGGCCGAAGTGGGTTACGACCCTTAGAGGTCTCCAACAGCGAGGAGACCATCTCATTCATTCGGTCGATGGCCCAACGGATTTCCTGATAAAAGTCGCTCTTTTCCGTCTCGCTAATATCGGACTGGGTAAGAAACTCCGCATTGGCAAGGATGGCGGTTAAGGGATGGCGAAGATCATGGGCGATGAAAGCGAGGACGGTGTTGGTAGCGGAAAGCGGCTCCAGAATTGGAAGATCCCATGGCCGGCTCCGCAAAGATCCAGCCGGCAATAACCGCCTCCTAGACATAGCTTGCTTCAGCATTGACCCCCCTTCCATTCCCGATAGGCCGAAGTCCACAGAGGAAGAGCCCTCTTCACCTTCGCCACGCACTCCTCAAGTGACTCTAGATTCGTCAGAGGATGCCACCTCTTTGAGCTGTTCGGCCATAAACGGGTTGGTGCGCATCAGACCGACGCCGCGACTCCGCAGTTCTTTGAGGAGCACGATCCCGGCGGCATCGGCAAAGGAAACGTCCGCCAGCTCGAGAGACAATTGCACCTCCTCGTCGAACGTATGTACGTCGCAGGCTCGGCGCAACTCCTCGACCGAGGAACCCGTGATCCGACCTTCGACCCGAAGGGTTACGGCGCTTCTTGACGATTCGACAACCGTGACCCTCAGCATCGCGGTTCACCTGATCTCCTCTGGACTTGATAAAGCAATTGACATGCCCATCGTAGAATCAGGCCGGGTCGAGGGTTTATCTCGCGGGCCCTCACGAGATCGCCAGCGAATACTTGGCTAGAATCAATAAGTTGCAAAAGGCCGGCCGCCATTTGTTCGCTGTCCGGCTCCCAGGAAGTGCAGAGTGCCGTCTCCTCCAGGGCGTAGATTGAGACGCGGAACCACCACATACGGTAACCAGCGCAAGGTGGTGTGGGAAGAACTACGACGGGCGGTGACGAGATCCCTTGATGCCGAGCTTATCCATCCGGTGGCGAAGCGTGTTTGGATGGAGGTTCAAGATCCTCGCCGCACCTTTTGGACCATCCACTATTCCGCCGGCATGTTGAAGGGCGGCGAGGATGTGGTTTCGGTCTACCTCATCCAGCGTTGGGAGTGGTTTTGGAGACTCGAGGTCAGCGTGCCGATGCGCGGAAGCGTCCATCTCAGGAGCTTCCTTGCTCTTTGTGGAGGCGGCAACCGGCATAAGGTCGCGACCCAGCCGCAGGGTTGGGCCCACCGACAATACGACTGCGCGCTCGATGATGTTCTGCAGCTCCCGAATGTTTCCGGGCCAGGGGTAGTCCATCAGGTTCTCCATCGATTCCTGTGAAACGCCGTGTATCTTCTTCCCTGACCGCTTGGAGAACCGGGATATGCAGAACGCCACCAGCTGGGGAATATCGGATCGGCGTTCTCGCAAAGGGGGAAGCTCAATGGGGAAAACATTGAGGCGGTAGAAGAGATCTGAGCGGAAGCGGCCCGCCTGCACTGCTTCGGGGAGGTTGCGGTTGGTAGCGGCAATGACGCGCACGTCCACACGCAAGGAGCGGCTGCTCCCTACCGGCTCGAACTCATGTTCTTGCAGAACGCGGAGCAGCTTCACTTGCGTCTCCAGGGACAACTCCCCAATTTCATCCAGGAAGATCGTTCCGCCATGGGCCAGCTCGAAGCGGCCGATGCGCCGATCCAGAGCCCCCGTGAAGGCCCCCTTCATATGGCCAAACAGTTCGCTCTCCACCAGACCAGCCGAGATGGCGCTGCAGTTCACATTCACGAGGGCACGGCCGTTGCGGGCGCTGCGGCTGTGGATCGCGCGCGCCACCAGTTCCTTCCCCGTCCCAGTTTCCCCGTAAATGAGCACCGTCGAATCTGTAGGAGCGACCTGATCGACGGCGTGCAGCGCCCTGAGCAGCACTGGACTATTGCCCACGATTTCCTCGAAGTTGTGCTCTGTGCGCAGTTCCTCCCGTAGATAAACGTTTTCCTTTTCCAACCTGGCCTTCAGGTTGTCAATTTCCTGGAAGGACTGCATATTCTGAATTGCCAATGCGATCTGGTTCGCCACTTCCTGCAAGAACGCGGCGTCCTCGTCCGAATACTGATCCCTTTGCTGGCTCACCAGGCTGAGCAGTCCGATACATTCTCCCTGAAGAACCAGGGGCACGACGCACATCGAATGAATACCCTCTGCGGCAAGGCGGCGCTCATTGAGATACTCCTGCTCCTTTTCAAGATCGCGGCGCACGAGAGGTCTCAGATGTTCGAATACCCAACTGCCGCAGGTCTCGTCGCTTTTAAGCTCCAGTCCCGTCTGAAAGTAGTCCGAGTGCAGTTCTCCCTCCACTGCGAGGAAACGGAATGAGTCTCTCTCCGGCTGATAGAGGGTAATCGCGCATCGGTCGAACGGGAAGACAGGATGCAAGGCCTCAGAAATAGAATGCAGGAGTGCCTGTTGGGTCAGGTTCGTAATGATGGCATTGTTGATCTGAAGCAGGATCCGGTTCTTCTCTTCACTTTTACGCAGCGCCGCTTCCGCCTGTTTCCGCCGCGTGATGTCCTCAGAGAGCGCCATGATAAATCGCGGTACGCTTTCAGTGCCAGGAACCAAAGAAACATTGTTGCTGACCCAACGCAGGGTGCCATCTTTGCGCCGATATTGTTTCTCGATCTGAAACTGTTGTCGCTTTCCCTCTAACAGCTCGCTGATCAACTCCCGGTTGGCGTCGCGATAATCCTCATCGGTGATCTCCAGAAAAGTGAGCTTGCGGAGTTCCTCTTCGGCGTAGCCCAACATCTTCTCGTAGGCGCGATTCACCGCCAGGAAGCGTCCGTTGAGATCTGCAAGCGCCACTCCGATGGCCGAATTTTCATACACGGACCGCCACCGCTCCTCGCTCTTCCGCAGCGCCGCTTCCGCCTGTTTCCGCTCTGTGATATCGATGAAGGTGATCACGGCCCCCAGGGTTTTACCCTCGCGAACGACAATATGGGACCAAAATTCCACCGGAAAGCTCGTGCCGTCCTTTCTCCAATAAACCTCATTGTCCCTGTGGACGTCCTCGCCTTTTTGAAACCCTATATAAATGGGGCATTCTTCAATCGGATATGGGGTACCGTCTTTTCGGGTATGGTGCTCCAGCGCATGCAAGTTTTTCCCGACCAACTCGGCGGGACCGTCGTAGCCGAGGATGCGCGCCGCCGAAGCATTTGAGAAAAGACAACTACCTTCTGAATCGCAGCCACAGATCGCTTCCGTGGCGGAATCGAGGATTAAGCGGATCCGCTCCTCGCTATTGTGCAGAGCGTCTTCCGCCTGCACTCGCATCGTGCTGTCTTCAGAAAGCGGCATGGTGGAACTGCGGCTGCTCTTAGCCCCGCAACCTTAAGACTTTAGCGGACAAATTCGTAGCCCATCCCGTGCACTGTGCGGAAGTGTACTGGTTCGGCCATCTCGCGCTCAAGTTTCTGGCGAAGTCTGACAATATGCGTTACTGCCTGCGTGGAATTAGCCGGACAGGATCAGCCACCGTGCTTAAGATGCCGACGTTCTGTGATTGGCTACTCCCTAAATCGCCCTCGTAACCAAGCATATAGCCGAGCACATGAAGAAGACATGAGGACTTCGTAAAGTTTCGTAAAAAAATGGACAGTGCAGAGAGTGAGAGTTGCGCGACACGTTTGTACTGCGGTTGTTAGAGCTTGCGGATGCTCCGGCCCGAGGACGAAAACCTTAGCGGACGAATCTGTAGCCCACTCCATGTACCGTCCGGAAGTGTACGGGCTGTGCGGGATCGCGCTCCAGCTTCTGGCGAAGTCTAAGAATATGATTGTCCACGGTGCGGGTGGAGGCATGATTCTGGTATCCCCACCCTTCCTTCAACAGTTCATCGCGACTAATCACGCGATCTGGGTTTTGCACCAGAAACTGCAAGGTCTTGAACTCCTGTGTAGTCAGCACCACAACCTCGCCGTCGCGCAGCACTTCCATCTTCTCCAAATCGAGAGAAATGTTATCGAAACGAACCCCAGTGATATTTGACGTTCTTGAAGTATGCCGAAGTGCGCCCCGGACTCGAGCCAGAAGTTCCCGTGGGCTAAAGGGTTTGGTGACGTAGTCGTCAGCGCCTAACTCCAGCAGCAAGACTTTGTCGGATATGTCACTGGCTGCGCTTAACACAACGATCGGCAGCGTAGGTGATTTTGCCTTAACCAGCTTGCACAGATCGCGGCCGGAAAGCTTAGGCAATCCAAGATCGAGGATGATGATGGCGGGCGGAAATGCATGAATTCTCTCGAGCGCAGACTGTCCATCGCCGTGAATCTCTATAGCGTATCCTTCAAGCTCGAACAGGTACTTCAGTGCTTTTTGCACGGAAGGATCGTCCTCGACTACCAGAACCCTTCCCGGCGCAGGCCTGAAGTTCGTTGGACCAGCCAATCTGGTGTCGCTCGGAGTTGCTGCGATTTGATTCATCGGCACGGACCATGCTTCCCACGTCTTTCGTGTTTCCGAGCTTCAAAAGCCGCAGCAGCCCGTCGACCGTAGACTGTAAAACCTTTCACTTTGCAGACTGCAACTGTTGGAGATCGTCCAGCACTTCCTTGCTGTGACCTTGCGGATTGACTTGGAGGTACACCTTCTTGATCACTCCTGTGGGATCGATCAGGAACGTATTGCGCGCTGCAAGTGTCATCCCCCTGTACTCCATGAGCGAGCCGTACATCTGCACGACCGCATGGTTCGAATCGGCCAGCAGCTTGAAGTTCAAGCCTTCTTTGGTGCAGAAACTCTTGTGAGAATCCACGTCGTCCACGCTGACACCAACGACCACGGCATTCTTCTGTGTGTATTTATCGATGTCCTGTTGAAAGGTGTGAGCTTCGACCGTGCAACCCGAACTGAAGTCTTTAGGGTAGAAGTAAAGCACCACCCACTTGCCCTTGAATTGATCCAGCGACACCTGGGCCCCGTCCTGGCTGGGAAGGCTGAAGGCCGGGGCTTGACTGCCCGCAGTCGGTGGCTGAGGCTGGTCCGAGGCGACCGCAAAAAGCGTAGTTAGTACTAAGGTCAGAGGAAGTAGCGCAAAAGCTTTCATAATGCTCCTCTTCAACACATGCTTAAACGTGAATTATGATTGCCGCCGCGTTGACCGAACCCTCGGTCTTGAAAATGATGTGATTCTTCAGCTTCTCACCAGGACATCTTCCGAAAGCTCCCCAGACTCCGGTACAGATTTGAAAGTTGAACAAATGTCACAGTCCCCAACTAATACGTGACAGCAATCTCCGCTCGCCGCAGGTGCAGCATCGAGTTCTGCGGCGAGTTGAGATTTTAAGCCGCGTGCCGCATCCTCGAGTTCAGCTTTAGCCCGTGCCACGTGGCCCAGAATCGTGTGCAGCCGCTTTGGGCCTAGCACCAGGAGCCCAAGGAAAAGCACAAACAGGATTTCCATGCCAAATCCCACGATTCACCCCTTGGTTGCATTTTGCTCGTTAGCGACAGTTGTTGTTACGCTGGACGGCTTCTCTTCGTCAGCTTTCAGTGCTGACTTGAAGCCACGGATACCTTCTCCGATTCCTTTGCCCAGCTCGGGAAGCTTCTTGGGTCCGAACACTAACAAGGCAATTCCGAAAATGATCAGCAAATGCATCGGCTGAAACAGACCTTCTAACATATATGCTCCTCAATTTGTCGTCGAAAGACGTGCAAACAATGCGTGGTTGGTGAAAGGCAGGCGCCGCGACCCGCGTATGAGCTGCGGCGCCCCACTTAGACAACTCGCGATCCGCATACGGCGGACAGTTAGGGTTCGAGTTACTATGCTAAGCGCACTGCGGCATCGGCCT
>Ga0210395_10001616_pt1 | contig 17470 bp, 8 predicted proteins | sample IncBWH4OmetaG_FD_150861 | JGI IMG/M metagenome (GOLD analysis project Ga0210395, IMG submission 150861) | Forest soil microbial communities from Barre Woods Harvard Forest LTER site, Petersham, Massachusetts, United States - Inc-BW-H-4-O ...
CGAGAGCGCGAACAAGCAACACGCTAGCCGTGACCCGCCGACCGAGGATCTGCACCGCCGTCCGTTCGTCGGACAACGCCAGCCCTTGCGCCGTGATCACTTCGAGATAAGTCGTTACCCCGCCTTTGTAGCGCGTCAGCGACTGATTGAGTGAATTCTCAGCAGCCGTTACGGCAGCCTGCTGCGTTTTCGCCTCGTCCTGCAAGATCCTCAGCGCGGCGAGATTGTCTTCTACATCCTGAAACGCACCGAGAACAGTTTCGCGATAGTTCGCGACCGACTGATCGTAAGCGGCCTGGGCCTGGTCTGAAACTGCGTGGCGGCGGCCCGCGTCGAAAATCGTCTCCATGGCGGACGCACCCGCCAGCAGGAATCCGCTGGGGCCGGATAGAAGATTGGTGATCGTAGTGCTCTCAAATCCGCCGGACGCCGTCAACGACACGCTCGGGAAATAGGCCGCTTTGGCGACTCCGATGTTGGCGTTTGCCGCGGCGACACGACGCTCAGCCGCAGCCACATCAGGACGGCGCTCCAATAGTTCGGAAGGCATCCCGGAAGGAATTGTCGGCGGAGCCAAATCGAGCGGTGACGACGCCAGATTGAACGTTGAAGCAGGTTGACCGAGCAGCACGGCGATCGCATGCTCGTCTTGCGCTCTCTGTACTCCGATGTCGATGGCTTGCGCGCGCGTAGTTTCGAGCTGCGTCTGAGCCTGGTCTACGTCCACGGAGGACGCCACACCGCCCTTGAAACGATTCTGCGTAAGTTCGAGGGCCTCCTCGTAAGCCGAAACGGTCGAAGAGAGAAGCTGCTCCTCGGCGTCCAGTTCGCGAAGCTGAAAATAGTCTGACGCTAATTCCGCGTGCAAACTCAGGCGCACACCTTCCAGGTCCGCGGCGCTGGCTTGCGCCTGATCGCGGCTGGCCTCGACGGTTCGCCGCACCCGTCCCCAAACGTCAGCCTCATACGACGCACTGACCGGCAATGGAATATCGGTGTAGCTGTTGGAAGCCTGGCTGAAAAGCGGCCGGTTCGTCGATTGATGATCGCGGGTTGCGGAGAGTCCCGCCGAAATTGTCGGGAAATAATCCGCGCGATTTTGCCGAACCAGTGCTCGCGCCTGTACATATTGAGCTTCTGCGGCCTTCAGGTTCTGGTTCGATACGTTAATCTGCTCTTCGAGCGAGTTCAGTTTCGTATCCTCGAAAATCTCCCACCACTTGCCGCGGGCAATCGCATCGCTCGGCTGGGCTGTTGTCCAATCTGGCGGAAGTTCTTTGTAGACCGGAGGCGCGGGAACATTAGGGCGGGCGTAGCGCGGGCCGACCGCGCAGCCGGCCAGCAGCAGCAGCGTTGGGATCAGAAATCCCAGTCGCGCAGTCTTGCCAATCGCGTTGACGTATGTTTTCACGTTCATAACGCATCTCCAGCTGCGGACTCCGAAACCCGCACCGCCTGTCCGGAGAGGATAGAATCTGGCGGATTCACGATGATCGACTCATTGCCTTCGAGTCCACCAACAATCTCGATGTGATCCCCGAAATCATGGCCCGGCGTTACCGGTGTAAGCTGAGCCTTGCCGTCTTTCACGACCGCGAGACGCAGACCTTCTTTGCGGAAAAGTAGTGCGTTCACAGGCACGACGAAAGAGGAAGCTCCAGCGGGCAGTTTGAGGTGAACTTCCGCGTAGGATCCGGTCAGCAGCACTCCAGTGGGATTGACCACGTCAATCTCGACCAGCAAAGTGCGCGAGGCTAAATCGATCGCCTCGGCCGTGCGCACCAGGCGACCTTGAAAGCGGCGCCCGGGAAATTCAGCCAAGGTCAAGTCCGCCGTCAAGCCGGGCTTCGCAGCTTGAGAATACGCCTCCGGAACATTCACATAAACGCGTAGCTTATCGGGCTGAGCAATGTCGAACAGGTCGGTCTTTGAGCCGCCGCTGGCACCGGCATCGATGAGATCTCCAATGTCAGTTTTGCGGGTCGTGATGACCCCGGTAAACGGAGCGTAGATTTTCTCGAACGACTGCAACTGCTGCAGGCGGCTCACGTTCGCCTGGCTAGCCTGCACGGTGGCCTTGTTCGCAGCCAGCGCGCCCACCGCGTTATCGGTGTCCTGTTGCGAAACGGAATTGGTTTTGAGCAGATCCTGGTACCGGTTGGAGGTGATTTCCGACAGGTGCAGATTCGCCTGCGCTGTGGCCAAGTCGGCGCGCGCCTGCTGCAGTTGCTGGTCGACCTCGGGCGTTTCAATTTCAGCGAGAAGTTGCCCTTGCTTCACGTGTGCGCCAATATCCACATACCAGTTCTTTAGGTAACCGTTGGTTCGTGCATAAATCGGCGCGCTGATGAACGCCTGCACGTTTGCCGGAAGAACAATCTCTTCCGCTTGCGCTCCTCGCTCGGGATGGATGACGGCGACCGTCGGCAGCGCCATTTGTGCTGTTTCTCTCTGCAACGTGGTCCGTGCCTTCACGCGCGGCTGGATGCCGAATGTCAACGCTCCCACGACCACCGCGAATGTGGCGACTCCGACGATCCACTTTCTGGATCGTTGATTCGTATGAATCGGACTCGACTGAATCAAATTCGTTTGAATCGGTTTCGTCTGCGCTGGCGCTTGTGGCACTGGTTCCTGGACGGCCACTTCGTTCTCACCCTCTGATCCAACCGGCATAAATTCCCCCCTACTTTTCTTATCGGGACTTCTCGAAACTAACCTCATCCTGCTTCGCGTTCTTGCGTCCATGTAGCAGGCTGAACAACGTTGGTACGAACAACAGAGTTGCAACCGTGGCGAACAGCAGGCCGCCGATTACTGCGCGGCCCAGAGGCGCATTCTGCTCACCGCCTTCGCCCAGTCCCAGCGCCATTGGGACCATTCCGATGATCATGGCCAACGCCGTCATCAGCACTGGACGAAATCTTGTGTACCCAGCCTGCAGCGCGGCCGCGATCGCATCTTTTCCTTCTTGCATTTGTTCGGTCGCGAAGCTCACCACCAGAATGCTGTTGGCCGTGGCGACACCCATGCACATGATGGTTCCGGTCAGAGCGGGCACGCTCACAGTGGTATGGCTGACGAAGAGGAACCACGCGATTCCCGCCAGCGCCGCCGGCAGCGCCGAGATGATGATGAAAGGATCGAGCCACGACTGGAAGTTCACCACGATCAGGAGGTAGACCAGCATGATGGAAAACGCCAGCCCAGCCAGCAGGCCGATATAAGAAGACCGCATCGTCTTTACTTGGCCGCGCACAATCACCTGCGATCCGCGCGGTAGCGAACTCTGCGTATCGGCGACGATCTGGTTGATCTGCTGCGCCACTGCACCCAGATCGCGGCCCTGCACCGATCCGTAAATATCAATAACGGGGCGAATGTCGTAGTGCGAGACCACCGGCATGTGCACCTGCCGGGCTACCGAGGCGAGACTGCCTAGAATTTCTGGCGGCGCCGCGGGATTCGTCCCCGTCACCGGAATGTTCTCGACATCCTGCAGAGTTTGCAGTCGATATTGCGGCGTCTGGGTTGCGATCGAATAGCTGACGCGGTTCTTGGGATCGAGCCAGAACGTTGGAGAAGTCTGGAAGCTGCCGCTGAGCGAGACGAGTAGGTTTTGCGCAACGTCGTGCTGCGTGTAGCCAATTTCGTTGGCTTTGGTGCGGTCCACATCAATGTAAAGCTCGGGCTGGTCGAAAGGCTGCTGGATGCGCATGTCAGCCGTGCCGGGAATACTGCGGACTTTTTGCAGCACGTTGTCGGCGTAGCGGCGATCGCCTTCCAGGTCGTTGCCCGCGACCTGGATGTCAATCGGCGCAGGAAGACCGAAATTCAGGATCTGGCTGACGATGTCAGCGGGAAGAAAAGAAAACGTCACTCCCGGAAATCGCTCCGCCAGACTGAGCCGCAGGTCGTGCACGTACATATCTGTCGGACGATGCTCGGGCGAGAGGCTGACCAGAATGTCGGCGTCCGCCGGCCCAATCGGCGCCGAATTGCTGTATGACAAATTGATGCCGCTGTACGGAATACCAATATTGTCGATGACGCTGGAAACTTCCGACGGCGGAATCTGCTGCCGGATCGACTGCTCCACCAGGTCGCAGAGCCTCGCCGTTTCTTCGATGCGAGTTCCGGTCGGGGCGCGAAGATGCAGCTTGAACTGCCCGCTATCGACGGTGGGAAAGAAATCCTGGCCCAGAAATGGAATGAGTGCGGCCAAAGAGACGATGGAAAACGCCAGCACTCCCGCCAGGAAGGTGCGGCGATGGTTCAGGCACATCTCGAGAACTCGCTGATAACGCTCCCGAAGATGCTCGAACGATTCTTCAAACTGGATCTGAAGGCGAACCAGCGGATTGTGACTCGACCCGGGTAATTGCCCGGCTTCCTGTTCATGGCCACGCAGCAGATATTTCGCCATCGTCGGAACCAGCGTGCGCGAGAGCAGGTACGAAGCCAGCATCGCGAACACGACCGATTCCGCAAGTGGCACAAACAAATATCGCGCGACCCCAGTCAGGAAGAACATGGGGACGAACACAATGCAGATGCAGAGCGTCGAAACAAACGCGGGAACAGCGATCTGCTGCGCTCCGTCGAGGATGGCCTGTTGAATCTCTTTACCCTGCGCGATGTTGCGATTGATGTTTTCGATCTCGACCGTGGCGTCGTCGACCAGGATCCCGACAGCCAGCGCGAGGCCGCCGAGGGTCATGATGTTGATGGTTTCGCCGAGAGCACTGAGGACGATGATCGAGGTGAGAATCGACAGCGGAATCGAGACGGCGATGATCAGCGTGCTGCGCCAGCTTCCCAGGAAAATCAGAATCATCAATCCGGTCAGGCAGGCGGCAATCGTGGCTTCTTTGATCACTCCGTCAATCGACGCGCGCACGAAAATTGACTGATCGGCCAGCGGCTTGATGTCGAGTTCTGGCGGCAAACCGGCCTTGATCTGGGGCAGCAACGACTTGATGCCCGCGATGACGTCCAGAGTCGAGGCGTTTCCAGCTTTCTGAATTGTCAGCAGAACGGAGCGCTGTCCATCGACGCGGACAATGTTGGTCTGCGGAGGAAACCCATCCCGCACCCAACCGATGTCGTGAATGTAGATGGTGCTGCTGCCGACGGTCTTGATGGGCAGTTGGTTGAGTCCTGCGATATCTGTGGGACTGCCGTTGATATCGACGTCATATTCCTTGGATCCGATCTTCGCCGTTCCGGAAGGAAGAATAAGATTCTGCGCGTTCACGGCGTTGACTACATCGAGCGGCGACAATCCTTTTGATTGCAGCGCCGCTGTATCCAGGTCGATCTGCACTTGGCGCTGCTTGCCGCCATACGGATACGGGACCGATGCTCCCTCAACCGTGATGAGGCGGGTGCGAATAAAGTTAAGGCCGAAGTCATTCAATTGCTGCTCCGACAACTTCCCGCCGGAAAGCGCCAACTGAAGAATCGGTACGCTCGACGCGCTGTAGCTAATGACGAGCGGAGGAGTGGTGCCCTGCGGCAGTTGCCGCAGCTGGGTCTGCGAAACCGCGGTCACCTGAGCGATGGCGCGCTCGATGTTAGCACTGGGCTGGAAGAAAACTTTCACTACTGCAATCCCGTTGAGCGATTGCGATTCGATATGCTCGATGTTGTCGACCGTGGTGGTGAGTGAGCGCTCCGTCACCGAAACGATGCGGTCGCTCATGTCCTGGGCATTCAGCCCGTTGTAACTCCAGACAATGCTTACCACCGGGATATTGATGTTGGGAAAAATGTCGGTCGGCGTCCGAACAATTGAGAACGCCCCCAGGACCAGAATCAATATGGCCACCACCACAAAGGTGTAAGGCCGCCGTAAAGCCAACCGGACAATCCACATATCTGCCTCACGCAGGGGTCAAGAAACCCGTCCCTGCCCCCCTTCTAGATCTTGCGCTTCTACAAATGATGAGAGCTGGATCCCCACATGCCAGGAATAAAAGCAAGCACCGTACCAATGGCAGAACCCACCGGTTCCTGATGATCTAGCGGCAACACAAGGGGTTAGGCGGTGCGCTGGAGAACCTGCGAGTTTCTTCGTAAGCGGACGCGTCTAAGCATCGACATTGCGCCGACGCACCCAAGCCAGGCCGATGCTGAAACGGCCCGACGCGATGCGAAAAGTGTGGACTGAAAGGGCTTAGCGCTGGCAGGAATAGATCGAAACAGAAAAACTAAGAGCGGGCATTGCGCCCGCTCTTGCATCGACCGCAGGGCTCACTCTCCGGTCTGGGCATCGCCGAACGAAAAGGCTTGCTTGTGTCCGCCAAACTCGACCTCTTCAAGAGTCCGGGCGTGCCCGGTCTCATCGTCGATCGTTATTGCATCACTGGCAGCGGGCTGAGCCAGATTGACCACCTTAGCCGGAGTTCGGAGCTTGCTGTTGCCATCCTGCAGAAAGTCAACTTCTGCCGTAGCCCCATTCTCGCTCCACTCCATGGTGTATTTCCCGGGCGCAAGCTGCCCGGCTCCGACCTTCACGGTTTCCGGAATCTCCACGCTGTGATGATTCTTATCTCTGGCAAATGCCGCCGCGGTCATCACCATCAGCGACATCGCGACCGCCAGCATAAGGCCGTTAAACTTCTTCATGTGTTTATTCTCCTCGTTATAATTCGAAAGCCGTCACTAAATATTGTTCTCCAGCATTCTTCTGCGGCCTCCGGACGCAGTCGTACTTGCACGCCAGTTTCCAAGCGCGAGTCTGGCCGGCTGTGAGATTCGATTCATCCATCGCCATTTCAATCAATCACTTAGCGGAACTCTCGCGAATCGACTGAACCTCGACCCCACCAGCGAACTGTCTATTCGGTCTCTCCGACAGTCGAAGACCGTCGACGCAGCGACAGCCCCGGCTACGGTCACCAGCCACGGACGCTTGGAACAATTTCCTCTCCACCCCGCCATCTTTGCACTGTGCCAATTCGTCTCAAATCCTGCTAAACCATATATATTTCAACGAATTAAGAGTATCGTGTGGCATTGGCAGAGCACTTGCAGCCTGCTCTACACAACAATTTTCTCTCCAAGGAGACTTCTATGGAGAAGTGCAGGACATTACTGCGCAGCATATTTCCGGCGATCCTTCTAATTGCTGGGTGCGGCTGTCTGGTGGCAGCAGCACAGGCGTCGAAACGTCCAGCACGGTGTCAGCCCGGGACCAGACGCGGCAGCCGGATCAACAGAAGCCTGCAGGGGGAACAAACGGTCTTTAACCTTTAATCTTTAACCGAGGGACGGCCTGCGCCTCCGCACCTCGTTTTTCAATCGTCTATCTTCATATAAGCCCGCGCGTGCGCCTGTCTCTTCGTCGATCTTTAATTAGTTAATCTCTAGAATTAGTCAACCTCTGGCTGCTTCGTCGATTTCTGGTACATCACAAGACTTGCTTGCAGGAGGTACGTGCATGCGGTTGTTGAGTGTGCGGCTGATTGTTTCTCTGATTGTCGGCATAACGCTGGTGTCGCTGGGGTTCTCCTATTACCAGGTGGTGGCGGAAAAGCATGCGCTCCGCGGCGACCTGGAGCGACGCGCAGAAGTGCTGGGCGAGAGCCTCGCCGGCAACGTCGAGAAATCCTGGGGAACCGGTTCGACCCAGGCCTTGCAGCGACTGGTGCAGCGCTTTGGCAATCGCGAGCACTTGATTGGGGTCGCGGTCTATGACCGGCAGGGTCAACTGGTCGCCATGACTCCGGAGTTGGGCAAGTCAATTACCTCGAGCCCGCAGGCCCTGACGCAAGCCATCCACGACGATCACGATGAGAGCACGTTCGCGAAGCTGGGAAATACTCGCGTGCTGATTTTCGCTTTGCCAATTCACCACGACGATGACGTGTCCGGCGGACTTGTCATTGTGCACGACGCGGACTACATCCAGGCGCAGATGCTGCATGTATGGCGCGAAACATTTTTCCGGGTACTGGCCCAGATGTTTCTGATTGTGTTAATCACCCTGATGATCGTGCGCTGGAGCATCAGCGGGCCGATTGCACGAGCCGCGCAGTGGATGCGTGCGATGCGCACCGGAAGAATCCCTTCATCGCAGGAAATGCCCAACCTCGATATGTTCCGGCCGCTGGCTCACGAGGTTGCCACCATGGCCGAGAGCCTTAGCCTGGCGCGCAGCGCCGCCGAAAATGAAGCACGCTTGCGGGAAGCAGGAGAGTCGATGTGGACTGCCGACCGGCTTTCGGTGCACATTCAGACGCGCCTCGCCGGCAGCCGCCTGTTTGTCGTCTCCAACCGCGAGCCTTACATTCACCAGCGGAATGGAAAGGCTGTGAATGTAATCGTGCCGCCCAGCGGACTGGTAACCGCGCTCGAACCAGTGCTCAACGCCAGCGACGGCACCTGGATCGCGCACGGCAGCGGCGATGCTGACCTCGAAACGGTGGACGCGCACGACCGTCTGCGCGTTCCTCCCGATGATCCTCGCTACACGCTGCGCCGGGTGTGGCTCAACAAGCAGGAAGAGGAAGGCTACTACTACGGATTTTCCAACGAGGGTCTTTGGCCGCTCTGCCACATCGCCCACACCCGTCCCATTTTTCGCGCGGCCGACTGGCAGCACTATCAGGAAGTAAACCGCAAGTTCACCGCAGCAGTGCTCGAGGAAATCGAAGACACGCCCAGCCCCGTCGTTCTGGTACAGGATTATCACTTCGCGCTCCTGCCGCGGCTGATCAAAGAGAAGCGTCCGGATGCGCGGGTGGCCATCTTCTGGCATATCCCGTGGCCCAACCCGGAGGCCTTCGGCATCTGCCCCTGGCAGCGTCAACTGGTGGACGGCCTGCTGGGAGCCGACTTGATCGGTTTTCACGTGCAGTCGCACTGCAATAACTTTCTGCAGACCGCAGATCGTGTGCTGGAGTCGCGCGTGGACTGGGAACACTTTTCGGTTCTGCGCCAGGACCACCGCACCATGGTTCGCCCCTTCCCCATTAGCGTGAATTTCACCGACGACGAACCAGCGACCACCGGCAACAACAGTTTCATGTACCTCGAACGCGCGGCGTTGATGCGAAGTCTCGGCGTCGAAGCGAGTTTCCTCGGGATCGGCGTGGACCGCGTCGACTACACGAAAGGAATCCTCGAGCGTTTTCTGGCGATTGAACGTTTCCTCGAGAAATATTCCAGCTATCAGGGACAGTTCACCTTCGTGCAGATCGGAGCGCCCAGCCGCACGCACATCAAGCGTTATCACGACCTGCTGGCCGAAGTTGAGGCAGAAGCCGAGCGCATCAACTGGCGTTTCCAGTCTGACAAGTGGAAACCGATCGTGTTCATCAAGCGCCAGCACAGTCACGCGGAGATCACTCCCTACTACCGCGCCGCCGATCTGTGCATGGTTACTTCGCTGCACGATGGCATGAACCTGGTCGCGAAAGAATTTCTGGCGGCGCGCAGCGACGAACGCGGCGTGCTCATCCTGAGCCAGTTCACTGGCGCCGCGCGCGAATTGCGCGACGCGCTGCTGGTAAACCCTTATGACATCGACCAGTCGGCGGACGCGATCCGGGTTGCGCTCGAGATGGAGCCGGAAGATAAGCAGCTGCGCGTGCACCGCATGCGGCGCACCGTGAAAGAGCACAACATTTACCGCTGGGCCGGCAATCTGATCTCGGAACTCTGCGAGGTCCGTTTAGATGCTCCGGAGGACGCCCAGGAAAAACTTCAGGCCAGCGCGACTCTGGCTTGATCTGGGCGGCAAGGCACGGCTTGAAAGACAACGGTAGACCGGATCTGCGATTTCACTGATTGGCCATGGCGCTCGACTAAGCAGCCGGAAACACGAATGTCGGGTCGCCACGCTTTTCGGTAGGCCTCAAAAGCTCTCACTCCACAAGGGCGAACTGTGGCAATATTTGTTCATGATGAGGTGGTCCTATATGTACGCTGTTCGCCTGATTCTCTGGACGGTAACCATGGCATACACCGGATTCCTGCTGACCGGCCAGGGGCTGCGAACGTTCAATAGCCTCTCTATTTCGGAAGCATGCCTCGGAGCTTTAACCGGATTTCTACTTTCCATCATGTTCATTCTGCGAGAGAGGCGGCGACGACGACCTGCCTTGATTACATATTCCGCCGCACAAATCTTCCCGGATTGGGGCACGGCCGACGAGGACCGCGGCTCAGAGGCGAAGCCGAAGGGCTGATTTCAACAAAAGACAGTGTGAGTTCGGGCTGTTGGCGCTCAATCGGGTCCGCATAAAGGCAAATCTCTCAAGGTGTTCGCCCAGTTATGCGAAATGCATTATTCAGCTCATCCAGCTAACTCCTGATTCTAAACACCCGAGGCGACGGTAAGAGTCACTGCCGTCGGAGTATAACTGACCTCAAAATGCTCACCGGAATTGATGGTTGATCCGTTGACTTTGGCGAATTGCCCGGTCAAGGCGCTGCCGGTGAGGATGGTGAATGTGTCTCCGATGGCGGGCACGAAACTGTTAATCAGCTTGATGGTCAGCGTCCCAGCCAAGCTGACTCCGTTCGAGACGGGAAGCTGGCTGTATTGCGAGCCGGCTGTAGTTCCACCGATGGCTACATCGAGGACTCCTGCGGACTGCTGCGAGTAGCTTCCTGTAACTGTGAGCACGCCAGCCTTGGTTGCTGCGTCGCCGACAATCACCGTTGCATTAGAAGTCACGCCAGCCACGAGTGTGCCCTTGCCTAGTAGCGTGCCTTTTTGCAGGTCGAGTCCTGCCGGCGCTGTGAGGGTGCCGTCGACCGTCGTTGTTCCGGCGGCCTGCGTGTAGCTGCCACCGACGGTAAAGCTGCTTCCGGCTCCGACCGTGGTCTTGCCGGCACTGGCGAAGCTGGTGCTCGTGGCCAGGGCTTGTCCAGTCTGCAATAAGAGCGCGCCTTTCGTGGTATTGGCGGCGAGCGTGGCCAGCGCGTTTGTGGTCGAGGAACTCAGAATCGCGGCAGCGGGCCCGATCAACGTAATGCTGGCGGCGTTGCTGGTGATGGCGTCACCCACTTCCAGCAGTCCGGTTACGGTGTAAGTGCCACCGGTCAGCGTTCCGCCGGAAAGATTGTTGAACGGATCGGTCGACCTGCTGTTGATGATCAGCTCACTGCCCTTGCTGACAATCAGCTTGCCGTTATTGGTGAAGCCGGCGGAATCGGGCTGGATGGTCAGAGGAGTGGATTTATTGGCCAGGACCGTTCCGTTGTTGGTGAAGGTCACCGCACTCGATTGACCGATGCCTCCCGTGCCCTCAATCGTGCTTTGATTGATCAGCGCGACGCCGCCCGAACCGTAGATGCAGCTATTCGTGCCCATAGTCACCTTCCCGGAGCCGGTTAGAGTTGTGGCCTGGTTCGGCTCGATACAGCTGTGGGCGCCGAGCGCGATAGTCCCCGTGTTGTTGATCGTGCCTTGCAAGTAGAGATAGCTGCCATTCGCAACGTTGAGCTTCCCGGTGTTAGTGGGCACGTTGACCGTCCCATCGAGCGTGCCATCCTCATCCTCGATGACGCCAGTGCCACTGGTTTCCAAAGTTCCTCCACTTATTGTTCCTTGCAGCAGCACGGTTGATCCGGTCAGCGCCTCGACAATGCCGCCGGCATTGTTGACGGTTTGGCCGGGATAGATATCGAGCGTCGCGCCACCGCTGGCCTCGAGCGTGCCGGTGTTGGTGGTTGCTGTGTCCAGGTAGAGCGGGGCCGATTTGTTGTCGGCCTCAATGGTGGCTTGATTCGTCAGCGGCAGGTCATAAAAAGTTCCACCACCGTGGATCAATTGCTGGTTGATGAGCGAGCCGCCCGATGGGCCCACGCTGGTTGCGTTCTGCTCCAGATTGCTGCTCGAGCCGCCCATGAGCAGCGAGCCCGATCCGGCAAGAGTCACGTTCCCGGCCATGAACAGAGTTCCGGACTGCACCTGGATCGTGCCGGTGTTTGTCATCGTGTTCTCCAAAAGTGCGCTGCTGTTCGAGAGCTGCAGGGTGCCGCTGTTCGTCAGGGAATTCAGCAGGGCATCACCGCTCAGTTGAATCACTCCGGTCCCGGTGGTGGTGAGCGTTCCGCCGGTATAGATTCCGTCCTGCAGTTGGACAATGCCGCCGTTCAGAGCTTCGACCAGCCCGCCTGCGTTATTAAACGGAGCGTCCGCTCCAAAAACAATCTCCAGCGTTCCTCCGCTGCTTGCCTCCATGAGGCTGGAGTTCGTGATGCCGATCAGGTCGGATCGAACCGCCAGCGTGCCCCCAACGGCATTGATCGTGCCCTGGTTGTCGAGCGTGAATCCCCCGCCCAGCGTACCTTGGCCCGTGATCATTTGCCGATTGATGAGAGTAGGCGACGTTCCCGCAGTCCCGCCGAACACTGAGTTCGCGGTGGTCATGCTCACTGTCCCGCCGCCGCTCAACGTCACGGTGGCGCCCTGGCCAATGATGGCGAGGCCGTTCCCGCTCACAATCGTGATGGTGCCGTCGTTGGCGATGCTGTTGCCGGTGATGTCTAAATAGCCGCCTGCGATTTCCAGATTGCTGCCCGAACTTAGCGAAAGATCGGCAACGCTTGCCGCGCTGGTGGTCATCGTGACCGGCCCGCCTTGGATGGAGGCCAGGTAGTTGCCGTCGGGATAAGTTGGGCACGTGCTCCAAAGCGCGCCTCCGCTTGGCGGGCACGGCGCCCACTCGCCACCTCTCCCAGTCCATGTGGAGGTGGCTTGAGCCCGTGCGGAAGTCTCCCCCAATGCCACGAAGATTAAAACGACGAGCGAGAGTGGAAATAACAAACGGAACGATTTGACTACGACCTGGCAAACGAGCGCGTTCATACGAGTCTCCTTCTATCTACAAACCGGAAATGGAGAACAGATTGGCTCAGGTTCACGAAACTTTTTTGAGGGCCGAGCTGAGAACACCAGAGGATCAGGAATCGATCCACGTTGGTTCAGGGACAAAACACGTCACAAATTCAATCGATGCAATATTTTGCAGCTGTTCCGGCAGGCATAGCGTCCGCACTCGAAGTGCATTGACTTTCGGGCGGAGACGGGATAGCTTCTTGCCCACAAACAGGGCGTATGGCCCTGGAGGACGGCGATGAAGCCCGCTTCGTCCAACCAAGTCACGGAGTTGCTCGCTCGCTGGAGTAAAGGCGAGGAAGATGCCCGCGAGAAGCTTGTCCCGCTCGTGTATGACGAATTGCGCCAGGTGGCGCGGCGATGTCTCGCCAGCCAGCCTCGCGATCAGACCCTGCAGAGTACGGCGCTGGTGCATGAGGCATATCTGCGGCTGGTGGGCCGCAGCGATGTTCACTGGCAGAATCGCGTTCACTTTTTCGCCGTCGCGGCTCGGATGATGCGCGGGATTCTGGTGGATCACGCCCGCATGCATGGCGCCGCAAAGAGAGGCGGCGATGCCATCACCCTGGTGCTCGATGAGGATGTTGCGCTGCCAAGAAAGAAAGAATTGGACCTGCTGGCGCTGGACGACGCCTTGAGCGGCCTGACCGCGCTCGATGCCCGGCAGGGCCAGATTGTCGAACTGCGTTTTTTCGGCGGCCTCTCGATTGAGGATACTTCACGCGTGCTGAACATTTCTCCCGCTACGGTGAAGCGGGAGTGGGCCACGGCGCGACTTTGGCTGCATAACGCCATGAAACCTTCTGCGATATGACCCCTGAGCAGTGGCAACAAATAAAGGATGTGCTGAACCGTGCGCTGGAACTCGAGCCCGCCGACCGGGCCGGGTTTCTGGATCGCGCCTGCTCTGCGGATTCCTCCATACGAAAGGAAGTGGAAGCGCTCCTGGCTGCCGACGACGCGGCCGGAACCGAGTTCCTGAATGAACCGCAAGCCGTCGAACTGAAGATCGCTGCGAACCTGATTGATGCGAACATGTTGGATGTAAACCTGGATAGAACTCCAGCCCAGTCAGAGGCCGCATGGATCGGGCGCCGGGTCGGTCCTTACAAAATCGTCGAACAAATCGGGGTGGGCGGCATGGGCGAGGTCTATCGCGCCTTCCGCGCCGACGATCAGTACAAAAAACAAGTTGCGTTCAAAGTGGTGCGCGGCGGGCAGGATTCCGCATTTGTTGTCGGCCGCTTCAAGAACGAGCGGCAGATTCTAGCCTCGCTCGACCATCCCAACATCGCCCGCATGCACGATGGTGGCACGACCGAAGATGGCGTCCCTTATTTCGTGATGGAACTGATCGAGGGCCAGCCCATCGATCAATACTGCGCTAAGCACGGGCTGTCCGTGCCGGAACGTTTGAACCTCTTCTTGCAGGTGTGCTCCGCGGTGCAGTACGCGCATCAGCGGCTGATCATCCATCGCGACATCAAGCCCACTAACATTCTCGTCGCCCCAGACGGTACGCCTAAGCTGCTCGATTTCGGCATTGCCAAAATTCTGGATTCGGAAGCAGTGGAGGGCGGTTTCGAACCAACGCTCACCATGTTCCGAGTTTTGACTCCGGGATACGCCAGCCCGGAGCAGGTGAAAGGCGAACCCATCACGACGGCCAGCGACGTGTATTCGTTAGGCGTAGTCCTGTATGAGCTGCTCACCGGGCACCATCCTTATCGCAGTGCGAATAGCTCGCCACAGGAAATCGCGCGCGCGGTCTGCGAGATCGAGCCCGAGAGGCCCAGCGCGGCCGTGCAGCGCAATGACCGGAACCAAGACCGGAACAAAGGCCCGAACAACGAAACGAGGACGCCGCGCAACGATTCGAAGTCGTCTTCCGATTCGACGAACGCCTCTCTGGCCATTTCCGCGGAGGAACGGAGAAAGACGCTGAGGGGCGATCTCGACAACATCGTTCTGATGGCGCTGCGCAAAGATCCCAAGCGGCGCTACAGCTCGGTCGAGCAATTTGCCGAAGACATCCGTCGCCATCTGGGGAATCTGCCGGTCATCGCGCGGCAAGATACGGTGCGGTACCGGACGTCGAAGTTCATCTCGCGCCACCGAGCGGGGGTCGCGGCAGCCGCGATAGTTCTGGTAACGCTGCTGGTGGCGATGGCCATCACCGTACGACAGGCCCAGATCGCCCGCGAGCAGCGGACGCGCGCCGAGCAGCGATTCAACGATGTGCGCAAGTTGGCGAACTCCCTTATTTTCGAGATCCACGATTCCATTCAAAACATGCCGGGCGCAACCGCTCCGCGCAAGTTGCTGCTCGATCGCGCGCTGCAGTATCTGGATAGCCTGGCCAAGGAGTCGAGCGGGGACGCTTCATTGCAACGCGAACTCGCGGCCGGCTACTTGCGGATTGGCAACCTGCAAGGCAGCACCATGGACGCGAGTCTGGGGCAACCGAAAGATGCGCTGTCGAGTTTCAGAAAGGCGCTGGCCATCCGCGAGGCAGTGGCCAAGGCGAATCCGGGCAATGCGGAAGATCAGTTAAACCTTGCTATCGCGCATCGGGCCTTGGCGAGAATGCTGGATAGCGCAGGTGAAGACGGCGCGCGCGCGCATGCCGAAGAGGCGCTCGCAATTACCGATCGCCTCATGGCCTCAGGCAGCGCAAGCGTGGAAGTCCGCGGGGAGCGGTCTGTCGAGTATGAGATGCTCTCCGATTTGCAAGACGGTTTGGGAGATGCGATCGGGGCTCTGGACTCGATGAAAAAGTCATTAGCCCTCAGGCAAGGTCTGATTAAGGCAAATCCTCAAGACAGAATGAAACAGCGCGGAACGGCCATCGGCTATGTAAAAGTTGGAAACGCGCTGGCGGCAATGGGATCGCGGACCGAAGCCCTGCAGTTCTACGCGTCGGGTCTGGAGATTCTCGAATCCTTGGCCAAGGATTCGACCGACGCCCGCGCTCGGCGTGAACTAGCGGTCGCCACCATTTTCCGAGCGGGCACGCTGAGAATCGATGGCGACGACGCCGGAGCGCTGGCGGCGAATCAGCGTGCGTTCACAATCCTCCATGCCATGGCCCAGGCCGATCCGCAGAATGCCACCCTGCAACTCGACGATGCGGGCGGGAACGCGGGCATTGGGATCGATCTGGTAATCCTTGGCAGAGAAACCGAGGGAGAGGCCAGGCTGCGCAAAGCCATTCAGCTTTATCAGGAAATTCTTGCCCATAATCGCACCGACCAGCAAGCGCCGCACTACATCGGAACCAGCGAAATCTGGCTGGGGGAAGGTTTGGCCAAAGGCGGGAACCTGCAGGCTGCAGTAGACAGCTACCAGAAAGCCATAGCGAACCTAGACGCTCCGAACGATGATCCTGATATGCGGGCGGAGGCTGCCATCGCACACACCCGGCTTGGTCAAGCTTTAGTAAGGTTGGGACGCGCAGAGGAAGCGACCGCTGCTTACCGCAAAGCTTTGGCGATTGCCGAACCGCTGGCAAAGGCAAAGCCGCCAAACACGCAGGCTCTGTATGCCATCGCTGACGCTTACTTCGACATGGGAGAATTATCTCGAATGGAAGCCGCCAAAATCCCGCCAGGCTTAGCCAGATCGAACCAGCAGTGGACCGAGGCGCGCGACTGGTACAGCAAAAGTGCGGATGCCTGGAACAAGATCCCCAATCCTGCGGCTTTAACCCCAGGAGCGCTACCGTGCGGTAACCCCAAAGCCGTCGCGCAGGCAATCGCCCAGTCCGATGCAGTTCTTGCGCATCTGGCCCCCGCTCATCGGAGTCCCGCCACAGTGCCTCGAGACGAGCGGTAATCAGAGATTAACGATCGACAGCTCAGGAGATGCTCACTTCCAGAGGCCGTTTTTGGTGGCTTCCGAGTTGCCGATCATCCACTCAGAATGGTATCTGGCACGATTCACGATACGATCGCCGGATCTGCCGCGCGGATAGAATCAAGAGAGGCGTCGGAATGCAGTCGGAAAAGCATTCTGCCAGTTCACATTGGCTAACCGCGGCGCGGGGGTTGTGCCGCGCCGGATTCTGGCTCCTTGGCGGTCTTGGGATTGCGGAGGACTGTTGCGATGTCGCTTCTGGTTACGAGCGCGTCCGGTGCAAATGGGGATGGTTTTGGTGCGCTGCTCAGCTTTGAATTGGACGGCACGTTGCGCGGAACATTTATTGATGACGATCGCATTGTCGATCCGCGTGGCCTTGCCGTCGATCCAAAGGAAAACTTGCTATTTCTAAACAGTGGGGCCGATCGGGTGTTAGCAATTTCCTCGCAGGGGCGCATCGTCCGCGATACTGGCCGCATTGAAGGCCTGAATCCCGGCGGTGGCATGTTCGGCCCCGATGGCCGGTATTTCGTCGGCCTGCGCAGCGAACGCACTGTCGGCGCCTTGTCGACCAGTCTTGATGCTCCCGTAGACCATGTGTTGCCGCCCCGCGTCGTACCTTTCCCCCGAGGATTTGCTTTTGGTCAAGATGGCCGACTGTTCCTCGCCTCAGGAATCGGGCCCAACGGCCAAGGCGATAACACTATATTGGCCTTCACACCAGCCACACGTATCAAGCCCTCTCGGCTGGTCGCA
>Ga0210395_10001618_pt1 | contig 17462 bp, 12 predicted proteins | sample IncBWH4OmetaG_FD_150861 | JGI IMG/M metagenome (GOLD analysis project Ga0210395, IMG submission 150861) | Forest soil microbial communities from Barre Woods Harvard Forest LTER site, Petersham, Massachusetts, United States - Inc-BW-H-4-O ...
AGCAGGCGCTCTAGGTGCGCGCGCTCTTCGGGGTCGAGGTCGTCGGCGCGCAGCGCCGACAAGGCACGCAGCTGCAGGTAGGACAGCGCGTCGACGTACGGGTCGCGCAGCACGATCGCGCGGGACAGTACCGGGCGGTTGGCGACCGGCCGGTCGGCCCCGGTGACGGCGAGGACGAGCCGCCTGGTCAGGTCGTACTCGGCCAGCACGCGGTCCGTCAGGTCCTGGCGGCCGCCGAGGGCGAGGTAGCGGGCGGCGATCGTCCGGTCGGTCTTCGCCAGTGACATCTCGGCGTTGTCGAGGAGCACGGCGAGCAGCGGCCACTCCCGGTAGGCGCGGCGCAGTTCGGCCAGGCCTTCGGCCGGCAGGTCCCCGTCCGAGTCACCCGCCGCGATGCCGGTCCACGCCGCGGCGGCGAGCCCGCTGCCGAGGCCGTACCAGCCGGGCAGGTTGAGCCTGGTCTGCGCCCAGGCGAACACCCAGGGGATCGCGCGCAGGTCCTCGAGCCCGAGCGGGCCGCCGCCGTGCCCGCGCCGCGCCGGGCGGGAGCCGATCCGCAGACCCCCGATCTCCTCAAGCGGGCTGACCTTAGCGAACCACTCCGCGAAGCCGTCCGCCTCCACGAGCGCGCGGAACGCGCGCCGCGCGGCGTCGTCGATCGCGGCGGCGTGCCCGGCGAACGCCGTCGTCGCCGCGCCGTTCCGCGCGGCGACGGCCGGGGAGGAGGCGAGCAGTACCGCCGACGTGACCTGCTCCAGGTGGCGCAGCCCGATCGCGGACCTGCCGTACCGGGCGAAGATGACCTCGCCCTGCTCGGTGACCTTCAGCCGGCCGTCTACCGAACCCGGCGCCTGGGCGAGCACGGCGCGCCCGGCCGGGCCGCCGCCGCGGCCGATCGCGCCGCCGCGGCCGTGGAAGAGAGTCAGCGCGACGTCGTGCTCCGCCGACCAGGCCGCCAGTTCGCCCTGCGCGTCGAACAGCCGGAGCGTCGCCGAGGCCGGGCCCAGTTCCTTCGCCGAGTCCGAGTAGCCGAGCATCACCTCAAGGTGCCGCCCCTCGGCCGCGAGCCGATCGCGCACCGCCGGGATCTCGAGCATCGCCGTCAGCACCTGGGGCGCGCGGGCCAGGTCGTCGCCGCTCTCGAACAGCGGCACCACGTCGAGCACCGGGCCGCCGCCATCAGGGAACGCGTGGCCCGCCAGTTCGTAGACCGCGGCCATGTCCGCCGCGGACGTGGTGAACGAGACGATGTACCGGCGGCAGGCGTCCACGCCGTAGCGGCGCTGTATCCACGCCATCACCCGGATGCTCTCGAGCACCTCAAGCGTCATGGCGGACGGCGGCTCGCCGGCCCGCAGTTCGGCGAGGGCACGCGCGTGCACCCGCGAATGCTGGCGCACCTCCAGGCCCGCCAGGTGGAAGCCGAACGTCTCGGCCTGCCAGACCAGGTGCTGCAAGTCCCCGTAGGCTTGCCGGACCGCTCCGGCCGCCGCCAGCGACGCCTGGACGAGGCGCAGGTCATCGAGGAAGTCAGCGGGGCCGGCGTAGGCGAGGTCGACGTGCCGGGTCCGGGTGGCCGCGAGCCGCTCCGCCATGTACAGCAAGTACGCGCGGTAGGGCTCGCCAGGCGAGCGCGCGGAGATCTCCGTGAGCAGGTCCGGGTGCTGGGCGGCGGCCGCGGCCAGCGCCCTGCGCAGCTCCGGTGGCGGCGGCGCGGACCCCTCGTAGACGGTCAGTGCCCGTCCGATCCTGACGGTGGCGGTCTCGAGGCCGCGCAGCGCGTGGTCGCCCTGGATGACCGCGGCCTCGCGGGTCACCGCCGCCGTCACGTTCGGGTTGCCGTCCCGGTCGGCGCCGACCCAGGAGCCGAACCGGAGGAACGGCGGCACCGGTGACGGCGCCGCACCGCTCGCGGAGCCCAGCAGCACCCGGTCGAGCGACCGGTACACCTCGGGAACCAGCCGGAACAGGGTCTCGTCGAAGGCGGTCATCACCGTCCTGACCTCATCCGCCGGGGCCATCCCCGCGACCCGCAGCTGGGCGGTCCGCCACAGCAGGTCGATCTCCTCGCGCAGCCGCCGCCGGTCCTCCTCCTGCTGCGTCGCGCCGACGTTCGCATCGTCGACCGCCCAGAGCAGCCGGACGATCCGGCGCAGCGACGCCACCACGGCGCGGCGCCGCGCCTCGGTTGGGTGCGCGGTGAAGACCGGGTACACCCGCAGGCCGGCGAGCAGTTCGGCTACGTGCTCCGCGCCGCTCTCGGCGGTGAGCCGGCCGACCGCGTCGGCGATGGACTCGCGGGGCGGCCGGTCACCGGAATCACGGCTGCGCAGCATGCGCACGCGTTGCTGCTCCTCCGCGAGGTTGGCCAGGTGGAAGTAGACGGTGAACGCGCGGGCCACCTGCTCGGCCCGCTCCCGCGACCACGAGGAGACCAGGGCGGCGATCTCGTCGCTCACCGCGGCCGCGGCGAGCGAGCCGCGGTCGGTCACCTCCCGGGCGGCGATCACCGCGTGCCGTAGTTTCTCCACGTCCGCGAGCAGGTCCGGCCCGGACGACTCGCTGATCACCTCGCCAAGCATGTCGCCGAGTAGCCGGACGTCCCGCCGCATCAGCTCGGGCAGCCCGGCTGAGTCCCTGTTCCGATCCCCAATTGCCGCTTCCACGTGGCTGAGCCTAACTAAGCGGCCGACACGACCCTCAACCGCGTTAACCTTTCCCCATGACCGCAGCTGACATCCTTCCTGGCGAGTCGCCGGATCCGCATACGACGGCGGGGAAGATCGCTGACCTGGCGCGGCGGCGGTTTGAGGCGGTGCATGCCGGGTCGGCGGCGGCGGTGGAAAAGCAGCACGCGAAGGGGAAGCTGACCGCCCGGGAGCGGGTCGGGCTGCTGCTGGATGAGGGGTCGTTCACCGAGTTCGATGAACTGGCCCGGCACCGCGCCCATGATTTCGGGGTCGCCCGCAACCGGCCCTACGGCGACGGGGTGATCACCGGGACCGGCACCATCGACGGCCGGCCGGTCGCGGTCTACTCCCACGACTTCACCGTCTTCGGCGGGTCGCTGGGCGAGGTCTACGGGCAGAAGATCGTCAAGATCATGGACCACGCCATGAAGAGCGGCTGCCCGGTGATCGGGATCAACGACGGCGGCGGCGCCCGGATCCAGGAAGGCGTCGCCGCCCTGGGCCTGTTCGCCGAGATCTTCTTCCGCAACACCCGCGCCTCCGGGGTCATCCCGCAGATCTCCCTGATCATGGGCCCGGCCGCCGGCGGCGCCGTCTACTCCCCCGCGATCACCGACTTCACCCTCATGGTCACCGGCACCAGCCACATGTTCATCACCGGCCCCGACGTGATCAAGACCGTCACCGGCGAGGACGTCACCTTCGAAGACCTCGGCGGCGCCGCAACCCACGCCACCAGATCCGGCGTCGCCCACTACCAGGCCGCCAGCGAGGAAGACTGCATCGACTTCGCGAAACTGCTGCTGTCCTACCTGCCCTCCAACAACCTCGACCAGCCCCCCGCCCTGCCGGTCACCCCCGACTACCAGATCAGCGCCGCCGATGAGGAACTCGACGCCCTCATCCCCGACTCCCCCAGCCAGCCCTACGACATCCGCACCGTCATCGAGACCGTGCTGGATGCGGACTCGTTCTGCGAGATCCACGAAGGGTTCGCCAGGAACATCGTCACCGGGTTCGGCCGGGTGGCCGGCACCAGCGCCGGGGTGGTCGCCAACCAGCCGATGCACCTGGCCGGCTGCCTGGACATCGACGCCAGCGAAAAAGCCGCCCGGTTCGTCCGGACCTGCGACGCCTTCTCCATCCCGATCCTGACCTTCGTCGACGTGCCCGGCTTCCTGCCCGGCGTCACCCAGGAATGGGCCGGCATCATCCGAAGAGGCGCCAAGCTGCTGTACGCCTACGCCGAGGCCACCGTCCCCAAGATCACCGTCATCACCCGCAAAGCCTACGGCGGCGCCTACGACGTCATGGGCTCCAAGCACCTCGGCGGCGACGTCAACCTCGCCTGGCCCACCGCCCAGATCGCCGTCATGGGCGCCGCCGGCGCCGTCAACATCCTCTACCGCCGCGAACTAGCCAAAGCAGACGACCCCGCCGCCCTCCGCGCCCAGCGCACCGCCGAATACGAAGACACCCTCGCCAACCCCTACGTCGCCGCCGAACGCGGCTACCTCGACGCCGTCATCCGCCCCGCCGAAACCCGGGTCGCCATCACCCGCGCCCTGCAAGCACTCAAAAACAAACGCGAAACCCTCCCCCCGAAAAAGCACGGCAACATCCCGTTGTAAACGCGTAGTAACCGATATCACCATGAGTGATCATGCGGGAGTCTTCCGCCGGGAATCCCCAGCCAAGTGGCGCGCGCACGCCCCAAACTGCCCTAGAGTCAGTAGACGATGAGCGAATTCGCCGCCCCGATGCCCGTCCTCGCCAGATATGCGGTCATGGTTGACGTCGGGTATATCTACGCGGCCGCGGGCGAGTTGCTCTTCGGCACGAGCTCGCGCCGGGACTACCGGGTGGACGCGGTCGGCCTCATCCAGGCGATCACCAAACACGCTGATGAACTCTTCCGCGGCGAACTGCTGCGCGTCTACTGGTACGACGCGGCGCGGGACCGGGTGCCCACGATCGACCAGCGCGTAGTCGCGCAGATGGCCTGGGTCAAGCTGCGCCTCGGCAACCTCAACGCCCGCGGACAGCAGAAGGGTGTCGACGCCAACATCCGCGCCGACATGGAGGCCCTGGCCAGGCACCGCGCTATCACCGACGCGGTGCTGATCGCCGGCGACGAGGACATGGTGCCGGCCGTCGAGGCCGCGCAGGCGTTCGGAGTCCGGGTCCACCTCTGGGGCGTCGAGCCGCCATACGGCACCAACCAGGCCGAGCGCCTGGTCTGGGAATCGGACACGGTCGACGTGCTCGACGCGCCGTCCGTCCGCCCGTACTTCACGCGCAACCCCGTCACCGAGCCGCCACGGCCCGACGTCCAGGCCAGCGTGCCGTCGCCCGCCCAGCTGTTCGGCGAGCGCCATCCGCGGCCGCCCGTGCAGCTTGGCAGGAACTCGCACATCACCTCCACCGGCGGCATGCCGCGCCTCGGCCCCGACCGGCGGCATGTCGAGGAGGCCGGCGAGCACGTCGCGCACAAGTGGATCCTCACCCGCGGCGCGGACAACATCCGGGACCTGCTGCCCGGCCCGATCCTGCCCCCGGTCATCGACAAGGAGCTGCTCGTCGAGGCCGAGAAGGAACTCGGCCAGTCGCTGCGCCCCTACCAGGAGGCCCGCGAGTGGCTCCGTGACGCCTTCTGGGCGCGGGTCCACCGGGAGTTCGGCATCACTATCGGCAAATCGCGTGGCTGATCTGGTTCCGTTTCTCCGGGTCGTCCGCGGCGACGCGAGCGACGAGGAGATCGCGGCGATCGTCGCCACCTTCACGGCCATCGCGGCGGCACGGGCCGCGGCTGGTAGCAACGCGAAGCCACGGTCCGTTCCGCCGGAATGGGGTTCGCGCGCCCGTCAGCTGCGGACACCGCTGCACCCGGCCGCGGGGGGCTGGCGGCGTTCCGCCCTGCCCTAGGAGCCCCTGCCCTAGGAGCCTCTGCGCCCAAAGACGCACGCCGCTTTTTAGCCGGACTAACAGTCCTGGCCGAGCCGGCTTGCGGCGTCCGGCGGCGCGGTGCTGACTGGTGCTATGAGGATCATGATCGCCGGGGCCGGGGCCATGGGGTGCCGGTACGGCGGGGCGCTGTCCGAGGCGGGGCATGAGGTCCTGCTCCTCGACGGGTGGGCCGCGCACGTGGCCGCCATCAACGACCGCGGGCTCCGGGTGACCGACGAGGCCGGCACCCGGCTGGTGCCGGTTCGCGCGGCGCTCTTTCCGGCCGCGGCCGACCCGTTCGACCTGGTCATCGTGTTCACCAAGGCCACCGCGACCGCCGCGGTGGCGGCCGCGTCGGCGGGCGCGATCGGGCCCGCCACGCTGCTGCTCACGCTGCAGAACGGCCTCGGCAACGTGGAGGCGCTGCGCGTCTACGCGCCCGACGACCGGCTGCTGGCCGGCGTCTCCATGTACGGCACCGAACTGATCGGGCCAGGGCACATCACCGCCCTGGGTTCGGGCGAAACGCTGTTCGGTCCGCTCGCGGCCGCCGGCCGGGCGGCCGCCGACCTGGTCGGTTCCGCGCTCGCGGACGCCGGGATCCCGACGCGGGTGACGGCCGACGCGATGGAGGTCATCTGGGCCAAGGTCGCGTTCAACTGCGTGATGAACACCGTGTGCTCGATCGGCTCGATCCCGGTGTCGGCGCTGGCCCTGTACGACGACTTCGACGCGCTGGCGATGAGCGTCCTCGACGAGATCGCGGCCGTGGCGCGCGCCGAGGGCGTGACGGTAGACACGGCGTCGGCACTCGGCGTGATGAAGGCACAGTTCGACCCGTCGGCATCGGGGTCGCACCTGGCGTCAATGCTGCAGGACCTGATGAACGGGCGCCGCACGGAGATCGCGCAGCTGAATGGCGCGATCGCGGCCCGCGCCACCGAACACGGCATCGACGCTCCGGCCAACGCGCTCATCGCCCGGCTGATCGGCTTGCTCGAGGCCACCTGGTCCCGCCGGGTCAACAGCCTGCACCCCGGCGGCGCGCGTCAGTAAACGCAGGGAATGCCGTACTTCGCGTTCGGTGCCACGGTCACGGCGTCATCGCCGCCGCCCGGGGTCTTCGACGGTTTCGGCGCGGATTTGCCCGCCGAACTGGCGGTCGAGGCTCGCGCACCCAGGACAGCGGCGCTGACCGACTGAGTGCTGGCGGTGGACAGGCCGTCGGCGGCCGCGGCGCTGGCATAATCCTGAGCGCTGACGGTCGTGGCGCCGTAGGTCAGCAGCCCGGGCGGAAGGGCGGTGACGGTCGAGCCGAGCAGCACCGCCACGTGGCCCGCGGGCAGCGACGACAGCGGGGTGGCCATCGTGCCCATCTCGTTCGCGACGCTCTGCGCGGTCAGCTCCGCGCCGGTTCCGTAGAAGACCTGCGTGTCATCCGTAACCGGCTGCGTCTGGGCGGATGCGTCCTTCGCGGTGCCGGTCTTGTAGCCCAAGGTCGCGAAGGCCTCGGAGACTTCCCCGGCCAGCCCGGGCTGTCCACTGCCGTTGTAGACGTCCACGGTGACCGACGACGGCGGCGTGGTCGTCGCCGCGGTCCCGTAGAACGCGTCGTTCACTTCCCGCTGGATGCTGGGCACGTCGATGTAGTTCACATCCTGCGGCTGCGGATAGCCGGGGACCGTGACGTTGTTCACGGGCGCCGCGGGCAGTGTCGTGAACGCGAGGTTCTTGCCGGAGAACGCCTTCATGTCGGTGGCGAACTCGAGCAGGTTGAAGTTCTTGTCCGCGATGAGATACTGGCTGGCGCCGCTGAGCAGGTCGGGGAGCTTGGTGACGTCGCTGAAGTAGTTCTCGTGCTTCAGTGCGTAGATCACGTAGTCGAGGGCACTCTGCTGCCGGGCGGTCCGGCCGATGTCAACGCCGGGAAGCGTGTCGCGCGCCCGGACGTACGCCAGTGACTGCGCCGGCGACAGGTGCAGGTACTGCGCGCCGCTCTTCTTGGCGTTGTATCCGTCCTGGTACGCGTCGAAGCCTGAGTTGTTGTCGCCGGTGAACGGATCGTAGTCGGTCAGGTTCGCGCCAGCGGCGAATCCGCCTTGGGCCGCGGCCGGCTTGATGCACACCTCGATGCCGCCGAACTGCTTTGCCAGGGAGTAAAAGCCGATGATGTTCGACTCCACGAAGTGGTCGATGTGCACGCCGGTGACTGATTCGACCGTCTGCACCTCGAACAGCTGGCCCGCCGCGTTGGCCCCCAGGTAGAGCGCGTTGTTGCTCATCCTGCCGTAGTTGTCCGCGACGTACTGGTCGTAGGCGTAGGCGTAGGCCGCGTCGATCTTCCCCTCAGTGAGCCCGTCGTAGGTGGCGTTCGGGTAGTTGACCACATCGTCGCGCGGGATCGAGAATCCGACCGCCTTCTGCCCGGCCGCGAAGATGTGGATGAGGATCAGCGTGTCAGTGTCCTGCGACCCGGTTGTCTGGACGTTCGCTTCCTTGCCCGAGTGAGTCTCCGTCAACTGCTGGGCCGTGAGGTACTGCCCCTCGAAGTTGGTCCGGCTCTCCAGCCCCATCACGAGGATGTTCATCTGACCGACCGACGGGCTGTTACCGGTCGAAGCCCCGTCGCTGATGTCGTTGACGTATCCGACGACATTGTGCGCGTAGCCAGCCGTGACGAGGACGACGGCGGACGCGAGGCAGGCCGCCGCGTAGCCGACCTTGCCGACAGCAACCGACCCAGATCCCAGCCAGCGCAACGTTTTTGCCCCTTTCGCCTCGCAGAGCCTAGCCGGGCGAGCATGCCCGCGCCCGCTATGTCCGCAGACACAGCGGATTCCGCAAGTTTCGGAACCGTCGAGCGGCGAGACGGTGCGGGAGAATAGGCGGGTGGACAGTGCGGGAGGTGAGATGACGGAGTACCGGGTCGTGGAGGTCTGCGCGGGGGCCGGGGGGCAGTCGCTCGGGCTTGAGCTCGCCGGGTTCGAGCATGAGCTCTGCGTCGAGCTTGACCCCAACGCGTGCGCCACGCTCCGCTTCAACCGGCCGCGGTGGAAGGTGGCCCAGGGCGATGTCGCCAACCCCGGGGTCTGGGACCCGGCCGAGTACGCGGGGGTGGAGCTGCTGGCCGGCGGCGTGCCGTGTCCGCCATTTACGGTCGCCGGGAAGCAGCTCGGGGCGACCGATGAGCGGGACCTGTTCGCGTGGGCGATCGAGCTCTGCGCCCTCGTGCGGCCGCGCGCGCTGCTGCTTGAGAACGTCCGCGGGCTCTCGCTGCCGCGGTTCGCCGGCTATCGGCAGCATGTGCTCGACCGGCTGGCGGCGCTCGGTTACACGGCGGAGTGGCGCCTGCTGCACGCCTCCGACCACGGGGTGCCGCAACTGCGGCCCCGGTTCGTGCTCGTCGCCATGTGCCCGGCGGACTTCGCCTACTTCACCTGGCCCGAGCCGGTGCGGCGGCCCGGCGAGCCGGCGACCGTCGGTGCGGCCCTGCTCGACCTGATGGCGGCGAACGGATGGCCGGGCGCGGCCGCCTGGGCGGCACGCGCGAACGACATCGCGCCCACCATCGTGGGCGGGTCCAAGAAGCACGGCGGAGCCGACCTCGGCCCGACCCGGGCCAAGCGGGCCTGGCGCGCGATGGGCGTGGACGCGCTCGGGGTGGCCGACGCGGCGCCGGGCGCGGACGACCCGGTGACACTGCTGCCGAAGCTCACTTGCGAGATGGTCGCCCGGCTGCAGGGCTGGTCGGGTCCGGAGTACCGGTGGACGTTCACCGGCAGGAAGACTTCGACCTACCGGCAGATCGGCAACGCGTTCCCGCCACCGGTCGCCCGGGCCCTCGGCGAACGGATCCGGCGGGCCCTGGATCACGAGGGTGACCCGCGGGCGCCCGCCGAGCGGTCTGGTGTCACGCACGACCCCGTTTACGCGATCCTCCGCGACGACGGCGGGTTCCTCACCGTGGGTCAGATCCTGCGCCGCGTCAACACCGGCGGCGTCGCCGCGCCGATGGAGGTTCGCGCGTTCGAGCGCCACCTCGCGCAGCTGCGGCATGACTTCCACATCGAGGTCCAGGCCCGGCGCTCCGGTGACGCCTACCGGCTCGGCCCCTTCAAGGCCTTCACCGGTCAGGACGAGCATCTCCGGCACGAGGCCTTCGTCCGGCCCAGCCGGATCAGCTGACCAAGGACGACGAGCCAACCGGGCGGGCGGCCTTAACGGCGGGGAGGGACATGCGCATGACCGTGCCGCCGTCCGGGGCGGGATCGGCGTCGATCGTGCCGCCGTGCCCGTGGGCGATCTCGCGGACGACGGCCAGGCCGAGCCCGGAGCCCGGCGCCGAGCGGGACGATGATGCCCGGTAGAACCGGTCGAAGACAAAGGGCAGGTCGGCGTCGTCGATGCCGGGGCCATGATCGCGGACGGTGAGGACGCCGCCGGCCAGCCGCACCTCGATCGGGCCCTCCGGCGGACCGAACTTCGCGGCGTTGTCGAGCAGGTTCTTGACCGCCACCCGGAGCCGTTCCGCGCTGCCATCGATGGTGCAGGGGTCGAGGTCCGCGGTGAACTCGGTCTTCGGCCAGTCCCTGCGGGCGGCGTCGAGAGCGTCGGCGACCACCTCATTCAGCCGGAGCGGTGCGCTGTCGGTCACCGGCGGCTCGCCCCTAGCCAGGTCGGTGACGCTGGCGACCAGGCGGCTGAGCTCGGCGACCTGGTCGCCGACCCGGGCGAGCACCTCCTTCCGCTCGTCGGCGGGCAGGTCCGGGTTCTCCGTCAGCAGGTCCACGTTGACGCGCATGCTGGCCAACGGGGTGCGCAACTCATGGCTCGCGTCACTGACCAGCCGCCGCTGTGCCTCAAGGGACCGCTGCAGCGCGCCGAGCATGGCGTTAAAGGAAGTGGCGAGCCGGCCGAGCTCGTCGCGGCGGCCCACCTCGACCCGCCTGCCCGGGTCGCCGGTCAGGGTGACCTCCTCGGCGACGCTCGCCAGCCGGGCGACCGGCGCGAGGCCGGTCCTGGCCACCGCCCAGCCGAGCAGGGTGGCGAGCAGGACGCCGACCGCGCTCAGCGCGGCGAGCGTGGCGCCGACGCTGGCGACCTCGCTGTTGGTCGAGCTGAGCGGCTCCGCTACCTGCATGGCGAGGTCCGGGGCGATCGGGGCGGTCAGCACCATCGACTCGATTCCGTTGATCCGGTCGACGGAGTAGAACGACGTGCCGTGGCCGGCCGCCACGGCGATGGCCTGCGGGCTCGGCGACAGCAGGCCGACGTCGCCATGCGGCGCCCACACCCCGCCGTGTGCGGTGATCACCTGGCTGTAGGTGAGCACACCGAACCCGGCCGAGTGCGGCGGAATCCAGTTGTCCGGGACGTGCCCTCGGTACTCCTGCGCCTGGTGAGCGATGATGGCCGCGCGGTCGGCGATCACCTGGCGTACCTGGTTTTGCAGGTCGGTGCGGATCGCCAGGAACGCGACCGCGGTGATGGAGAGCGCGACCGTCGCCACCGCGCCCGCCGCCACCAGGGTGAACCGTGACTTGAGCGTGAGCCGGGCTCTCATGGTTCCACCCGGACCACGTAGCCCACGCCGCGCACGTTGTGCACCAGGCGGCGCTGACCATCGGCCTCGAGCTTGCGCCGCAGCATGGTCACGAAGACCTGGAGCGCGTTCGAGGCCGGGGCTTCGCCGTAGCCCCACACCCGGTCCGAGATCATGTCGTATCCGAGCACCTGCTCCGCGTTGCGGACGAGGAGCTCGAGCAGCGAGAACTCGATCTTGGTGAGGCTGATCGGCTGGCCGGCCCGGCTGACGGTCCGCGCCGTCAGGTCAAGCGTCAGGTCGGCGTAGCCGAGCACGTCGCGGGGCGCCTGGGTGCGCCGGAGCAGCGCGTTCACCCGGGCGACAAGCTCGCGCAGCGCGAACGGCTTGACCAGGTAGTCGTCGGCGCCGGCCGCGAGCCCGGTCACCCGGTCGTCGACCGACTCACGCGCGGTGAGCATGAGCACCGGGGTGGTATCGCCGCGGCTGCGCAGCGCCCGGCAGGTCTCGAGACCGTCGAGCATCGGCATCAGCACGTCCAGGATGATCAGGTCAACCGGCGACCGGGCGACCCAGGCCAGCGCTTCGGCGCCGTCCGTCGCGGTCGCCACCGCGAAGCCCGCGTACCCCAGCGCACGATGCAGCGAGTCGCGCACGTCTCGATCGTCGTCCACGACCAGCAGCCTCGGTTCCATGTAACGCAGTAAACCAAGTCGGCTTTAGAGTTTCTTAAGAGTTGCCTGAATGAGGTTACATTTTCAGTGACTTTTAACAATTGGTGAGCAATCTGCCTCACATGTCTCCCTGCAGCACCCCTAGTTCAGCCGCGCCGTCCGCCACTGCTGTCTCCGCCTTGTGGCTGGTCAGGCACGGCGAGTCGACCTGGAACACGGCGGGCCTCGCACAGGGCCACAACGACCAGGCGGAGTTGACCAGCCTCGGTCGGCGACAGGCGGCCGAGGCGGCCGAGCGGTTCCGCGGCCGTCCCGTCCGTGCCATCTACGCCAGCGACCTGCGCCGGGCGGTGCAGACCGCCACCGCGTTCGGCCGGATCCTCGGCCTGCCGGTCATCACCGACAGCAGGCTGCGGGAGCGGTCCCTCGGGGTGCTCGAGGGCACCCCGTCCGCGGCGATCGGTCCCGAGGTGACCGGGCTCGGGGACGGCCGCGTTCTCGACCCCGACGCGCGGCCGGCCGGCGCCGAGTCGGTGCGCGACCTGTACCTGCGCGCGGCCGAGTTCTGCGACGACCTGGCGGCAGGCGACCTGGCGGCAGGCGACCTGACGGCGGGCGACAGCGACGCGCTGATCGTCGCGCACGGCGGCACCGTACGCGTACTCGAGGCACACCTGAACGGCATCCGCGTCGAGCAGATGCGCTGGGCACCCGTCGGCAACGCCACGGTCGTGCGCATCCCGCGGGCGCTGCGGCCCGCCGCGCGATCACACAGCACCGAGCCACTTGGCACGCGATCATGAGGAGGAATGTGATGAACATAACCGGGCTGACACTGCCCAAGCGGGCTATCAAGCCGCGAGCGGCCGGCCTGACGATGGTGATCGACGGCGGCGTCCCGCTGGGGCAGTTCGCCGACCTCATCGAGCTCGGTGCCGAGTACATCGACTTCGTCAAGTTCGGCTGGGGCACCGCTGTCGTCACCAACTGCCTCGACGAGAAGATCGGCGTGCTCGCCAAGCACGGCATCGACTTCTACTTCGGCGGCACGCTCCTGGAGAAGTTCATCCTCCAGGGCCGGTTCGACGACTTCCGCCGGTTCTGCGAGGTGCACTCGTGCTGCCACGTTGAGGTGTCTAACGGAACGATCGATATCTCCAACGCTGAGAAGTGCGGTTACATCCGTAAGCTCGCCGGCGACTTCACGATCATCTCCGAGGTCGGCTTCAAGGATCCCGGCCGCTCGGAAATGCTGCCGCCCAGCGAGTGGGTCGCCGCGATCAACGAGGACCTGGACGCGGGCGCGTCGCTGGTGACGCTCGAGGCGAGGGAGAGCGGCAAATCCGGCATCTGCCGAGCGGACGGCGCGCTACGCTACGGGCTGATCGAGGACATCCTGTCCGGCGGCATCGACGTGGACAAGCTGGTCTTCGAGGCGCCAACCACGACGCTCCAGACCCACATGATCACCAGGATCGGCCCGGACGTGAACCTCGGGAACGTGTCGGCGACCGGCGTCATCGGGCTCGAAACACTCCGGCTCGGGCTGCGTGCCGACACCCTGACCGTCTTCGAGTAACCCCCGGCATCAAGGACTATCCGTGCGAACCACCTCCGACGTCTTTCACCTCGCGATCCCGGCCCACGACCTGGACGCGGCACAGGATTTCTACGTCACCAAGCTCGGCTGCAAGCTCGCCCGCCGGTACGACGACCGGATCACCCTCGACTTCTTCGGTGACCAGGTGGTCTGCCACCTGACCCCCGGTGAGCCCGCACCGCCGGAGAGCCTGTATCCCAGGCACTTCGGCGTCACGTTCCGCGAGGCCGCCGACTTCGAGGCGCTGCACGCCTGCGCCGTCTTGCGGAAGATCCCCTTCTACCACGAGGTGTCCGTCCGGTTCGGCGGGCTCGTGGAGGAGCACCGCACCTTCGTCCTCGTCGACCCCGCGGGGAACCTGCTGGAGTTCAAGCACTACAACGACCCCCGGATGATGTACTGAACGGACGGACCAGCCCCGTGATACGCGATTGGATCTCCGGCACCGCGACCCGCCACGGCGACGACGTCTACCTGGCCGACGCCCGCGGCTCCGCGACGCTCAGCTACGCCGGACTGCGCGCCGCGCTCCGCGCGACCGAGCGCCGGCTCGACGAGGCCGGGCTGCCGCCGGGTTCCCGGATCGCCGTCAAGATCGGCGACCCGCTCGACTACGCGACCGCGCTCGTGTCGATCATCGCGGCCGGCCGCGTCGCGGTCCCGCTCGACCCGGCGGCGCCCGACGCGGACATCACCCGGGTGCTCGGCGTGGCCCGCCCGGCGGCCCTGATCACCGCCTGGCACCGTACCGCCGCCCTCGGCGAACAGCGGGGCGATGACGGGGAGGCCACGGGACCGTTCCGGATAATCGATCTTCGTCTTTCCGGCACCGGCCCGGCCGACGGCGACGCCGGCGGCGGGATCTTCCTGTCCACCAGCGGCACCACCGGCGCACCCAAGGGCATCCTCCTGAAAGAGGCGCAGCTCGCGCACGTCGCGGGCTGCGTGATGGACAGTCACCGGCTCACGAGGGCGGACCGCGGCTACTGCTCGCTGCCGCTGTTCCACGTCAACGCCGAGGTGGTCGGGGTGCTCGCCACCCTGCGGGCCGGCGCGTACCTGGCGGTCGACCGCAAGTTCAGCCGGCGCGGCTTCTGGGAGATGATCACCGAGCGGCGGATCACGTGGATCAACGCGGTCCCGGCGATCATCACGATCCTCGCGATGGACCCGCCCACGGCGCCATCGCCGCGGCCGACCGGGCTCCGCTTCGTGCGGTCCGCGTCCGCGCCGTTGCCGCTCGCCGCGCTTGAAAAGTTTGAGTCCGCGCATGGCGTCCCGGTCGTCGAGACCTACGGGATGACCGAGGCGGCCAGCATGATCACCGCCAACCCGGTGGCAGGGCCGCGCAAACCGGGGTCGGCGGGACGAGCGGCCGGCACCGAAGTGCGCATCGGTGCCGGCCTCCCAACTCCCGCGCGGGCCGGTGAAATCGGCCGGGTGCAGATCCGTGGCGCGGGCGTCATCGCCGCCTATGATTCCGGCGGGAAGCCAGAAGCGATCGACGCCGACGGCTGGCTCGACACGGGCGACGTCGGCTACCTGGACGCGGACGGGTACCTGTTCCTCGTCGGCCGGTCCGACGACGTCATCAACCGCGGCGGTGAGAAGATCTACCCGCGAGAGATCGAGGAGATCCTGCTCGCACAGCCAGGGGTCCGGTCGGCGGCCGTGGTGGGCGCGGCCGACGAGGTGCTGGGCGAACGGCCCGTCGCCTACGTGGTCCCCTCGAGCGAGGGCACGCACGGCGACGTCGAGGCGACGCTGCGCGCCGCGTGCGCGACGCTGCTGCCCAGGCACAAGCAGCCAGCCGAGTTCCGCATGGTCAGCGAGATGCCGCTGGGACCGACCGGGAAGATCTCCAGGCGGTTGCTCAAAGGGCTGGTGACCGCACGGCCGTGACCTCGACCCTTTCCGAGACGGCTGCGGCCGCAGCCGCAGCCGCGGCCAGCGAAGCCGCGGCCGGGACGCGCGCGCCCGAGACGTCCGTCCCGGAGACGTCTACCCCGGAGACATCAGGCCGCGCGCGCGCCCGGCCGCATATCGTCGCCTTCGACCTGATCCGGCTGATCATCATGGTGTTCGTGGTCGGCGTGCACACGCTGGCCTTCGCGGGCGGGCCGGTCACCGTCGTGCTCGGCGCGGTCACCACCGTCTTCCACACCAGCCGCGAGCTATTCATCATGCTCACGGCCCTCGTGCTCACCTACAACTACGGGCACCGCCCCCGGCTGCGGCTGCTGCGATTCTGGCGCCGCCGGTACTGGCTGGTGCTTCCCGCCTACGTGACCTGGTCCGCGATCTACTACGCCTTCGACGGCCCCGGCCGCGGGCGGTTCCCGGCCGCGTTCCTGCACGACCTGGAGACCGCGGACGCCAGGTACCACCTGTACTTCCTGCTCGTCAGCATGCAGATGTACCTGCTGTTCCCGGTCTTCCGCTGGGTCCTGCGCAAGACTGAGGGGTACCACTTGTGGCTGCTCGCCGCGGCCTGCGGGTACCAGGTCTGGCTGACCTGCGCGCTGCACTACCACGTCGGGCTGATCGCGGCGCTTGGCCCGTGGCTGAACGGCGCCGGGCAGGGCTACTGGCTGGAGAGCTACGTGCTCTATGTCGTCGCGGGCGCGATGGCGGGCTGGCATTTCGAACGGCTCTGCGCGGTCACCAGGCGGCTGGCCGGCAGCGTCCGCCGGATCACCCTGCTGGCCGCGCTGGGCGTGGCCGCCGGGATCGGGGTATACCTCGCCGAGATCTACGCGTTCGGCGCCACGTCGGCCAACGCGAGCGCGGTCTTCCAGCCGGTCGTGGTTATCGAGGCGATCGCGTTCGGCCTGGCCCTGCTGGCGGGCGGGCTGCTGTGGAGCGACCGGGGAGCGGTCGGCCGGAAGTTCTGCGCGGCCGGGTCGGCGAGCTCGTTCGGCATCTACCTCGCGCATCCGCTCGTCCTGCAGGGGCTGCTCGCGGTCACCGGCGCGGGGGTCACCGGCGGCGTACTGGCCGGCGGCCTGCTTGCCGCGGTACAGCACCTGCCGTCCGGGCTTGAGGTGCTCGTGCTGCTGTTCGTGGCGGTACCCCTCGTTTACAGCGTGGCCTGGGTAATGTCCTCCGCCGCCAGGCGCACACCGGCTAGCCTGCTTCTCACGGGCCGGGAGTACACACCGAAAAAGGAGGCGGGCGCGCGGGCGCCTGCCGAGGCGGCATGAGTCTAGAGACCATTAGTCAAGCCAGCATGAGTCAAGGCGGCATGAGTCAGGACGGCACGAGTCAAGGCGGCATGAGTCAAGGCAGCGCGCGTCGACGCGGCACGGTCAGGCGTCTGACGCGTCTCGTGGCACTCGTCATGGCTTTCGCGGTAACGCTCAGCGTCCTGGCGTTCGCCAGCACACAGGTCCTCAACGCGGCCGAGCGACCCACGAGCACGACGACCCTTTCGATGAAGGTGGGCGGGGTGATCCGCAGCTGGATGACCATCCTGCCGAGCGCCCCGCTGCCGAAGTCGGCGCCGATCATCGTGGTGCTCTCCGGCGTCGCCGCCAGTACCTCCGAAGAGATCAACCGGGATGACCTCCTCGCGTACGCGCAAGCCGACGAGGCGGAGCTCGTCTACCCGGTCTCCATCCAGGAGTCGTGGAACGCCGGCGGCTGCTGCGGCTACGCGGGGGATCACAACGTGGACGACCTCGCCTTCATGAAGGCGCTCGTCCCGCAGATCGACCCGCACCACGTCCGGCCGCTCTACCTAGTCGGTTACAGCAACGGCGGCAGGATGGCCTACGACATCGCCTGCCATGATCCTGGTCTCTACGACGGCATGGCGATCGTCAAGGCCGACCCGATGCCCGGCTGCGACGTGACTAAGCCGGAGACGATCATCCAGCTCGATTCGCTCGACGACCCGTGGGTGCCGTACCTGCCGGGCGCGGTGGGCAAGGAGTCACCGGCCGCCACGGTGCAAATCGGCCGCCTGGCGACGGCCGACGAGTGCGGGCCCAGCACCAATGTGCTGAAAC
>Ga0210395_10001619_pt1 | contig 17461 bp, 17 predicted proteins | sample IncBWH4OmetaG_FD_150861 | JGI IMG/M metagenome (GOLD analysis project Ga0210395, IMG submission 150861) | Forest soil microbial communities from Barre Woods Harvard Forest LTER site, Petersham, Massachusetts, United States - Inc-BW-H-4-O ...
CGGCGAGGTCCGCACTTTGCGCGCGATCCAGTTTCCCGAGGATGACGGCCCGCTCGCTCATCCGGTGCGGCCCGAGAGCTATATCCGGATCGACAATTTCTACACGCCGACGGTCTACAACAAGGGCGCCGAACTGGTGCGGATGATCCACACGCTGGTGGGCAAGGACGGGTTTCGCCGCGGCATGGACCTCTATATCAGCCGCCATGACAATCATGCGGCGACGATCGAGGATTTTGTCGCGGCGATGCAGGAGGCGGGCGGGGTCGATCTCGGCCGGTTCAAGCTGTGGTACGCGCAGGCCGGGACGCCCGAGATCACGGTCGAGGACCATTGGGACGCGGCGAGCCGCAGCTACGAACTGAATGTCGAGCAGAAGGTGCCGCCGACACCTGGCCAGCCGCAGAAATCGCCGATGCTGACGCCGCTGGCGATCGGGTTGCTCGATGCCGATGGCGGCGAGTTGCCGACCCGGCTGGCCGGCGAAAGCGAAAGCCGGGCGGGGACGCGGGTGCTGGCGCTTTCGGAGGAGCGCCAGATTTTCCGCTTTGTCGATCTGCCGACCGAGCCGGTGCCGTCGCTGCTGCGCGGGTTTTCCGCACCGGTCAAATTGAAGGGCGTGCCGCTCGACCGGCTCAAATTCCTGGCGGTGCACGATCCCGAGCCGTTTGCCCGCTGGGAGGCCGGGCAGGAAGTTGCGACCCGCGCCTTGCTCGACCGGGTCGAAGCATCGCGCGGCGACGGGGCGCCGGCGCCGCTCGACCCCGATCTCGTCGCGGCGACGCGGCGGACCCTTGCCGAGGCCGCGCGCGACCCGGCCCTTGCCGCCGAGGCGCTGGCGTTGCCGAGCGAGGCGTTTCTCGCCGACCAGATGGCGGTGGTCGATGTCGAAGCGGTGCATCGGGCGCGCGAGACCGCCCGCGGCGAAATCGGCCGCGCGCTCGCCGCGGAATTCGCCGCCGCCTATCAGGGATTGGCCGATCCCGGCGCCTATCGCATCGACGGCGGGTCTATCGGGCGGCGGGCCTTGCGCAACGCCAGCCTCGCTTATGTCGCCGCCGCCGATCCCGAAAAAGGCGCGGCGCTCGCCAAGGCGCAGTTCGACGCCGCCGCCAACATGACCGACGTGCTCGCCGCGCTTGCGGTGCTGGCCGATCTCGATCGGCCGGAGCGGCCGGCGGCGCTGGCGCGCTTTTTCGCTGCTTGGGCGCACGACCCGCTGGTTGTCGACAAATGGTTCAGCCTGCAGGCGCGCTCGTCGCTGCCGGACACCCCGGCGCGGGTTCAGGCGCTGACCGAGCACCCCGCTTTCGAGCGCAAGAACCCCAACCGGGTGCGGGCATTGGTCGGCGCCTTTGCCCAGGGCAACCAGGTGCGCTTTCACGATGCGAGTGGTGCGGGCTATGTTTTTCTCGCCGGCGAGGTGGTCGCGGTCGATGCGACCAACCCGACGACGGCAGCGCGTCTGGTGCAGCCGCTTTGCGCCTGGCGGCGGCACGACCCGGCGCGGCAGGCGTTGATGCAGCGCGAACTCGAACGCATTCTCGCCACCCCGAACCTCAGCAAAAACACCTACGAGATGGCGTCGAAGAGCCTCGCATGACCCGAGTGATCGGCCGCCCGGCTGTTGAGCGCGACACAACACTGACTAGCTATATGACTGGTCTGATGGAGCCTACGATGCGCTCGTGGCCGGTGCAGCAGGCAAAGGCGCGCTTTAGCGAATTCCTCGAAGCAAGCCTCCAGGAGGGTCCGCAGCTAGTGACCCGGCGCGGGGTCGAAGCAGCCGTATTGGTGCCGATCGCGCAGTGGCACCGATTGCAGCTGTCGGCTCGGCCGAGCTTGAAGGAGTTGTTGCTCGCTCCCAAGCCGCGTTTTACCGGGGGCCTTCCCGTTCCGCCGCGCGGCCGGTTGCGCCGCCGGGCGAAGCCGCCGCCCGGTTAGACGAGCGCCGTGTATTTGCTCGATACCAATGTCGTTTCGGAATTACGTCGGACGCGGCCGAACCGGGCGGTGGTTGCCTGGCTATCCGACATTCCCGCCGAACAGCTTTTCCTTTCGGCGGTTACGCTCGGCGAGCTGCAGGCCGGCGTCGAGATCACACGGCAACAAGATCCGGAAAAAGCCGAAGAGATAGAAGCATGGGTCGATACCGTCGCGGCCACAAATGAGGTCCTGTCAGTCGATGGCGTTATTTTCCGGCGATGGGCGAAGCTTATGCACCGGCAATCGGATGATTTGATTGAAGACGCGCTGATCGCGGCAACCGCGCTGGTGCACGACTTCACGGTTGTGACGCGCAACGTGCGTGATTTCGAGCGGCTCGGGGCTCGTGTCTTCGATCCCTTCCGAGCCGGATAGTCCGGGGGTTCAGAGCGGTCTCTCATGACGGGCCGGTCAATTCCGTCAGATGGGCGAGGCATTGCGTGCGGCCGGGGGCGAAGTCGGCGGCCTCCCACCAGCGCTCGACGGCGTCGAGCAGCGCGCCGACGCCCGGTCCGGGCGGGATGCCGAGCGCCGTTACGTCATGCCCGGTGATGGGGAAGGCGGGCGCCGTCCAGTCGCGGGCGAGGGCGAGGAGTTGGGCCAGCCGGCCGGGGGGCGCCAATCCCTCAGCCGCCTGCAATAAGGCGATGTCGCGGTAACGCTCGGCGCCAAGGCGATAGAGGGTGCGTCGCTGGCTGGGCGCGTCGCGCTCCGGGTCGAATGGCCAGGGCGGCGCCAGCCCTTGCAGCCGGTCGCGCCAAGCATTCGAGAGGCGCAGCCTTTCGGCTACGGCCGTCGCGCCCGCACAGTCGGCCTCGACCAGCGCGGCGAGGCGGCGCAGCGGGTCGGGATTGGGCTCGAGCTCGACCATTCGCCGCAAGGGGTCGAGTCGGCGCGCTTCGGGCAGGACCACCGCGAGCACGCCGTCCTCCGCCATCATCGCCAGTGCCCTAACCGGATCGGCGGCTTCGAGCAATCGGACCAGTTCCTGGGCGACACGCTCGGCCGACAAACTCGGCAACAGATGGGCCTGATCATGGCAGGCGGCACGTGCCGCCGGGTCGCCATTGCCGGCGCCGAACCGCGCCTCAAAGCGGTAATAGCGCAGGATCCGCAGCACATCCTCGGCGATGCGCGTCGCCGGGTCGCCGACAAAGCGAACGCGCCCTGCCCGCAGATCGGCGAGCCCGCCGGCCGGGTCGTCGAGGGCGCCGTCGGGAGAGAGAAAGATCGCGTTGATCGTGAAATCGCGGCGCGCGGCGTCGGCCGCCCAATCGGCGTCGAAAGCGACGCGCGCGTGGCGGCCGTAGGTTTCGACATCGCGGCGCAAGGTGGTGATCTCGAAATGCCGCGGCGCCGTCCCCGGCTGCGGCGCGGGGATCGCCGTCACCGTGCCGTGGGCGAGGCCGGTTGGCACCACCCTGATGCCGCGGCTCTCTAGCAATTCGACGACCCGCTCCGGCGGCGCCGGGGTGGCAATGTCGATGTCGGCGCGCCCGCCCGATGCGCCGAGGGGCAAACCGAGCAACGCATCGCGCACCACGCCGCCAACGAAACGCGCCTCGACCCCGCCGGCGGCAAAGGCATCGAGCACGGCGCGGGTCGCCGGCTCCGTGAGCCAGGCCGGTGCTATGATCCGCGGCGAGTTCTTCAACACGTCCATTGGGCTTTAGGACCGGACGCGAAGCCGGGGCTCGGGGCGCAGCAGCGACAGAAATTGCGAGGCGGCGGCGATGTCGGCGGCGAGCCCGCGACGGCGCTGGGCCTGCTCGCAGTCCTCGCCCCAGGTTTCGATCTGAAAGCTTTCGTCGAGCTGCGAGGCGGCAAAGGCAGAGCCGGCGTCGAGCCGCCCGTCGACCAGCGCCAATGCGATGACCAACGAGCCGCAGGCCGCGGTCGCCAGATGCAAGGCTGCCAGTGTGAAATCGTCTTGCGCGGCGACCGCGGCAGCAAAGGCGCGCAGGCTCGCCGCCGGCTGGGCGACCGGGATCACCCCGGCGGTGATGTCGAGCGGCGCATCATAGCGCAAGACCGCCCAGTCGAGGAGCGGCTGCCACACCTCGTGCTGACGCGCGGTCAGTTCGCGCGGGCGGACCGCGCGATAGCAGACGAGGTCGGTTTTGGCATAATCCGCGATCTGCCGGACGACCAGAGCGCGCTGCGGCCTCACCCGGTCGATCGCGGTATTGGCGAGCTGGGTCAGCGGCATCTCGGCCGGCCGGACCTCGCCGGCCTGGGTGTTCCATTCGGTGGCGATCGCCACCGCCAAGGCTATAGTCGGCAGGGTCAATTCGCGCTTTGCCGGCGTCTTGATCGGCCGGTCGTCGAGTGCGACGCCGTGGCCCTCCCCGGTCGGCAGGATGGCGGCGTGCTGATAAAAGCGCTTCATTCCGGCAGATCCAACCCGGCGAACGCATCCTTGACGTCGGCGGGAAAGCCGAAGAATTCCCAGCTTTGCCGCATATGCGGCGGCAAGGGTGCGGTGACCCGCAGAATACCGCCGTCAGGATGTGGGATCGACAATTCGCGCGCATGCAGATGAAGCTGCCGGGCGTTCGGCGCCCCGGCGAGGTGCGCGCCGGCGCCGCCATATTTCGGGTCGCCGAGGATCGGCACGCCGATCGCCGCGCAATGTGCGCGCAACTGATGCGTCCGCCCGGTGACCGGCAACAGTGCCAGCCAGCTCGCGCGCTCGCCGGCGCTGTCGACGACGCAGTAATAGGTGACCGCGTGCTTGCCTTGGTCGGGGTCGGCGCGCACCCGTTCGCCATCGCGCCCGTCTTTTTTGGCGAGCGCCAGGCTGATCCGCCCCTGCGCGGGCTGCGGCCGGCCGACGGCGAGCGCCCAATAGGTCTTGCGTGTCGTCTTGTCGCGAAAGGCCCGGGTCAGAAACGCCGCCGCCGCGGCGGTGCGGGCGACGACGAGAACGCCGCTCGTATCCTTGTCGAGCCGGTGGACGAGCCGCGGACGCTCGGCATAGCCAAAGCGCAAGGCGTCGAGCAGCCCGTCGAGATGCCGCTCGGAGCGGGTTCCGCCCTGGACCGCGAGACCCGGCGGTTTGTTGAGCGCGATGACGGCGTCGTCGCGGTGCAGGATCGCCGCCTGCAGCATCGCCGCGTCGGCCGGCAATACCGGGCGCGGCGGGGATGCGGCGCCGGCCGCGGCGGCGTCCAATGGCGGCACGCGGATCGCCTGCCCCGGCATCACCCGGTCGCCGGCTTTGGCGCGCTTGCCGTCGACCCGGATCTGGCCGGTGCGCAGCAGCTTTTCGAGCCGGCCGTGAGCGAGTGCCGGGTAGTGCCGCTTGAACCAGCGGTCGAGGCGCAGCGCGCTGTCGTCGCCGGAAATGGTTATTGTTTTATTCATCCGGTCAATCCCCACAGCCCGCTCGGTTGCCGCCGATCCTCGGCAAGCGCTGGGGAAGTCGCGAGATTGCTTTGCTGCGCTCGCAATGACAGCCCCGCACATAGCGACCATCGCTGTCGTCGCGCCGGCAGCCGCGATTTGGGAGCGACAGGAAATTCGGTCATTGCGAGCCGAAGCGAAGCGATCTCGGTCATCCCGGCTCGGCCGGGCGGTCGCGGAGCTTTTCCCAATAATCGAGCCGCTTTTTGATCTCGCGCTCGAAGCCGCGCTCGCCCGGCCGGTAAAAGCTGCGCCGCGCGACCCCGTCGGGGAAATAGTTCTGCCCCGAAAACCCTTCCTCGGTGGCGTGGTCGTAGACGTAGCCCCGGCCGTAGCCGAGATTGCGCATCAGGCGGGTCGGCGCGTTCAGGATGTGCATCGGCGGCATCAACGAGCCGGTCTCGCGCGCCATCTGCCGTGCCTCGCCGAACGCGGTGTAGGCGGCGTTCGACTTGGGGGTGGTCGCGAGATAGATCACGCATTGCGCGATCGCCAATTCGCCTTCGGGCGAGCCGAGCCGGTCGTAGGTGTCCCAGGCGGCGAGCGCCTGAACTACCGCCTGCGGATCGGCGAGCCCGATATCCTCGACCGCGGCGCGGGTCAGCCGGCGCAAGATGTAGATCGGGTCCTCGCCGCCGGCCAGCATCCGAGCGAGCCAATAGAGCGCCGCGTCGGTGTCCGAGCCGCGCAGCGATTTGTGCAACGCGCTGATCAGGTTGTAATGGCCTTCCTGGGCCTTGTCGTAGAGTGGGGCGCGCTGCTGGACGAGCCGCGCGAGCTCAGCGGGATCGAGCAGCCGCTCGGCCGGAAGGCGGGCGATCTCCTCGACGAGGTTGAGCAGAAAGCGGCCGTCGCCATCGGCCATCGCGCGCAACGCGGTGCGCGCATCCGCGGTCAGCGGCAGCTTGCTGCCGAGTGCCGCCTCGGCGCGGCCGAGCAGCGTTTCGAGATCGTCGTCGCCGAGCCGGCGCAACACCAGCACCTGGGCGCGCGACAACAACGCGCCGATCAGCTCGAAGGACGGGTTCTCGGTCGTCGCCCCGACGAGGATCACGGTGCCGTCCTCGACGACCGGCAAGAATGCGTCCTGCTGGGCGCGGTTGAAGCGGTGGATCTCGTCGACAAAGAGCAAGGTGCCGCGGCCGATCTCGCGGCGTTTGCGCGCGGCGTCGAACACCCGGCGCAGGTCGGCGACGCCGGAAAACACAGCCGACAGCGGCTCGAATTCGAGATCGGTGCCGTGCGCCAGCAGGCGCGCGACCGTGGTCTTGCCGCAGCCCGGCGGCCCCCACAGGATCATCGAGGACAGCTGGCGGCTGGCCATCATGCGCCCGATCGGGCCATCGGAGCCCAACAGATGATCCTGCCCGACCACCTCCGCGAGGCTCTTTGGCCGCAGCCGGTCGGCGAGCGGGCGCGGCGCCTGGTTTTCGAAGAGGGTGGTCATCGGCGCGTACTATGTGGAGAGTGATCGTACCTCACACCACTGGCGCGACTGTCCTGGGGCATCGGCGTGATGTTCGCTCTTGGGTTAGTGAGGTCCCACGTTCCCTCTTCGAGTTCATCATTTCGCCAAGCGTGAGTGGCCCTACCCCGCCTTGGCGTTTTCATGCGGCTTCAATCACGATGCCGATGCGCTTGCCGAGCAGGCGAAGCGCCGCATCGACTTGATTGATCCGGCTGTGGTGAAGCGGGTCGCGAAGCCGCCGCACCGTCTTTTCATCCGTGCCGAGCTGCCGCGCCAAAGCAACGTTCGAGACCCCGGCGGCGAGCATGGCGTCGTGCAATGCGAGCTTTGCCGCAACGAGAGGGGGTACATAGGCAATAGGGCGGCCGTCAGCCGGGGAGGGGTGCGGCAGCGGTTCGGCGCGGTCTGTGTAAAAGGAAAGAGCGGTCACCAGCGCATCCTCCGCCATCGTCGCCGCTTCTTTCTGGGTGTCCCCCTGCGTGATCGCCTCCGGCACGTCCGGGAAGGTGGCAGTGAAACCGCCCTCGGGCTGCGGGAGCAACTCATAGGGAAAGGCGTAGCGCATACCGATTTATTCCTCGATCTCCTCGGGCTTTAGCCCGAGTTGTTTCAAAATGCCGTGCAAGGTTCCGATTTTCAGATCGGTCCGATGCCGGCCTACGACCGAGCGTCGGCCGGCGAGTGCGACCTTCGTATGGTTCTTGCCTTCCGATATCTCGAAGTCCAGACCGCGCCTCACCGCGAGCCGACGCAGGCGCCGCAAAAGCTCAGCCGGCTTCATCTACTCGAATGTCGGACAGTTGTGCCCGATTATCAAGCGTGGGCCAGCTTGGTCGGAATGCCGGTGATGGTTTCGGGCGCGCATACCGACGGTGACCCGAAGACCGGATCGAAGGTCGCGCGCAGGGCGATGTCGACATCGGTCATGGTTGCGGCGATGCCGAGGGCGGCGAGCGAGGTGACGCCGTGCCCGGAAAGCTCGGGGTCGATGCCGCAGGGGATGATGCCGCGGTAATGGTCGAGATCGGGGTCGATGTTGATCGCCATCCCGTGATAGGTCACCCAGCGCCGCACCCGCACCCCGATCGCGGCGATCTTGGCCTCGCCGAGCCCGACGCGAACCCAGATGCCGACGCGACCCTCGCGGCGCTCGCCGACGACGCCGAAATGCGCCAAGGCGCGGATGCCCCATTCTTCGAGCTGGTGGACATAGCAGCGCACATCGGCGCCCCGCCGCGCGAGGTCGAGCATCACATAGACGACGCGCTGGCCCGGCCCGTGATAGGTGTAATGCCCGCCGCGGCCGGCGCGGTAGACCGGAAAGCGGCCGGGCTCCAACAGGTCCTCGTCGCGCGCGCTGGTGCCGGCGGTGTAGAGCGGCGGATGCTCGAGCAGCCAGACGAGCTCGGGTGCTGTGCCGGCGCGGATCGCCGCCACCCGGCCCTCCATTTCGGCGACGGCCTCGGCGTAAGGGACCGCCGCCGGGCTCGCGCGCCACTCGATCCGATCCAAGCCGATCGCCGTCCCTGGGCCCATGCTGCTTGATATGGTAGCGCGGATTTGCTAATCACGCCGCCTCGCGAGCGGGATGCGAGACAGTCCCCCTGCCGTGCGGTCGTGGCGGAATTGGTAGACGCGCAGCGTTGAGGTCGCTGTGGGGGAAACTCCGTGGAAGTTCGAGTCTTCTCGACCGCACCAAGCCCGCACGAGCCGATAATCCTTTCGGGAAAGGGACAGTCGCGAGCGCGAACGCCGGTTTGATTTTGGGCTCGCCGGCGCCATTTACCGAGTTCGTTCAGGACAAAGAAGATGAAGATCGTCAATTCGCTCAAATCGCTGAAAAAGCGCGACAAGAATTGCCGCATCGTGCGGCGCAAGGGCCGCGTTTACGTGATCAACAAGACCAACCCGCGCTACAAGGCGCGCCAGGGCTGAGCGCGGCCCCGCCAGCGGCCGGCGGACCGACCGCATGAAGATGCCGAGGCCCGATGCCGCGGTGTTGCAGCGGCGCAGCGAAATCGTCGAGGCGCTGCGGCGGATCGTGCCGGGAGAGGGTGTCATCGCGTCTGAGGTGGAGCGGCGCGCCTATGAGAGCGACGGGCTGACCGCCTACCGTCAATTGCCGATGGTCGTCGTGCTGCCGTCGCGGGTCGAGGAAGTCGCGGCGGTAGTGCGCTACTGCAAGGACATCGGCGTCAAGATCGTGCCGCGCGGCGCCGGGACGTCATTGTCGGGCGGCGCCTTGCCGCTCGCCGACGGCGTCTTGCTCGGCATGGCCAAGTTCAACCGCATTCTCGAAATCGACTACGACAATCGCTGCGTCGTCGCCCAGCCCGGCGTCACCAACTTGGCATTGACCCAGGCGGTCGAGCAGGCCGGCTTTTATTATGCGCCCGACCCGTCGAGCCAGATCGCCTGCACGATCGGCGGCAATGTCGCCGAGAATTCGGGCGGGGTGCATTGCCTCAAATACGGGCTGACGACCAACAACATCCTCGGCATCAAGATGGTGACGATTGAAGGCGAGGTGATTCGCCTCGGCGGCAAGCATTTCGACGCCGAGGGCTACGATCTGTTGGGGGTGATGACCGGGTCCGAGGGGCTGCTCGGCGTCGTCACGGAGGTGACGGTGCGGATATTGCCCAAGCCGACAGCGGCGCGCGCCTTGCTGATCGGCTTTGCCAGCGCCGAGGATGCCGGCGAGTGCGTCGCCGCGGTGATCGGCGGCGGGATCATCCCGAGCGGCATGGAGATGATGGACCGGCCGGCGATCCACGCCGCCGAGGCCTTTGTGCGGGTCGGCTATCCGCTCGATGTCGAGGCGTTGCTGATCGTCGAACTCGACGGGCCGCCGGCTGAGATCGACCATCTGATCGCCAAGGTCGAGGCGATCGCCCGCGATCACCGGGCGACGACGATCCGAATCAGCGGCGACGATGCCGAGCGGCTGGCGTTCTGGTCGGGGAGGAAGGCGGCGTTCCCCGCGGTCGGCCGGATTTCGCCCGATTATTATTGCATGGACGGGACGATCCCGCGCGGCCGGCTGGCAGAGGTGCTGAGCCGCATGCGCGGATTGTCGGAGCAATACGGGCTCGGCGTCGCCAACGTGTTTCACGCCGGCGACGGCAACCTCCACCCGCTGATCCTGTACGACGCCAACAAGCAGGGCGAGATCGAACGCGCCGAGGCGTTCGGGTCCGAAATCCTGCGGCTGTGCGTCGAAGTCGGCGGCGTCTTGACCGGGGAGCACGGCGTCGGCGTCGAAAAGCGCGATTTGATGGGGACGATGTTCAACGAGAGCGACCTCGCGCATCAGCAGCGGGTCAAATGCGCGTTCGACCCCGACGGTTTGCTGAACCCCGGCAAGGTCTTTCCGCAGCTCCATCGCTGCGCCGAACTCGGCCGCTTGCACGTCCGCGCCGGCCGCCTGCCCTTCCCCGACCTGCCGCGATTCTGAGCGGTAGGGTTGTCGCGCACAGTGAAGATAAAGCATCGTGTCAAACTAATGGAAGCGACCGACATTTATTTGGTTCCATATCACTCGTACGAGCCGGATCACCGGTTCAGTTTGGCTTCCGGTCGTTTTGCAGAAGTCGAAAGAGCAATTGCCGCTCGGGAATGGCCGTATGATAACGGGGATGATCCTTCGTTCTTCGCATTACGCCACGATGACGGGTTATTGACCTGGGGTGTTTGTCGTCGAGACGTGAGAACCAAAATTCGAGAGGGAAGCATCTGTGTATTTGTCGCGTTCACGAAGGACGGGGAACTGATTCGATATCGAATGAGCGCCGTTGCAACCGTCGCGGAGAAGCTGGATCGGCGACAGATTTTTGTCGACAGGCGGTTTCAGGGCAAAACATACATAAACATTTTGATTAGACCCGGCATCGATGGCTGGAAATACGATGAGAACGACCGTCACGAAGACCACCGGCACAGCGATTGGCTGTGGCGGATGTCAGACCATATGAATATGAACAAGAAACAATTTGCAGACAGATACGCGGAGATCTACAAGGTTGAATGTTTCTCAGATCCAGGAATGATGATCGCGAGAAACTATGTCTTGTTTTCCGAAGAAACGGATAAGACTTACATATCGTGCCAACCGCCGCTTGTGGCGATAGCCGAAAACGGCGAGCATGAACGATGGGTATCGGCCGATTTGAGAACGTTGACCGTGGACACCGCGGCTGAACTGCATCATATGCATCGCAATTTTCTTCGCAGCAAAGGACGCGGTTACACGCATAGACAACTTACATTTAAGCTGCCGCCGAACCGAGCCATTGAATGGCGGCAATCGCTCATCTCTGCTTTACGTCGGTCATGAGCTTCGAGCTTTTGGCCTCATAATGTCTCAAAGTCTCGCGCCGATGTGGGGGGATTGACGCGGCGTCGGGCGCTATCGCGAGAAAAGGCTGTCGCGAGATTGCGCCGTCGCGCCCACAATCACATCGGGGCGCGACTCGCTTGGCGCGCCATCGCATTTCGACCTGCCGCGGTTCTAGTCCCGCGGCGGATATTCCGCATATTGCGGCAGATCGTCGGTGATCTCGAACCACGGCGCCTTGCTGCCGACAAAGACATGGCAGGCGGGCGGGATGTGGGGATCGTCGAGGATGGCCAACGGAATTCCGTATTCGGACAGAGTTCGGGGAAATTCGGCGGCTTTGTTCCAGTTCGGCCCCGCCCGGTTGAGGATCGGCGAGCCGCATTCGCCGCAGAAGCCGCGCAGGAAACCGCTCGGGCCTTCGTAGTATTTGACCAGCTGCTCGCCGTCGACCCAGCGGAAGTCTTCGATCCTCACGCGAACCCGGCTGCGGAAGGCCGCGCCGTGCTGCTTGCGGCATTGCGAGCAGTGGCAATTGAGCGGGCCTGACAGCGGACCGGCAATCTCGAACTTCACGCCGCCGCACTAGCAGCTTCCCCGGATCGTGGGCATCGCGACACCTCCTCTTGGCACGTTCCGCCATAAGGCGTTAAGTCCCATTGTGACTCGTTCCACCCCGACCTCGATCGACGAATTACGCGCGGCAATCGGTGATGCTCTTGCCGCCGAGGAGCCTATGGAAGTGATCGCGGGCGGGTCGAAGCGCGGTCTCGGGCGGCCGATGCAGACGCCGCGCACGCTCGATCTGTCGGGGATCGCCGGCATTCGCAGCTACCAGCCGAACGAGCTGGTGCTGACCGCCGGCGCGGCGACCCCGCTCGACGAGATTGCAGAGGCGCTGGCGGAAGCCCGCCAGATGCTGGCTTTCGAGCCGCCGGACTGGCGCAAGCTGCTAAGTACGGCGGATTCTCGGCCGACCCTGGGCGGCGCGCTCGCCTGCAACCTTTCCGGGCCGCGGCGGATCAAGGCGGGGGCGGCGCGCGACCATCTGCTCGGCTTTCGCGCGGTTAGCGGGCGCGGCGAAATCTTCAAATCGGGCGGGCGGGTCGTCAAAAACGTCACCGGCTACGATCTTTCGAAGCTGATGGTCGGTTCCTACGGCACGCTCGCAGCACTCGAAGAGGTGACGGTCAAGGTATTGCCGCGGCCCGAACGCATCGCCACCGTGGTGCTGTGCGGGCTCGATCCCGCCGCAGCCGTGCGGGCGATGCGCCATGCGCTCGCTTCGGCGCACGATGTTTCCGCGGCAGCCTATTTGCCGGCGGGGTCGGTCCCGGCGCCGATGGCGATGGTCGGGATCGCGGCATTGCGCCTCGAAGGGCCGGAACCGTCGGGTGCTTATCGCCGCGGCCGGCTGCTCGCGGAACTCGGCGCCGATTGCGAGTCCGCGGTGCTCGACGGCGCTGCCTCCGTCGCCTTTTGGCGCGCGGTCCGCGATGCCGAACCCTTTGCGGCGCCGGCTGACCGCGCCGTGTGGCGGGTGTCGGCAGCACCATCGCGCGGCGCCGAAATCGGCGAAGCGATCGCCCGGCACCTCGATGCGCTCTGGTATCTCGATTGGGGCGGCGGGCTCGTGTGGGTGGCGGTCAGCGGCGCCGAAGACGGCGGTGCGGCGCTGATCAGGGCGGCGATCCGCGGCGCGGACGGGCATGGCACCGGGCACGCGACCTTGATCAGGGGTGCCGCGGCATTGCGCCGCGCGGTGCCGGTGTTCGAGCCGCAGCCGCCGGCGCTCGCCGCCCTCGCCGCCCGCGTCAAGGACAGCTTCGACCCGCGTCATATCCTGAACCCCGGCCGCATGGTCGAGCGGAGCTGAACAACCGATCCAAGATGTCATACCAACCATCGGCAGCCTTTTCGTCGTTCCCGCGCAAGCCGGAATCCAGGGTGGCAAGGGCCGCAACAATCACCATGGACCCCCGCTTTCGCGGAGGCGACGATAGTCCAATGGAAGCAGCTGCATCATTCCAAGCTGGGCTGTGAACGGTGCGCACCGATTTCACCGAAGAGCAGCTCGCCGACCCCGACACGGCGCAATCCGAAAAGATTTTGCGAAATTGTACCCATTGCGGGTTCTGCACCGCGACCTGCCCGACCTACCTGCTGCTCGGCGACGAGCTCGACAGCCCGCGCGGCCGCATCTACCTGATCAAGGACATGCTGGCGTCAGGCGAGGCGCCGAGCGCCGACACGGTCAAGCACATCGACCGCTGCCTGTCGTGCCTCGCCTGCATGACGACCTGCCCGTCGGGGGTCAACTATATGCACCTCGTCGACCACGGCCGGCGCTCGATCGAGGAGAGATACCGCCGGCCCTGGGCCGACCGGGCGTTGCGGCGGATGCTCGGCGCGGTGCTGACCCGGCCCCGGCTGTTCCGCCTGGCATTGCGCGGCGCCGGGCTCGCCCGGCCGTTCGCGCGGTTTATGCCGAGCCCCCTCGCCCCGATGCTGGCGCTGATGCCGCGAACGGTGCCCCGCGCTTCCCCGACCGACCGTCGGCGCGTGTTTCCGGCCGAGGGGGTTAGGCGGATGCGCGTCGCGTTGCTGCCCGGCTGCGCCCAGCGGGTGCTGGCACCGGAGATCAACGAAGCCACAATCCGGCTGCTGACGCGTCACGGCTGCGAGGTCGTCCGCGCACCGGGCAGCGGCTGCTGCGGCTCGCTGGTGCATCATCTCGGGCAAAAAGCCGCCGCCCTCACCCTTGCCCGCGCCAGTATCGACGCGTGGGAGCGCGAGCGGACGGCCGGCGGGCTTGATGCGATCGCGATCAACGCATCGGGCTGCGGCACCACGGTCAAGGATTACGGCTTCATGCTGCGCGAGGACCCGGCCTATGCCGACAAGGCGGCGCGGATCGCGAGCCTCGCGCGCGATGTCAGCGAAATCGTCGAACAGCTGGGGCTGCAAACGCCCGCGGCCGAAAGCCCTGGCCGCGGCCTGTGCGTCGCCTATCACTCGGCGTGCTCGATGCAGCACGGCCAGCGCCTTCATGGCGGGCCAAAGGCATTGCTGACCCAGGCCGGGTTCGAGACCGTCGAGGTGCCGGAGGGGCATCTGTGCTGCGGCTCGGCCGGAACCTACAATCTGCTGCAACCGGAGATCGCCCAGAGGTTACGCGACCGCAAGCTCGCCAATATCGCCACGACCAATCCCGATCTCGTCGCCACCGGCAATATCGGCTGCATCACCCAGCTCGCGCCCGGTTGCGACGCGCCCGTCTTGCATACGGTCGAGCTTCTCGACTGGGCCACCGGCGGGCCGCGGCCGCCGGCATTGCGCGCCGGCTATCCGGCGCGGGGGCGAGCGAGGACCGGGATCAGCAGCGTCAGTCCGAGTGCCGCCGCGCCGATCACGGTCGGGGCGACCCAGCCAGCATCCCCCATCGCCAGCCGCTCGCCGGCAGTGCCGAGATCGACGCAGGCGATCGTCATCGGCAATTGGCCGACAAGGGAACCAAACGCATAGGCGCCGAGCGGCAGCGGCGTCAGACCGAGCCCATAATTGCCGAGGCTGTGCGGGATGACCGGGATCAGCCGCAACAGCGCAACAGCGCGCCAGCCGCCGCGCTGGACCCGATCGAGAATCGGCCGAAAGCGAGCGCGCGCGTGCAGGTCGATCAGACCGGAATTGACGTAGCGGGCGAGGCAAAACCCGACGACCGCGCCGAGAACGCTGCCGATTGCCGCCCAGACGATGCCCCACCCGATGCCGAACAGCAGCCCGGCGGCGATCGCCAGCACGGTGCGCGGCACGAACAGCAGGCTGGCGACGATATGCACGCCGAGAAATACCAGCGGGGTGGCGGGATATCCGGCGATTGCGGCGCCGATCGCGATCGGGTCGAAGGCGGCGCGCCAGCGCCAGGCGGCGGCGACCCCCGCCGTCAGCACAACCAGCACGGTCAGCCGCGCAACGCAACGCCAGCCGGCAAACGGCGCGACCGCCGCCGCCGCTTCTTTGTTGATTGCGGTCACGGCACGCCGGAGAGCCGGGACGCCTGCCGCGTCTCGAACGCCCGGCCGGGCGCCGCTGCCTCGGCGACCAGATCGGGGCGGGCGCTTCGACGCTGCAGCCACCACACCCCGAAGAGGTCGACAATCCCGACGCCGAGGCGGTCGAAAACGCCGTATTTCGACGCACCGCCCTGGCGCGGCCGGTGATTGACCGGGACCGAGCGCACCGTACCGCCGGCGCGCAGCACCAGCGCCGGCAGAAACCGGTGCATGTGGTCAAACGCCGGCAGATCGAGAAAGAGAGCGCGCGGAAAGAGCTTCAACCCGCACCCCGTATCCGGGGTGGCGTCGCCGAGCAGCCGCGCCCGCACCCGGTTGGCGACGCGCGAGGCCATGCGTTTCGACCAGCTGTCCTGGCGCTTCTGACGGTAGCCGGCGACCAGCAGCGGCGGGCTCGACGGCGAAGTGCCGGCAAGGCGCCACAATCGCGGGATGTCGGCCGGATCGTTTTGCCCGTCGCCGTCGAGCGTCGCGATCCAGATACCGCGCGCCGCCTTGACCCCGGTCAGCACTGCGGCGCTTTGCCCGCAGCTGCGCGCGTGACGCAGCAGCCGCAAATGCGGAGTGCCTAGCGCGAGCCGCATGATTTCGGCCGCGGTTCCGTCGCTGCTGCCGTCGTCGACATAGACGATCTCGTATGCCGTCAGGCCATCGAGCGCCGTGGTGATTTCCGCCACCAGCGGCGCGATGTTCTCGGCCTCGTCGCGGACCGGAATGACAATCGAGAGATCCATAAACCCGTGACTTGGCCCTCGGCTCGCCGCGAGCTGCGGCAAAGCCGACCGATTGACGTATCGCCTTTGGTGATAGGCGGGCGATGTAGCATGTTTCCCCAACAGCGACAAATCGCCTGCCGGGAGAGAATGTTGCCTGACGAACTTGACGCCTTAGCGCGAGCCCCGAGCCTGAAGGCCGACCAGCCTTCGCCGCCGGCGGCCCACGCCTTGCCGGGATGGCGGGTCGGCGCGACGCGGTTCGGGCTCATTCGCATGTCATTGCTCGCCCTCGTCGTCGGCATGGTCACCGGGCTCGGCGCCTTTGCTTTCCGCGAGCTGATCGGCCTGGTCCACAATTTGCTGTTTTTGCGCAGTTTGTCGTTTGCTTACGATTCGAGCCTGTTCACGCCGATCAACCCGTGGGGGCCGCTGGTCATTTTCGTGCCGGTGGTGGGCGCGATCGGCGTCACCTTTATCGTCTCGAAATTCGCACCCGAGGCCAAGGGACACGGCGTCCCCGAGGTCATGGACGCGATCTATTACGGCGGCGGTGTCATCCGGCCGGTGGTCGCGGTCGCCAAATCGCTCGCTTCGGCATTGGCCATCGGCAGCGGCGCCGCGGTCGGGCGCGAGGGGCCCATCATCCAGATCGGCTCGGCGCTCGGTTCGACCTTGGGTCAGCTGATCGCGATGAGCCCAGGCCAGCGCATCACCCTGGTCGCGGCCGGCGCCGGCGCGGGCATCGCCGCGACCTTCAATACGCCGATCGGCGGGGTGCTGTTTGCGATCGAGCTGATGCTGCCCGAGGTCAGCGTCAACACCTTCTTGCCGGTTGCGGTGGCGACCGGGACGGCAACTTTCATCGGCCGACTGTTTTTTGGCCCGCAGCCGGCGTTTCACGTGCCGACGATCGTGCCGCTGCCGGCCGAGCCCGCCGCCGGGGCGCTGGTCTTGGCGCTCTACGTCGTGCTCGGCGCATTGTGCGGAGTGGCGGCAGCCGGTTTTATCCGCGGGCTGCACCTCGTCGAGGATCTGTTCGAGCGTATCCCGCGACCCTACCTGCGCCACTGTCTCGGCATGCTGCTGGTCGGCATTCTGATCTACGCCCTTTATGCGAAATTCGGGCACTACTTTGTCGAGGGCGTCGGCTACGCTACGATCCAGGCGATCCTGACCGGGCATCTGACTTTTGTCGCACTGCTGGCGCTGCTGTTCGCGGCGAAGCTCGCGGCGACTTCGGTCAGCCTCGGCTCGGGCTCGTCGGGCGGGATCTTTTCACCGTCGCTGTTTATGGGCGCGACCCTGGGGGCCGCTTTTGCCGCGCTGGTGTCGGCGATCGTGCCGGGAAGCCCGGTGAACCTGCCGGCCTTTGCGATGGTCGGCATGGGCGCGATGGTCGGCGGCGGCACCGGTGCCGCGATGACCGCGGTGACGATGATCTTCGAGATGACCCGCGACTACGACATCGTATTGCCGA
>Ga0210395_10001620_pt1 | contig 17460 bp, 13 predicted proteins | sample IncBWH4OmetaG_FD_150861 | JGI IMG/M metagenome (GOLD analysis project Ga0210395, IMG submission 150861) | Forest soil microbial communities from Barre Woods Harvard Forest LTER site, Petersham, Massachusetts, United States - Inc-BW-H-4-O ...
CCGAAGAAGACGTGAATGGGTACCATGGCCGCACAATCAGGTTCGCGAGAGTTATTAGCTTTGGCGGAGCGCGTCGGCGCCAACCCGATGCCGTCCGTCATTCCGCCAGACGGGCCGGTTCAGCTTGTCCAAACCCCGGCTGACGGGCGCCGCCCTAGCCAGCAGCACGACCGCGATTCATATGGCGTGACGGCGCTGGCCGATATTACCGACCGCGCCCTGCATGCGGCCACGGCGCGTTTCACCGCGGGAATTTCACCGGCGGCCCTCGCCGCGGCCTATCTGGATTGGGCCGCTCACCTTGCCTACGCGCCGGGCAAGCGCATGCTGCTTCTCAGCAAGGCGCTGCGCAAAGCGATGCGGTTCGGCACCTACCTGCAAAAGCACGCCGTTAGCGGAGGGCAGACCGAGGACTGCATCAAGCCGCTGCCGCAGGATCACCGGTTCGCCGACGAAGCTTGGCACAAATCGCCGTTCAACTTGTTCTATCAAGGCTTTCTGCTGCAGCAGCAGTGGTGGCACAACGCCACCACCGGCATCCGCGGCGTCTCCAAGCAACATAAAAATCTGGTCGAATTCGCCGCGCGGCAAATCCTCGACATGATGGCGCCGTCGAATTTTCCGTTGACCAATCCGGAAATCCTGACGCGCACGGTTGCCTCCGGCGGCGCCAATCTCGTGATCGGCTGGCAGAATTTCATCGAGGATGCCGAGCGCGTCTTTGCCGGCAAAAAGCCGGCCGGCTCCGAGAATTTTGTCGCCGGCCGTGACGTGGCGAAGACGCCCGGCAAGGTGATCTATCGCAACCGGATGATTGAATTGATTCAGTATGCGCCGGCAACCGACACGGTACGGCCGGAGCCGATCCTGATCGTGCCGGCGTGGATCATGAAATACTACATCCTCGATCTGTCGCCGCATAATTCCCTGGTCAAGCACATCACCGAGCAGGGCTTCACGGTGTTCATGATCTCCTGGAAAAATCCCGGCCCGGAGGATCGGGATCTGGGCATGGAAGATTATCGAACGCTCGGGGTGATGAACGCGCTCGACGTGGTCAATGCCGTCGTGCCGGATCGGAAAGTGCACGCGGTCGGTTATTGCCTCGGCGGGACGTTGCTCTCGATCGCCGCGGCGGCGATGGCGCGCGACGGCGACCAGCGGCTGGCAACGCTGACGTTGTTGGCCGCTCAGACCGACTTCACCGACGCCGGCGAGATCACGCTGCTGATCGACGAGAGTCAGATCGCCTTTCTTGAGGACATGATGTGGGAGCAGGGCTTTCTCGACGGTCGGCAGATGGCCGGCGCGTTCCAGATGCTGCGCTCCAACGACCTGATCTGGTCGCGCGTCGTGCATGAATATCTGCTCGGCGAGCGCGAGGCGATGACCGACCTCATGGCCTGGAACGCCGACACGACGCGGATGCCGTACCGCATGCATTCGGACTATCTGCGCAAGCTGTTTCTCGACAACGACCTCGCCGAGGGCCGTTTCGCGGTCGGCGGCAGGCCGGTGTCGTTGGCCGACCTTCGCGCGCCGATTTTTGCGGTCGGCACCGAGCGCGACCATGTCGCCCCGTGGCAGTCGACCTATAAGATCAATCAGCAGGTGGAAAGCGACGTGACGTATCTGCTCACCAGTGGCGGGCACAATGCCGGCATCGTCTCGGAACCGGGACATGCCGGGCGCCGCTTTCGTGTCGGCACCAAGAGACCCAGCGACCACTACCTCGATCCGGACAGTTTTTACGCCGGCATCCCGCCCAAGGACGGATCGTGGTGGGCGGAATGGGTCGGCTGGCTCGTGGATCGCTCCGGCGATCCGACGACCTTGCCGGTGATGGGCGCGCTAGAGTCGGGCTACCCGCCGCTTGCCGACGCGCCGGGCACTTATGTTTTTGAAGACTGAGCCCGCCGCGGACTAGGGCTCGTGGCTTCAGCGACCGTCGGGCGTGCGCAGGCCATACCAGGCATCACGCACCTGCTGGTAGTGCACCATCGGATCGTAGATCGAGACCGGCAGGTGCAGTTCCTGCGCTGACAGGCGGCCGACCGCCGACACGAGACTATACGAGGCGACGACGCGATCGTGCTGCGCCACGATCAGGCTGACGCGGGCATTGACCAGCGCCTGCTCGGCATTGAGCACGTCGAGGGTGGTGCGCTGGCCGGCCTGCGCTTCGTTGCGCACACCTTCGAGCGCGCGCTCGGCGGCGTCATTCTGACGGATCGCGGCTTCAACCTGCGCCTTGGCCGCCTGCAGCTGGCCCCAAGATTGAAAGACGTTGGCTTGGATCTCGTCGCGAACTTGATTGACGTTGAGCCGCTGCTGCCCCTCCGTCTCCTTGTTCAGGCGGATGGCAGAATATTCGGCGCCGCCCTGATAAATCGGAATCGAGAGGTTGAGCCCCACCGTGCCGAGAAACAAATTGGGCGTCAGGATGTTGGAAAAAGCTTGCTGTTGCACGCTGCCCTGCAGAGCGAGCGTCGGCCATAATGCGCCCTCGGCGATCTTGACCTGCAGCTGCGCGACATCGACGCCGTACAGCGCGGCGGTCACCGCCGGGTTTTCGGCGAGGCCCGCTGCGACCGCCGCATTAAGCGTCGCCGGCGCCAGCCGATCAACAGGCGTAGCAGGCGAAAGGTTGGCCGGCTCGACGCCGATGACGCGCCGATAATTGGCTTTGGTCGTCATCAGCGTCGACTCTGCCCCGGCCAAGGTTGCTTCGCCGGCGGCCAATTGCGCCTCCGCTTGAGCGACGTCGGTCGGCGTCACTTGGCCGGCGGTGAAGCGGTTGCGCGTATCCTTGAGCGTGCGTTGCAGGACCCGGATGTTGTTTTGCTGCACCTCGAGATTGGCGGTGTCGCGCGACACGTCCATGTAAGCGGTCGCGGCCGAGATCAGCACCGACTCTTCCATCAGGCGCAGCGTCTCGCGCGCGGCGGAAACTTGGCTTTCCGCCTTGCGCACATTGTTCGCGGTCTGCTGACCGTTGAACAGCGTTTGCCCCCCGGCGACGCCAACCGAACGCTGGGTGGTGTAACCCTTGACGTTGAAGTTGATGCCGTTGGGCAATTGCGGCGGCACCGGCGGAAATACGCCGGCTTCGTTGGTATACTGTTCGCCGACCGAGGCCGTCGCCGAAAGCGTCGGCCGATATCCCGACAGAGCTTGCGGGACCCCTTCGTCGCTCTGGCGGACGATAGCGCGTTGGGCGTTGAGCTGCGGGTTGCCTTGATAGGCGCGCGCTAGCGCCGATTCCATCGTTTCGGCTGCGAGTTCGGCGGGCGCAGCAAGCACGAAAACCGAAGCCAGCACGGCCGTCGCCGCGACCGCGCTCCGGACTCGCGCCGCCGCCGACGATTGCGACTTCTTAAAAGCCCCCGAAACGAGCACTCCGCGCGTCACAACCAACCCCACTCAGAGCATGATCCCGAAAAGTGGAAGCCGGTTTTCGGATAAGATCATGCTCCGCTAAACATCTGAATCATGATCCGATTCACCTCGATCGGATCATGATTTAGCGGCGCGAAAACCCTAACTTGGGGGTATCCGCCTTACAAGGTTCCGGGTTCCGTTACGCACCGTGATCGCTGCGCGCCGCGGCGGGGCGTGCCAGCAGATAGAGTTCGCGCACGCCGAGTGAAAATGCGGCCAGCAACAGTGGCAGCACGAAATAGAGCGCACGAAACGTCAATAACGCCGCCAAAAGCTCTTCGCGCTGGAATTGCGGAAGGCCGACCAGCATCGTGACCTCAATGACGCCAAGGCCGCCCGGCGCATGGCTGACCGTCCCCAGGAGCGTGGCCGTCAGGAAGGTGACCATCATCGTCACAAAGCCGACCGCGGGATTGGCCGGCAGCACGGTATACATCGCCAAGCTGATCAGGGTCAGATCGAGCGCCCCGATCCCGATCTGTACGAGGGTGAACCGCAGATTCGGCAGCACGATGCGCCATCCGGAACGGCCGACGACGCGCGGCCTTGGCGCCAGCCAAAGCAGATAACAGGCGATGGCGAACAACGCGGTCAGCCCGATGATGCGATTGATCCACAATGGCAGGTGATCGACGGCGGCGGCCGCTTCCGGCATGTAAGCGGTGGCGCCGCCGAGCAGGAAGGCGTTGCCCAGCCAGAAAGTCATGCTGGTGATGAAAGCGATTTTGGCGATGTCGATGACGGACAGGCCCCAGGCCGAATAGATGCGAAATCTGATCAGACCGCCGGTGAAGACCGCCGCGCCCAGGCTATGACCGATCGTGAAACTCGTGAAGCTTGCCAGCGCAGCGATGGTGTATGGCACTTTGTGTCGATCGATAGCACGGAGCGCGAAGTAATCGTAGAAGGTCAGCGTGACGTAGCCCGCAATGACAAAGATTCCGGCGGTCGCGATTTTCTGAAATGACTGCGCTTTGAGGGTCGCAACGACTTTGGCAAAATCGGCGTCACGCAACAGCCTATAAAGGACAAAGGAGGCGACAGCCAACACTGTCAGGCTGATGGCCGCGCTGATCGTGCTGCGGCCAAGCCTTGATGTAAAAAGCCTTGACGTTAAAAGCTTGGAATTGACCGTCTGCGCGATGGCGCTCGTCACGTTTGGCTTTTGCTGAGGGGCGATGTAATTCAACAAAAAAACGCCCCCAACGCGATTCGCGGCGGAAATTGTCATTTGAGTGTAACAGCAATGTTACAGCTCCAAGGCATTTGGACGGCACCGCGGCGTCGCCGTCACACGGTTGAGATAAGAAATGGCAATGGTTGTCGCAAGCGATTCGTTAACAACAAGGGGCGGTTTTTAGCCGCAAGCCCAATGAAGGTTCTTGTTGCCACCGATGCGTGGCATCCGCAGGTTAACGGTGTGGTGCGTACATTGGGCTCGCTGGCGCGTGCGTCGAGCAAACTTGGTGTGACGATCGAGTTTCTGTCGCCGGAGGGCTTTCCCTCATTTCAGCTGCCGACCTATCCCGGTTTGCGCCTCGCTATTCCAAGTCGCCGCGGCATTGCCGAACGCATCGAGGCGGCAAACCCCGACGCCATCCATCTCGCGACCGAAGGGCCGATCGGGTTCGCCACGCGCGCCTATTGCCGGCGCCGCGGGCGGCCGTTCACCACCAGCTACACGACGCGCTTTCCGGAATACATTTCGGCCCGATCGCCGATACCGGAAAGCTGGATCTACGCAGTTCTGCGATGGTTCCACGCCGGCGCAACGGTGACGATGGTGGCGACGCCGTCGCTGACGAGCGAACTCACGCAACGCGGCTTCCAGCATCTGGGCATGTGGACTCGCGGCGTCGATGTCGATCTGTTCCGCCCCAATCGCGCCATCGATCTCGGCTTCGAGCGTCCGATCTTCATGACAGTCGGGCGGGTCGCGGTCGAAAAGAATCTGGAAGCATTCCTGTCGCTCGATCTTCCCGGCACCAAGGTGGTGGTCGGCTCAGGGCCGCAAGAAGCGAAACTCAAGCGCGACTTTCCCAACGCGAAATTTCTCGGCCCGCTCGAGAACGGCACGCTGGCCGCGCATCTGGCGGCGGCCGACGTTTTTGTTTTTCCGAGCCGCACCGATACGTTCGGCATCGTTCAACTCGAGGCGCTGGCCAGCGGCGTTCCGGTCGCCGCTTTTCCGGTCACTGGTCCGAAAGACGTCGTCGGCGAGCAGCCGATCGGCGTCTTGGACGAGGACCTCGGTCGCGCCTGCGTGGAGGCATTGCAGCTCTCGCGTGACGCCTGCCGCAATTTCGCGCTCAATTACTCCTGGGAAAACAGCGCGCGGCAATTTATCAGTCACGTCCGCAAGGTGACGAACGGCAACAGCCGCGAAGTCGAAACCGCGATGACGGTCAGCGAAACCGTCGCCGGATAATGCGGGCGCAGCGGACTTTTCATGACAGGGTGGCAACAAAGGGATTAGCTATGACCAGCCTCTCGAATGTCGATCTCGACAAGCAAACAGTCACCAAGGCGTATGACCGCTGGGCGCCGGTCTATGATCTGGTATTCGGTGCGGTGTTCGAGCGCGGCCGCGACGCCGCGATCGCCGCCGCCGAACGCGTCGGCGGACGCATCCTTGAAGTTGGTGTCGGCACCGGCATTGCGCTGCCGCATTATTCGAGGAACTGCCGCCTGTGCGGTGTCGACATTTCCGAGCAGATGCTGCGCAAGGCGCAGGAGCGCGTGACCGAGCTCGATCTCACCAACGTCGAAGGGCTGTGGGTGATGGACGCCGAGCGCATGACCTTTCCTGACAACTCATTCGACGTCGTCGTCGCACAATACGTGGTCACGACCGCGCCGAATCCGGAAGCGACGCTTGACGAGTTTGCGCGGGTGCTCAAGCCCGGCGGCGAGATCATTCTGGTCAGCCGGGTCGGCGCCGAGGCGGGGATGCGCCGCGCGCTTGAGCATTGGTTCGCGCCGGCGGCGCGCAAGCTTGGCTGGCGTACGGAATTCTCGTTCGAGCGCTACGCGAGATGGGCCGAGCGGACCCCCGGCGTGCGGCTGGTCGAGCGCCGCGCCATGCCGCCGCTCGGGCATTTCTCGCTCATCCGCTTCGCCAAGGAGGGCGGCGCGGAGGTCGGGCACCCCCGCTTTGGGCAAGAGAATTATCCGTCGGCGCGCGCCGCCTCCTGATCACTGCACCGTCGCCTCGGCGGTCCTGTCAGGTGACGTTTGTTCGCCTGTCATCTGGGATTCACCGAATCGCCATATCCAGAACGAATGACCTCATGACGGGGGACTAAGATGGACGGCTTTCGCGAGGCTCTGCGTATCCAGCGCTGGGACGATCATCGCTACTATCACCACAGCCGGATCAACCAGTCGCTGCATTTTGTCAGCGCCATCAGCTTTTTGTTTTCCTATGTGATGATCTTCAAGGACCCCGCCATATCGGCGCTCGCCGGCTGGCTCGTGGCGATGACCTCCCGCCAGTGCGGGCACTTTTTCTTCGAGCCCAAGTCCTACGACACCGTCAATCACGCCAGCCACGAACACAAGGAAGAGATCAAGGTCGGCTACAACTTGCGCCGCAAGGTGGTGCTGCTCGCGATCTGGGCGCTGTCGCCGCTGGTGCTTTATGTCGATCCGACGCTGTTCGGCATTTTCACGCCGGCCGCAGGCAAGATGGATTTCGTCCGGCAGGTTGCGGCAATCTGGCTGGTCATCGGCGTCGGCGGCGTGCTGTTCCGCACCGTGCAGTTGTTCTTCGTCAAGGACGTGCAGACCGGACTGGTCTGGGCGACCAAGATCCTCACCGACCCGTTCCACGATATCAAGCTCTACCACAAGGCGCCGCTGGCGCTGATGCGCGGCGAGTTGATCGATCCGGGCATCGCGGTCGAGGTTTCCGAGTGGGAAGAGGAAGAAGAGGAGCCGGAGGAGCTGCCGCGGCTGACCTAAACGCCGTCATTGCGAGGAGCAAGGTCGAGGCAATCCAGACGAACAAACCAAAAGTCCTGGTTTGCTTCGACGCCTTCCATCCCCCGGCAATGAGAATCTTAAGCGCTTCGGGAGAACAGCCGGCGGGCGATGGTTTCCTTGAGGATCGCTCGCCGGATCGATTTGTTGGTCAGCGCCGGATCGCTCCACCACCAGCCGTCTCGCTGCATGGCTTTGGCGGCAGCGACAAAGCGGTCGGCCACGGCGGCAAAATCGGCTTCGCTGAAATCGAGGCTGAAGATCAGGCGTCCGGTTCCGATCCAGCTCAGCGCCAAACCCTCGGCGCGCAGGTAATATTGCAGCATCCAGTTGTAGCGCGACGGCCGGGTGTAGCAGACGGTCCAGATCGAAGAGACGTTGGCGAGCTCGACCGGCAAGTCTTCGGCGCGCAGCCGTTCATTGAGCCGCTGCGCGCGCTCGTTCCAGGTCCGATCGAGGTCCCGGTAGACCGCCTTGCCCTCGGGCGTTTGCAGATGGCGCAGGAATTCGTTCATCGCCGCCATCACGTAGGGGTGCGAATTGAACGTGCCGCGGGCGAAGCAGACGTCGGCCGGGCGATCGTCGCGAAAACGCTTCATCAGTTCGTGGCCGCCGCACACCACGCCGGTCGGCAGCCCGCCGCCCAACGTCTTGCCGTAGGTGACGAGATCGGCGCGCACTCCGAAATATTCCTGCGCGCCGCCGGCAGCGAGGCGAAAGCCGACGAACACCTCGTCGAAAATGAGCACGATGTTGCGTTCGGTGCACACCGCGCGCAGCTCCTTGAGCCACGCACTGTAGGCATCCTTGTCGAAGTGCGCGCGGCGCCCGCTGTCGAGCAGCGAGGAGTCGCTCGGCGCCGAAGCGTTGGGGTGCAATGCCTGCAGCGGATTGACCAGAACGCAGGCGATGTCGCGCCGCGTGCGGATGACGCGCAGCGCCTCGGCCGACATGTCCTGCAGCGTATAGGTCTCGTGAGCCGGCACCGGGTTGCCGATGCCCGGCTGCACGTCGCCCCACCAGCCGTGATAGGCGCCGCAAAACCGCACCAGATGCGAGCGGCGGGTGTGATAGCGCGCCAGCCGCACCGCCTGCATCACGGCTTCGGTGCCCGACATGTGAAACGAAACTTCGTCGTGGCCGGAAATCTCCTTCAGAAGCTTGACGTTCTCGACGATCAAAGGATGGTAGGGGCCAAGCACTGGACCGAGTTCGCGCACCCGTGCTGCGCCGCGCTCGATGGCGCCCTTGTAGAAGTCGTGGCCGAGGACATTGACGCCGTACGAGCCGGTGACATCGTAGAAGCGGTTGCCGTCGAGATCGGTGACGATGACGCCGGCGCTCGATTGCATGAAGGCGCCGGACGGCAGGTGCTGGCGGACGTGACGGCTATATTGAAACGGCACCCGATACGCGCCGGTGAATTGCAGGTCGGAAATGCTTGTGGCGGCCTCCTGCGTGCACCGGATGGTCTCGGCGAAGCGCGTCTTATAAAGCGTGGACAGGCGCGCGAAGCCGGCGCGGCGGCATTGTGCGACGTCGGCCGGCGCACCGTCGGAGCAAAAGAAGCGCGCCTCGTCGTATTCGTAGAACGGCAGCAGCGCTGCCAGACGCCGCGCCATGCGGGAATGGCCGGCGAGCGACCGATGCTTCGCTTTGGACAGCTCGTAGCGCCGTCGCAGCTTGAACAAAGAGGTCGCCACGGCCGCGCCGCCGACCCCATAGAACGCCATTGTCGTAGTAGCCCAGGCTGTCATGGCTCGTCCTGATCCACAGCGTTTCGACCTAAGTCGTTGTGACCCCAATGGTTCCGGCCACTGTGCGCGAATCGCGGTGTACGCGCCGGAGTTGACAATGCCATGACGGTACGCTCCCAGCTGCTGCGCCTGTTGGAACAGGAAGACATCAATTTCCTCCTGACCAACCGCATCCCCCGCCGACTAGCGACGCAGTTCATGGGCTGGTTCAGCCGCATCGAACAGCCGCTGGTGCGCGACATCTCGATCGCCGTCTGGCGGTTGTTTTCGGACCTCGATTTGCGGGAGGCGAAACAGACGCAGTTCCGCAGCATGCACGATTGCTTCACCCGCGAGCTCAAGACCGGCGCGCGCCCGATCGATCGCCGACCCGACATCCTGGTCAGTCCTTGCGATGCAATCGTCGGTGCCTGTGGTAGCATCGCCGGCACCGAGCTTTATCAAGCCAAGGGCTTTCCCTATTCACTGGAGGATCTGCTCGGCGATCGCGGCCTGGTCGCGGCTCATCGCAACGGCTGCTATGCGACGCTGCGACTGACGTCGAGCATGTATCACCGCTTCCATGCGCCGCATGACTGCCGCATCGAACAGGTGATCTACATTTCCGGCGATACCTGGAACGTCAATCCGATCGCGCTCAAACGCGTCGAGCGGCTATTCTGCAAGAATGAACGCGCCGTGGTGTGCACCAGACTCGCGGCCAATGGTCAACCGGTAACGCTGGTGGCGGTGGCTGCCATTCTGGTCGCCGGCATTCGTTTGCACTGCCTCGACGGACCGCTCAATCTCAAGCACCGCGGTCCCAACGTGATGGCGTGCGCTACGGAAGCGGGCAAAGGCGATGAGCTCGGCTGGTTCGAGCACGGCTCGACCATCATCGTCTTTGCGCCAGAAGGCTTCGTGCTGCGCGACAATATCCGCGACGGCGCGCCGGTGCGGATGGGCGAGCCGCTGATGCGGCTGCCTTGATGTATCGCTCCTCAGCTCGCCGCCTTTTGGATGAGCGCGTTGTCGAGTTCTTGCGCACGCATGAAAGCCGGGCGCGCGGTGAGGCGTTGCACGTATTGCTGGAAGGCGGGCCGCTTGTCGATCGTGCCGAACATCATGCCGAATGCGAGATGCGAGCCGACATAGAGGTCGGCAGCGCTGAAGTTGTCGCCGACCAAGTATTGGCCCTGCGATACCGCGTCCTCGAGCGTTGCCAGGGCACGGTCGACGGTACCATAGCCCATCATCCGCTCGCGTTCCTGCGGCACGACCAAGCCGAGCGCTTTGTTGCTCACCGCCGCCTCGACCGGTCCGGCTGCGAAAAACATCCATCGATAATATGGAGCGCGCAACCGATCGCCCGGCGGTGGCGCGAGCTTGGCTTGCGGGAACGCGTCGGCGAGATACGCGCAGATCGCGGCGCATTCGGTGACCACGGCATCGCCGTGTGCCAGCGCTGGCACCTTGCCCATGGGATTGATCGCCAGATAGGCGGGCGCTTTCATGGTCGTGCCGTAGTCGAGCACCTCAGTGCGATAGGGTTGGCCGACTTCTTCAAGCATCCACCGCACCATGCGGCCGCGTGATTGCGGATTGGTGTAGAACACGAGCTCATCGGCCATGGCCGTCATCCTCCATGCTTGATCGCGCCGCGGGAGGTATGGACTGAGGTCCTCCGACTTGGCAATAGCACGCAGCGCGCTCCGTGGTTCACTAGTCGGCGGCGAGCGTGCGGTAGATTTCGGCCCCGTCGCGGGCCCGCCGCAAGGCCGCCATGATGGCGGGGTCGCGCAACTTGCGTGCGATGCAGGCCAGCGCGCCAAGCCGCTCCCCGTTCGGTGCGTCCGGCAGCAGCAGCAGCACAATCGTGTCGACCGGCTGGTCGTCTACTGCGTCGAACGCGATCGGCCGTTTGAGGCGAACCAGCATGCCGAACGGCTTGGCGACCTGATGAAATCGCGCGTGCGGTATCGCGACGCCGCCACCCATTCCGGTCGAGCCGAGCTGCTCGCGCTTGACCAGTTCGGCGAGGATCAAGGCCGGCTGCACATCCACGATCGCCGCGGCCCGGCGCGCCAGATCTTCCAGCAGCTTTTGCTTGTCGGCGAACGCGACGTCGGTAATCACATCCGCCGACGACAGGAAGTCTGAAACTTTCATGGCATTACAAAGAGTGCGAAAGATGAAGCGGCGATGACGGGCACTCAATCCGGAGCGCGCAGCCGATAGCCGATGCCGGTCTCGGTGAGAATATATTGCGGCTGCTCCGGATCGGCCTCGATCTTTTGCCGGAGCTGGCGCACATAGACTCGAAGATACTGCGCGTCGGTCAAATCGTCCCACAATTCGCCGAGCAGCAATTTGTGCGTGAGCACCTTGCCGGCGTGCTGAACCAGGACGCGAAGCAAGTCGTATTCCTTGGGTGAGAGCTTCACCTCCCGGTCGCCGACCTTGACGATCCGGCGAACCAGATCGACCGAAAGATCGCCGACCCGGAATACTGGCCGCTCGCCGTGGGTCTGCAACTGGTGGCGCAGCGCAGCGCGCATCCTGGCCAGCAGCTCGTCCATACCGAACGGCTTGGTGATGTAGTCGTCGGCGCCGAGGTCGAGCGCCTGCACCTTGCCGGCTTCGTCGCCGCGACTCGACAATACGACGATTGGGACGCTCTCGTTGCGGGCGCGGATAGTGCGCAGCAAGTCGTGGCCCTGCGTGTCGGGCAGCCCGAGATCGAGGATGATCAAGTCCGGCGATTGGCTCAGAAGATCGAGCGCGACCTTGCCGTTCGGCGCCTCGAGTGTCTGATAGCCCTGTGCGGTCAAACCCATGCGCAGCAGCTTGCGGATCGGCGGCTCGTCGTCGACCACCAGAACGCGGAGCGGGGCGGCACTCATGCGGCGGCATCCAGGTTTTGCCGCTCGCGCGGAATCGGCAGGGTTATGGTGAACGCGGCGCCGCTACGGTCGGTGCGGTTGGCCGCGGCGATGGTGCCGTGCATGGCTTCGATAAAGCCGCGCGAGATGGCGAGGCCCAAGCCGGTGCCGGCGCGTACCTGATCGGTCTTCTGCGCGCGATAGAACTTGTCGAAGATATGATCGAGGTCGCCGGCCGGGATGCCGCTGCCCTCGTCGAGCACGCGCAGGCAAACCGAATCCCGCGTGCGCCAGCTTTGGATGCGGATCGTCGTTTCCGTCGGCGCATATTTCGCGGCGTTGTCGAGCAGATTGAACAGCGCTTGCTCGAACAGCACGGCGTCGACTTCGAGCATCGGCAGATCCGGCGCCAGTTCGAGCTCGACGTGATGATGCGACAGAATGCGGCTGGCGCGCCGCAGCGCGCTACCGACGATCTCGCCGATATCGTGCAGCCCGACGTTGGGCGACACCGCGCCGGATTCGAGCTTGGTCATGTCGAGGAGGTTGGCGATGAAGCGGTTGAGCCGCTCCGATTCATCAATGATGGTCGCCAACAGATCGGCTTTCTCGACATCGCTGAGCTTTGCGCCGATGTCGCGCAGTGCGCTGGCGGCGCCGAGCACCGCTGCAAGCGGCGTCTTGAGATCATGGGAAATGGAGGTGAGGAGCGCCGAGCGCAGCCGCTCGGTTTCGGCGACGCGTTCGACCCGGTCCATGTCCTCGACCAGCCGCACCCGCTCGATCGCGAGCGCTCCTTGATCGAGCAGCGCGTCGAGGAGCCGGCGCTGGTCGGGCGTGAACAACGGCCCCGGCTTGTCGCTGTCGATCCCCATGACGCCGATGGCGCCGCGTCCGGTATGCATCGGCAGGAACAGACGTTTGGCGCCCGGCAGCGTGTCGGAGCCGCGGCCGGCGGCGCGATCGTTTTCCCACGCCCATTTGGCGGCGGCGAGATCGGCATTGTCGAGGATGTCTTCCGGCGGGTAACCGGCCCGCACCGCGATCGTGCCGCTCTCGGGCAACAGCAGCACCACCCGCACTTTGAGCATCAGCGCGGTTTGGTAGGCTGTCGCCCAGAGCACGTCGTCAAGCGTGCCGGCGCCGGCGAGCTTGCGGCTGAACGAATAAAGCGACTCGGTAACGCGTGCCCGTTCGGTTGCTGCGTTGGCCTGGGTGCGGCCGCGCGCGGCGACGCCGGAGACGATGATGGCGACGAGCGTGAAAAGGCCGAACGCGACGACGTTGGCGGGGTCGGCAATCGTGAAAGTGTAAATCGGCGGCAGGAAGAAAAAGTTATAGGCGACGGCGGACGCGAAGCTTGCCAACAATGACGGCAACAGGCCGAGGCGAACAGCCACGGCGACGATTGCGGTCAGGAAGACCAGGTCAACGTTGCCGACGCCGACCCACCGTTCGATCAACAGCCCGAAGCCAAGCGCAAAAGCCACCGCGACCAGGGCCGCCAAGTAGGGCTGCGGATTGAACGCGTCGTCGCGCTCGGCAGCACGCAGCGATTTTTTCGAGATCGGCTCGCCGGCGACTGTATCGCCGGCGATGACGTGGACGCTGATATTGCCGGAGCGGCGCACCAGGTCATGCACGACGGAGCCGTGCAGCATCTCGAACCAGCGTGTGCGCGCCGATTTGCCTATGACGATCTGCGTCACGTTGTTGGCTTGCGCGTAGCCAATGACATCGTCGGCAATCTGCCGGTCGCCGGCTGGCAGCGTGATGGCTTCGCCGCCGAGCGCTTCGGCAAGCCGGAGCGTGTCGGCGATGCGATCGCGCTCTTCGTCGGACAGCTGCAGGCTGCGCCGGCTCTCAACATAGAGCGCGACCCACGGTCCGTGCAGCCGGTCGGCAACGCGCTTGGCGTAGCGCACAAGGCCCGCGCCGCGCGGATCCTCGCTGATGCAGACCAGAATACGTTCGCCCGCGGCCCATGGCCCTTGGATGGCATGGGCCTGCATTTCGGTGAGCAATTGCTCGTCGACGCGATCGGCGGTCCGGCGCAAAGCGAGTTCGCGCAGCGCCGTCAGATTGGCCGGCGAGAAGAAATGCTCGAGCGCGCGCTCGGCCTGCCTGGGGACGTAGACTTTACCTTCCTTCAGTCGCTGGATCAGGTCATCCGGCGTCAGGTCGACCAGTTCGACCGCGTCGGCGCGATCGAACACGGCGTCCGGCACGGTTTCGCGTACGCGCACGTGGGTGATCTGCGCGACCACGTCGTTGAGGCTCTCGATGTGCTGGATGTTGACGGTGGTGTAGACGTCGATGCCGTGACTCATCAGCTCTTCGACGTCGAGATAGCGCTTGGGGTGGCGGCTGCCGTCGACATTGGTGTGCGCCAACTCATCGACCAGCACAATCTGCGGATGCCTTGCGATGATGGCATCGAGGTCCATTTCCTGCAGCGCTTGCCCTTTATAATCGATGTGGCGACGCGGAATGATCTCGAGTCCTTCCAGCAACGCTTCGGTGTCCTTGCGGCCGTGCGTCTCGACCACGCCGACCACGACATCGTAGCCGTCTTTCAGCCGCGCATGTGCTTGCTGCAGCATCTCATAGGTCTTGCCGACGCCCGGCGCCGCACCGACGAAGATGCGCAATTTGCCGACCCGCCCGTCTTCGCGGCGCGCCGCCTCGAGCAGCGCCTCCGGGGAGGGCCGATGTTCGGATGCGCGTCGCTGATCCGCCATCACTGATCAGATCTCTCGACGTTTCGGGTCGCTCGATGTTTCAGATCGCTCGACATTGCGGCTCTGCTGCCCTAACCGGCCGGCAGCCGGTCGAGCGCAAGATTTAGCAGCAGCACGTTGACGCGCGGCTCGCCTAACACGCCCAGAAAGCGCTCCTCAATGTGATCGCTGACGAGCTGCCGCACTTTATCTTCGGCCAAGTCGCGGGCCTTGGCAACACGGGGCACCTGAAAGTATGCCGCCTCGGGCGATATGTCCGGATCGAGCCCGCTGCCGGACGTCGTTACTAAGTCGACGGGAACGGCGGCCGACGGGTTTTCCTTCTTGAGCGCGCCGATGTCGCGCTCCACGCGGTCCTTGAGCGCCTGGTTGGAAGGACCCAGGTTCGAGCCGCCGGAGTTGGCGGCATTGTAGGGAGCGGGCAGGGGGTTGCTCGGGTCATTGGGATTGGGCGTCGTGGTCGCCGACGGCCGCCCGTGGAAGTATTTGTCGCTCTTGAATTCCTGGCCGATCAATGTCGAGCCGACGACTTTGCCGTCGCGCTCAATCAAGCTGCCTTCCGCCTGACGATTGAACACGACCTTGGCAATGCCGGTCATCGCCAGCGGATAAACCAAGCCGGTGATGAGCGTCAGCGCTACCAGGACGACGATCGCCGGACGGATCTCGCGCAACATGTGAGTCCTCTCCTTAAGCGAGGTGCAAGGCGGTCACCAAAAGGTCGATCGCCTTGATGCCGAAGAACGGAATGATCACGCCGCCCAGTCCATAGATCAAAAGGTTGAGCCGCAGCAGCGCCGCGGCGCCGATCGGCCGATAGCGCACGCCCTTCAGCGACAGCGGAATCAGCGCGATGATGATCAGCGCATTGAAGATGATGGCGGACAGGATGGCGCTCTCGGGCGTCGACAGCGCCATGATGTTGAGTTTCTCCAGCGGGCCATGCTCGGCTCCCGGCGGCCGGTAGAAGGTGGCGAACATCGCCGGGATAATGGCGAAATATTTGGCGACGTCGTTGGCGATCGAGAACGTCGTCAGAGCGCCGCGGGTCATCAACAGCTGCTTGCCGATCTCGACAATCTCGATGAGCTTGGTCGGATTGGAGTCGAGATCGACCATGTTGCCGGCTTCGCGGGCAGCCTGCGTGCCGGTATTCATGGCGACGCCGACGTCGGCTTGTGCCAGCGCCGGCGCATCGTTGGTGCCGTCGCCGCACATGGCGACGAGCTTGCCCTTGGCCTGTTCGTCGCGGATCAGCTTCAGCTTGTCCTCGGGCGTCGCCTGCGCCAGGAAATCGTCGACGCCGGCTTCCGCCGCGATCGCCGCGGCCGTCATCGGATTGTCGCCGGTGATCATGACGGTACGGATGCCCATGCGGCGCAGCTCGGCAAATCGCTCGCGGATGCCGCCCTTGACGATGTCTTTAAGATGAATGAGGCCGAGCAGCCGGTTGTCTTTGGCGACCGCAAGCGGCGTGCCGCCGGATTTGGCGATCGTATCTGCGATCGCCTGCACCTCGCGCACAGTCTCGGCGCTCAAGTTTGGCCGCAGCGCCTGCACGGCGCCGCCGGCGCCGACGGCGGTCGGCGAGGTATTGAGGTAGTTCAGGATGGCGTCGACCGCGCCCTTGCGCACCCAGGACAGGCCGACTTCGACGCCGCTCATCCTGGTCTGTGCGGTGAACGGAATGAAGCTGGCGTGGGTGTCCGCGAGTTCGCGGCCGCGAATGCCGTATTTCTCTTTCGCCAGCACGACGATGGAGCGGCCCTCGGGCGTTTCGTCGGCCAGTGACGCCAGTTGCGCCGCGTCGGCCAATTGTTGCTCGCTGACGCCCTGCACCGGCATGAATTCGGTCGCCTGGCGATTGCCCAGCGTGATGGTGCCGGTCTTGTCGAGCAACAGCGTGTCGACGTCGCCGGCAGCCTCGACCGCGCGGCCGGACGTGGCCAGCACGTTGAACCGCACCAGGCGATCCATGCCGGCGATGCCGATCGCCGATAACAGGCCGCCGATCGTGGTCGGGATCAGGGTCACAAACAGCGCCACCAGGACGACGACGGAGATGGTGCTGCCGGCATAGGCGACGTAACTCGGAATCGTCGCGGTCGCGAACACGAAGATGATGGTCAGGCCGACTAACAGAATGTCGAGCGCGATCTCGTTCGGGGTTTTCTGCCGTTCGGCGCCTTCGACCAGCCGGATCATGCGATCGAGAAAAGTCGAGCCCGGCGCCGCGGTGATGCGCACCCGGATCCAGTCGGACAGCACCTGGGTGCCGCCGGTCACAGCCGAACGGTCGCCGCCCGACTCGCGAATGACCGGCGCCGATTCGCCGGTGATGGCGGCTTCGTTGACCGACGCCATGCCCTGGATCACTTCACCGTCGGAAGGGATCAGGTCGCCGGCCTCGACCAGAACCAGGTCGCCGACTTTGAGACCCGTGCTCGGCACCAGCCGGTAGTTCTGATGATCGCCTTCGCCGGTGATGAGCTTGGCCTGCGTTTCCTTGCGCTGCCGCCGCAGCGTTTCGGCCTGCGCTTTACCGCGGCCCTCGGCGACGGCGGTCGCGAAGTTGGCGAACAGCAGCGTGAACCACAGCCACACAATGATCTGAAATTCGAAACCGATATTGGCGCCGCCGGTCGCGAGATCGCGAACCAGGATCACCGTGGGTAGTAC
>Ga0210395_10001624_pt1 | contig 17450 bp, 20 predicted proteins | sample IncBWH4OmetaG_FD_150861 | JGI IMG/M metagenome (GOLD analysis project Ga0210395, IMG submission 150861) | Forest soil microbial communities from Barre Woods Harvard Forest LTER site, Petersham, Massachusetts, United States - Inc-BW-H-4-O ...
TTCGCAATGCATGGCGCTTACGAACACTACACGCTTGCGGTCTTTCTCTACGTCGTGATGCTCATGCTCATCGGCAAGCTGCTCGGACTGGGGCTGGACTACTACGGATTTCGAGTGGAGCATCGCTACAATCTCTCCAATCAAAGGCCACGCGCGTGGGTGTGGGACGAGATCAAGGGATTTCTGGTCGGCGTGGCACTGGCGTCGATCGTCGTCGAATTGCTCTACTTCATTATTCGCCAGTTCCCGCAGTTTTGGTGGCTGATGGCGTGGGCTGCTTTTCTAGGATTGTTCGTGCTGATGGCGCAACTGGCTCCGGTGGTTCTGTTTCCGATCTTTTATAAATTCGAGCCACTCGAGAATGCCGACCTCAAGTCTCGCCTTGTGCAACTGAGTGAGCGTGCCGGGACGCGGGTGCGCGGCGTCTACAAATGGAACCTCTCGGAGAAGAGCAAGAAGGCCAATGCGGCGTTAACCGGACTCGGGAATACGCGCCGGATCATCCTCGCCGACACACTTCTCGATCAATTCTCCGCCGACGAAATTGAGGCCGTGCTGGCACATGAGTTGGGGCATCACGTGCACCGGCATATTCTGAAAAGCATCGCGGTGCAGGCGGGGATTACACTGGTTGGATTCTGGGCGGCAAACTGGGTGCTGCACTATGCTGTCGAACGAACCCACATGTTTGAAACTGTCTCCGACTTCGCCAACCTGCCGTTGCTGGTGCTGGTGTCGACCATTCTGTCATTCCTGCTGTTGCCGGCGCTGAATGCACATTCCCGCTATAACGAACGGCAGGCGGATCGCTACGCATTCCAGTCCATCGCCAGCGTGGAGCCATTCATTTCATCGATGAACAAGCTCGCAGACCAGAATCTGGCCGAGCGATCTCCAGCGCGATGGGTCGAATGGTTCTTCCAATCGCATCCCGCAATTTCCAGGCGCGTGGCCGCTGCGGAAGCATGGGCGAAGCAGCAGGCGACAGTCGCGCGAAAATAGCAATGCTGTAGAGACGTAGCTTGCTACGTCTCGTGTCCTCCAAGAATATCCTCCACTCGGCGCAGATCCTCCTCGGTATCCACTCCGACCGTATCGTAGGGAGTTTCGGCAACGTGGATCGGAATTCCGTTCTCCAGGAAGCGCAACTGCTCGAGGCGCTCGCTGTGTTCCAGCGACGACTCAGGCAACGCGCAGAAACGATCGAGCGCCGGCTTGCGATAGGCGTAAAAGCCTAGGTGCTTGAAATACCCTGGGTTTCCACCGTCGCGGTCGTAAGGGATGGTAGCGCGTGAAAAATAGAGCGCCCTGCCGGCAGCGTCGATCACAACCTTTACCGCATTGGGATTATTAATGTCTTCCGATTTAGCCGGAGTCTTTAACGTCCCCACCTGAATATTCGTGTCCCTCATCAAAAGGAGCAGCGCTGCAATGTGCTCTGACCGGGTCAGCGGCTCGTCTCCCTGAATGTTGAGGTAGACGTCTGCCGCAACCGAATCGGAGATCTCGCGCACGCGTTCCGTCCCGCTGCGATGCGTCGGCGAGGTCATGCGCGCGTTCCATCCATGTTGACGGCAGACCTGCATGATCTCATCCGAATCCGTCGCGACGATGACGTCGTTCAACAATGGCGAGGATCGAACGCCTTCGTAAACGCGGCCAAGCAGCGTCTGCCCGGCTATCTGGCGCAACATTTTGCGGGGCAGCCGCGTTGAGGCAAGCCGCGCCGGGATGACCGCAATCGTCTTCATGCAACCAGTGTCAATTTTCTGTGGACGAGTTGCAAGCTAAGGCATTTTTGGATTCGTTCGGGATTGTGATGTCGGGGCCGGCCCTTTCAAGGCCGGGAAACGCTCCCGCGCGAGACTAACGAATTCATTATCACGGACAATTGTTCAGCATCCGCTGCAAATCTTCTGGAAGACTTGCTTGTCTTCCTCGCGGTCAAAGCTGCTCAGCGAGAACCCGCAAAGAATATTCATTCCGTATCGTTTAGTTAGTTGGTTACAGAATTGCTCCACCCGAATAGCCGCATCCGCCTTACCTTGCGCCCACAAGATTGACGCGCATTCCCCGCAAATTGTGATCCTTGATTTTTCTCCCGACGTTGAACGAGCAGCTGCCGCGATCAGTTCATCAACCACTCGAAAAAATCGCATCGGGTCGGGCAGTTCGTCCCCCATGAAAGTCGAGAGCGTATCGACGACATCCAAAGCGAGATACTGTCCCTGTTCAATGGCGGCGGCGATATCCACGCCTCGTTCCTGCAATCTCAGAATAAGATTATTCAGATGTGACTCGGTTGCGACTACGATGAGCGCATTCCCGGCCTCCAGAACAGCTTCGATACGATCAGCAAAGCCAACTACAAAAGCTTCATCATCAGAATAGAATTCAACCTCGTGGCCGCAAGTGATTTCATCCTCTGTTGGTGCGTCTGACGGGATGGCCCATGCGTACGCCGCGTCGTGGCCCGACAGCCCGCTACTGATAAACTGTCTGCCCTGCCGGACCGCCTCCAGGGCAGCCAGCAACTCGCTTCCGGCGTCGACCTTAGCAATGTAGCCCGCCGCCCCTAAGCTGAGAGCTTTTTGCACTACATCGACAGAAGATTCCTGGCTCAAAAAAAGTATTTCGGACCTGGGGGAGAGCTTTCGGATCCGTCGAGCCGCCTCGATTCCGTTCAGACTCGGCAGGCCAATGTCCAACAGAATCAAGTCCGGTTGCAGTTCTTCAGCTTTGTAAAGTGCTTCCAGCCCGTCCGACGCCTCCCCGACAATTTCCAACTCCGGTCTTTTTCCCAACGTCGAACATACAAACTGCCGAAACGGATCGAAATCCTCAACCACCAAAACCCCGACTTTTGCCATGTGGCGGGCCCCTTGTTCGCTTGGATCGTGTCCATCTCGTCCAGAACGAACCGTTGTTCCTTCTACTATCATGCCCGTTATGCAATTTCTGTCAATTGGCAAAAATTATAGGAGGGTCGGACATCCCTAAGTGTTTGATAGAATCAGACGTGCAGGTTGGCGTTGTTCCCGTGGACTTATTGGCCGTGACGCCGTGACAAGCCGGGTCTGCAAGAACATGCGACAAGATGCGACACGACGAAGTTAATTCCGTGCAAGTTGTTGTAACTAAGAGTGGCGGCGTAGCTCAGGTGGCTAGAGCGACGGTCTCATAATCCGTAGGTCCGTGGTTCGAGTCCACGCGCCGCCACCAATCTCATCTACAACTTGCAGGAGATCCGGCGGAACCTCCATTTCGACTTGTTGCGCGGGGGTTGCGGATTGTTGCGGAGTTGTTTCCTCTGGGTTAGCCGAGACCTCGTCAAGCCGGTCCACAAAGCACACATTGGCACCGGGAATCAGGTGGCCGTAAGTGTCAACTGTTACCTGGATAGAGCTGTGTCCCATCTGTTCTTTGACGTAGACAATCGAGGCCCCGTTTTGGAGAAGTAGCGACCCGAAGGTATGACGGAGATCGTGCAGACGAATCCTGCGAATGCCAGCCTTAGCCAGCACAGGGAGGAATACGCGATGGTAGAGGTTATCAGGGTCGAGAATCGTCCCCTCGGATGAGCGAAAAACGAGTTCGTCACTAATGTCGTTCTTGCCCTTCAGATAAGCCTGCAACAGACGTTTGTCACGACGCTCCACGAGTATCCTTCGGAGTTCACGGGAGAGATCCACCCGCCTCGACTTTTTGCTCTTGGTCGTAGTGTGCTCGCGGCGCACGTAGTTGTGCTGCACCAGGATGAAGCGTTCGGAATCGTTGTCATCTCCACCGAGTTGGATGTCGCCCCACTGAACCGCCACGAGTTCTCCGCGGCGCAGCCCTGCACGCACCGCCATGAGCAACAAGGGATGGTACTCGGGACAAATCTCCTGAGCGGCCTTGAGAAACTGCAGAATTGGTGAGTGTCGCCAAACTACAGCACGTACTTTCGCTTCTCCCACGAGTGACGCATGATCTCGAAGTCACGGTTTCGGTTACGGGTCCGCGCCGCAATTTTGAAGAAGTCGAAACCTGGCATTACTGGGAAATCGGGATCGAAGGGAAGCAGTTGTCCATTTCGAGTGGCGGACACTTTTACCAGCCAAGCACGGGTGGAGATAGCTTCACGACCATGGAGTGGACCGCAGTGTCCGAGGAGCCTGCAGAATTGGCAGATTACCGTGGAACACTCTGGATGGTCCCGGATGTCCAAACGTTTCCCGAGGCTGTTGCAGACATCGACTTCGCGCACGGAGCATACAGGATCGAGATCACCGACTCGGACAACGGGCTGCTTGAGGATGATGAGGATACGGACGATGGTGCTTGCGGAATTGAAGGACCATTATGATTTCCCAGAAGCCCGTTTCTGGACCGGGCTCGGTTAGAGCCTGTTGCCGTGACAGCCTATGGTTCAGAGAGGTAACTATATGAAATCTGCGGCGCCGATCGCCAGTTTAGGCGTCCAAAGGAAGCGTTGGGAAGTCTTATTGCAACCTAATTGCACCCAGATTTGATTGTTGCTTTTAGACGGAATGCAGTCATCAACTATTGTAGGAGCTTTCTTCGCCAGCTCAATTTCGTTCATCCGCGTTAGACCGGGACTGCTCGTGATTGGAGCCACCCGAGCGGGCGCGGGCGGAAATTGAGTTCGTGTCGGGCCTTCTGGTTGGAGGCGCCGCGCAGGCGCGTGGCGTAATAGACGCTGTCGGCGCCAGAAGTCGTCAGAGCTTCCTGCTCGGTGATTTGAATCGGCTCGGGCGCCCCGCAAGCGCGTGCGAACGCCCGCAGCCATACGCGCTGCTGGCTCGGGTTGTTGTCAACGATGTTGTAGGGGCCTGGGGCACATTCGAGTGCCGTGACCGTAGCGGATGCGGCGTCCTCGATGTGGACGAAACTCGCGACGCCCTGGCCGGCGCCGATCACCGGCAGCTGCTGCCGGCGAACCTGCTCGCACATATCACCAGCGTTCGTAAACCAGGTGCCCGGTCCGTAAAAGAATCCGTAACGCATCGCGACGCAGTCTATTTCCGATACGCGAAAGGCTGTTGACTCGAGTTCAACGTAAGTGCGAGCGCCGGCGGCGACGCCGGGTGAAGCATCAACCGCCAGGAGCGACGATTCGTCAGCCAACCCCGGGCCGGGCGAATACCAGAATCCCGAAGACTGCAGGACATAGCGACGTACACCGGCCTCCCGCATGACTGCTAGAAGGTTGATGTTTCCTTCCCTACGGACCCGGGTGTCGCCTTCCGAAGCGGCCTTCATCTCGGCTGGAGTGTAATGCCTGGGCAGTGAGGTCAGCTCATTGATGACGGCATCAGGGCGAACGCGCGCAACCGCAGCGCGGACCGATGCCGCGTCGAGCGCATCGCCGATCAAAGCCTCGGCGCCCATCTCACTCAGGATGTGCGCCGACTCCGACGATCTCGCCGAACGCACCAAACCAAACACACTGTGCCCGTGTTGTTTCAAACCGCGAATCAATGGGCGTCCAATAGCCCCAGTCGCCCCCGCCAGCAGAACTCTCATCTCGAACCTCCCGCCGGATCAGGGGTCGTCAGGTCATTGTCTCCGGTATCGGCGATGAATACGGCGAGCAACTTGGCGGGTTCGGTATTGCTCGCATTGCGACCGATCAAATGATGTGCTCCCGGCGTCTCATACCAGCTCGCGCCCGCGCGGTAGATGCGTTCGGGCTGACCCTCTACCTGGCTCGCGATCTGACCCGAGACGACGTACGCATAGACGAATGCCGAATGACGGTGCGGTGCGGAGGCGCCACCAGGGGGTAAGACACTTCCACGGCAACGAGCGACTTGCCCGGAATATTCGAGATGGGGTGAGAGAAGTTGGTTTTGACTGTATCGTTATAATCAGTTGCAAAAATTATGGCGGCTGGCGCCATCGTGACGGTTGCGAGCAGGGGCACAGAAATACTCTTTGTTCTCATTTTTACCCCCCTTAACCAAATTAACATCGCGTACGTTCAGCTCCCTCCGTAATGGCGCGAACATCCACCACAGCGAGGCCCTGGTTCCCCGCCCGGGGATTGCGTATCGAGTGCTGCTCGGTCACGAGGCTCATGATCTGCGTCCTTCCGCCTCTCGGAGAATGTTGAATTCCGAATGTTTCCAACTATCGTTGACCTCGGCGGCCGTTCCTCGAAGACCCCAGAGAACGAGTATCGACGTAGCAATAATTGCGATGGTTACCGTGAAAAATCCCACTGCGACAAAGCTCTCTTGCCATGGCTGACCGCTGTGGCCGGCCGAAGTGATTGGAGAATTTGCTGCGGTGCCGAAAGCCGCAGCTATCGAGGTCACTAACCAGTTCGCATAGGTGCCGTAAAGTGCAGTGCAATACGCCGTCACCTTTACCGGATGAGGCAGCCGTACCTCGTCCCATGCGGCACCAAGCGCGAGGAGGAGGATGCCATTCATCACACCCTCCAGGTGTGCCGAAAGGCCCATGCGTACGTTGGTGAAACGTTGCTCGAGTAATCCCGTCACCAGTCCGAGGAGAAAGAGCAACATGCCATGCCACATAAGTCGACGCTTTTGCTTTTTCATTTGGATCTCCCGCTCAGTTTCGTGATCGATTCAGAAGCTTGTCCAACGTGAATCGATCAGGCTCCCAGAACGCCAGTAAGAATGCCGCAGCAGCCGCCGAGAAGACCGAATAGTCGAATGGCGTCTTGATGCCAAGACCTGTGGCCATGCCCAGAGCAAATGACAAAAGGAGAAGACCGGACAGGACGGAGCTTATTCGTACTTTGAAGCCTGCGATGAGCAATATCCCGAAGAGGGTCTCCGCGACGGTAGCTGCCCACGCAAACGACACCGTCAACGAACTGGGGAAGAGAGACATCACCGCGCCCGTGTATTCCACGAAATGAGCGAAATCTCCCCAGGATACGTTCTTTGCACCATATGGCCCCCACAAGCCAAAACGATCAGCCACAGCGGACAGAAAGGAAGCTCCTAGCGCAAGCCGTGCGAAAAGACGGACAATCTCTGTCCCATTCTCGGTGAGTTGCGCGGTTTTTGAATTCATATGCAAAGACTCGGGATGTTAAGCTGACCTTTTATAAAAGAAATGCAACACGCAGAGTTTCCCAGTTGTCTGCGATTCTCCTTCGCTAAGAACGAGCTGGAGAAATCGCGAAAACCCAGCTCCTCTGCGTGCGCATGTTTCTGCCACGATTGGTACGGAAACCGTGACAACCCTTATCAAAGTTAGTACGTGCTTCCACGTAAGGAATATTGCTTTACGCAAAATGATTTCATCGGGGAAATACATTGCTCGCGTCCGGGTCCAATCAGACATTGACGACTACCTTGCCGATCTGAGCGTTGGATTCGAGGAAACGCGTCGCTTCTTGGATCTGTTCAAACGGGAACGTGCGTGCGATGACGGGTTTCAGCTGTCCCGAAGCGAGCCCGCTGGTAATGAACGCTTTTGCACGCTCTAGGGCAGCGTCGTCATTCGTGATCTCTCCGTTCAGATAACCCTTCAGGGTCAAGCTCTTGCCCAGTACCGTGAACAGAGGAAACGGCGTCGGCTTGGTGCTGAGCGCGCCATATTCGAGCAAGATGCCGCCTCGCGCCATGCTGTCGGAGAGGGGGATGAAGGACGGACCACCGACTGGATCGAACACAACCCGCGCGCCGGCGCCGCGAGTGATCTCCATTACTCGTGCGACAAGATTCTCCTCATCCGTCACGACAACATGATCTGCTCCGTGGTCAATGAGCGCTTGCCTCTTGGCTCGGGTCCGCGTGGTTGCGATGACTGTCGCGCCCACAGCTTTCGCAACTTGGAACGCGGCAATACCGACACTGCTGGATGCCGCTGTGACGATGACGAAATCACCCGTGGTGAGCTTGGCCTGCTCAATGAGGGCTCCCCATGCAGTGACATACTGCATCCACGAAGCTGCCGCCTCTTCAAAAGAGATGTTCCGCGGATGTTTGACGAGGTTGCGAGCGGGCACATTGGCCAATTCTCCATATGTGCCCCACCGGGCTATATCGGATGGCGGAATCAAACTGACAACATCGCCTTTCTTGAAGCTGGTGACGGATGTACCAACCGTTTTGACAATGCCTGCAGCCTCGTACCCGAGGCGGCTGGGAAATTGAGCTTCTTGCATAAAAGCGTGGGTGCGGAACATGACCTCCGCTCGATTGAAGCCAATGCTCTTTACATCGATCTGGACTTCGTCGGCACCCGGCGGTGGAACATCCAGATTCTCGATTTTCAGTACGCTTGCATCGCCATATTCGTGGAAGCGAACGATGCGTGCCATGATTTCTCCTCTACTTTTTTGTGATCTTCGTAACCATCGAACAATGCCGCATCTCCATTTCGCTTTCGAGCACCTCGGGCAGCACCGCCGGGAATGCCTTCATGTAAGGCAATTCGAAATGCGCCGCAAGATCAAAATGTGCCTTCCAGTGGACGAGACGGGCCACGCCCTTTCAATGCAATGCCTGTTTCTTGTTTATTGTTCGGTCGAGAAACTCATGCATCAACGACCCAATCTGATCCACTTCTTCTTCCAACGCGAAATGGCCCGTGTCGAGAAGATGGAGCTCCGCACTGGGAATATCTCTTTTAAAGAGTTCAGCACCCTCCACCGTAAAGATTCCATCGTTTTTGCCCCAAGTGATCAGTGTGGGGGGCTGTTGTTTACGGAAATACTCCTGCCAGTCGGCAAAGACGTCCAGATCCCTTTTCGCGTTGTAGAGGATTGAAAGTTGGACTTCCTTGTTCCCCGGTCGGTCTTGATAAGCCTGGTCGATCACCCAATTGTCAGGGCTGATCTTCGACGGATCGCCGACACCATACAGATAGTGCCACTTGGTTCCTTCAATCGTCAGAAGCCAGTCGCGTAGGACTTGAGCATTCTTTTCGGTTCGATCTTCCCAATAGTCAAATAATCCTTTTTTTGCGAACTCCTTGTTTATGGCTTCAACATGGGCGCCGCCGTTTTGGACAATCATAGCGGTCACTCGTTCGGGATGCATGACCGCTAACCGGAAGCCAACCGATGCACCTATGTCTGAGAGGTATAACGCATAAGAAGAAAGATTCAGCTTTTCGGTGAACGTTTCGGTCACAGCCGCTAACCCCTCGAAGGAATAGTCGAAGTGGTTGACTGACGGTGCTGAGCTTTCGCCATATCCAGGGAAGTCTGGGGCGACGACATGATATTTATCCGCAAGCATGGGAATCAGATTGCGGAACATATGAGAAGACGACGGAAAGCCGTGCAAGAGCAAAACGGTGGGAGCATCTCGGGGACCGGCTTCGCGATAGAAGATGTTCAGCCCCTCCACGTTCAACGTGCGATAGAAAACGGTCGGCGTATTCGTGGTCGAGTTAATCGTGCGATACAAAACGGTCGGCGTAATTGTGGTCGACATCTAAACTCTCCTTCGGCGCGTGAAAATGTACTTCGTGGATGTTAGGCAATCCCCGAGTCTCCAGGGATACACGAAACGACACGGCTAAGGTTTTAAGCAGCTAATCTTCTTGTCACTCTCTCCGATCCACGGATGATCGTCTTACCCTTGATCCGCTCGGTGGGGTTGAAGGCGGCGACGGCATCGTCGAGGGCAGCGACCTTGCCGATGTTTGTCCGCAGCCGACCATTCCGGGCTCGCTGGACGACCTCACTCAGTTGGACGCGATCGGGTACGACGACGAAGTCGATAGTCAGGCCGCCAGAGGGCCGCGCCTCGGTCTGGCCGGCGATGGTCACCAGCGTTCCTCCGGCGCGAATCACGCCCGCAGACCGCTTCGCGATGTCGCCGCCGAGGACATCGAAAACCAGATCGACCTCGCCGACATCTTCCAGGGCGTCGTGATCGAGGTCGACGAACTCCTGTGCGCCGAAGTCGAGCGCCGTCTGACGGCCGGCAGCGCGCCCGGTGCCGATGACGTACGCCCCGGCCTCAAGTGCGAGCTGGGTCGCCATCGAACCGACTACGCCGGCCGCACCGTGCACGAGGACGCTCTGCCCCGCGCGCAGGCGGCCGTGCTCGAACAGCCCCTGCCACGCGGTCAGGCCCGGCATCACCAGGGCCGCGCCCACGGTGAACTCAACGTCGCCCGGTAGCGGCGCGAGGTTGCGTGCCTCGACGGCTACATACTCCGCCAACGTTCCATCGCGAGTCCAGTCCGTGAGTCCGAACACCCGCTGTCCCACCGACAGCCCCGTCGTTCCATAGCTGAGGGCGGTGACCACTCCGGCCAGTTCGTGGCCGGGGATCGAAGGCGTCCGGTCACGGCCTAGACGGTCGATCCAGGTTGAGGGCCACGACAGCTCATCCCCGGTGAATCCCGACGCATGAACCTGAACAATCACATCGCCGTAGTTCGCGCCCGACAGCGCGCGCCCGTCCTGCGGCTTGGGCCGCTCCATCAATTTCATTCCAGCCGTTCCCGCAGCCTGATCCGTGACCACAATCGCCTTCATCGGTCACCTCCTCGTGTCGCGTGCTTGCCTGTAAGGCAGCCGCTCCATGCGCTGTCCTTGGACGGGTTATCGGACAGAAACGAATCGATCAAAATCTTGGCCTCGCCCGCCTCGATGCGAAATGCGGAATGGCCGTGCCATTTCTGTTTCACAGGAATTGTCTCCTCGGTAATGTGTCTCTTTACTGGAATGCATGCCGCTGGCCAAAGTGGTTTCAGCGGCACCGCTCTAGAATCGCGCGTGCAACTTCGCTCAACTGGAGGGAATAGAACAATTAGGGCGAAGGGACCACTGATTTTCAATTGCACCGACGGGAACACTTCGCGCCAAGAAGCCATCCAGATGTCACACCGTCATGCATTCGACATCTGATTGGATCAAGTCCGCCGCACTTCGCGATTCTGTCATTGCGATCTGTCGTAATGTTCTTGCATTCGGATGACGGCTTAACCGGCCAATCTCTCCAGCTCCCGATCTCTTGGCGGTTCGGTGTCGCATTCCCGTTCGATCACCTCAGTTTGGAACCTTTGTAAACGCTCTTGTGGCAACCCGTGTCTTCGTAGCGACGCCGAGACATGTGCGTGACAGCTGTCGGTACCGCCCAGTCAGACTTTCGTGCGACGAAGACGGACGTTGAGCCGATTGGATGCAAATTCGCGCACTTTACTGAGTAGACAGTTTCGAGGTGGAAAATGGTCGCGTGCATGCAAGGGTCTGAGCAGGCCGATGCCATTCAGGTGAGGACGTATGAAAGCAGCGCGAATTGTACGATTCGGTCCACCAAGCGTGATTGCAGACGTTGACCTACCTCAGCCGAAGCCCGCCACTGGGCAACTTTTAGTGCGGGTAAAGGCGGCTGGTGTGGGCAATTGGGACGCACTGGTTCGCGAGGGCAAGCTGCCCAACGAACATTTGCCCCTTATTCTTGGTTACGAGCTAGCAGGCATAGTCGAAGAAATTGGGACTGAGGTTTCGGGTTTCAAGCTTGGCGATGAAGTCTACGGGGCGACGAACGAGCAACTCACTGGGGCGTATGCAGAATATGCGCTGACTTCGGCCAGAATGATGGCGCAAAAACCAAAAACCTTAAGCTTTATTGAGGCGGCCTCAGCTCCGATTGTGACAGTCACGGCTTGGCAGATGCTCTTCGATCATGCCCATGCAGCCGCCGGGCAAACCGTTCTCATCCATGGAGCCGCGGGCAATGTTGGTGCTTATGCCGCACAACTGGCCAAACAGGCTGGGCTTCACGTAGTCGCGACTGCATCCTCCGCCGACCTGGACTACGTGCGGGCTCTAGGTGCTGACACAGTTATGGACTACAAAAAAGAGCGATTCGAGGAGTCGTTGAATGGAGTGGACGTTGTCCTTGATACGGTTGGTGGAGAGACGCAGGAGCGTTCGCTTCGGGTTCTGAAGCCAGGCGGGATTCTTGTTTCTGTCGTATCACCCGTTCCTGAAGCAGCACAAAAGCGTTATGGCGTTCGAGCAGCGTACTTTTACGTGGATGTGACTACGACACGCCTGTACAAGATCACGGAACTGTTCGACAGCAGAAAACTGGCTACGGACGTCGGGACTGTGCTCCCGTTGGAACAAGCCCGTAAAGCACACGAGATGCTCGGGGGTGAGCCGCATAAGCGCGGCAAAATCGTGCTGAGCATCGCAGCCTGACGATCTCGCTTTAGCGAGAAATGGCGTCGGTCAAGCGAAGGATTAACGTATGACGTTCACAAAAATTGTTCTGGTGCTGGTATGTCTCATGTCCGCCCCGCTGGTAGCGCAAGAAGCTAAGCTAGCGCCGCTCATGTCTAAAGACCTGACAGAGTGTCCCGGCAAAGAAGCTGTGATGATCACGGTGGAATATCCGCCGGGCCATTCGGACGAAATACATCGGCACAACGCCTATGCGTTTGTTTATGTGCTGGAAGGCTCGGTCGTGATGCAGGTCAGAGGCGGAAAGGAAGTGACCCTGACGCCTGGTCAGACCTTCTACGAAGGCCCGGATGGATATCCACATCGTTGGGCGGAATGCAAGTAAAACCAAACCGGCGAAATTTGTCGCATTTTTCGTGAAAGACAAAGGTGCTCCGATAACGGTGCCCGTCAAGTAAGCGAGCAATGATGAACACACGATGGGTGGGATTGGCAACGGTCAGCTCGGTATTTCTACGACCCGCTCTCGGGATCTGGTTTTTGTCTGCGGTCGTAGACCGATTTGGTCTCTGGGGCGTTTACGGACAGCCCAACGTGGCGTGGGGCAATTATACTCGGTTTGTGGCCTATACGGCTAAGCTGAATTGGTTTTTGCCTGCGGCAACGATCCCGGTGTTGGCAATTATCGCCACAACTGCTGAAACTCTTTTCGGCCTTCTCCTTGTTCTCGGTTGGAAAACTCGCACCACTGCTCTGTTATGCGGAGTTCTTTTGACCACCTTTGCACTGACGATGACGATGGCTTTGGGAGTGAAAGCGCTGAAAGCGCCCCTCGATTTGTCGGTCTTTTCAGCTGCCGGCGGCGCGCTGCTCCTAGCAACATCTGCAAATTTCCCGTTCAGCCTCGACGCATTGGTTCGGCGGAATAAGCAGTTGGAGTCATCTGCTCGTGGCGGAATCAAGTTGGGAGCCTGAATGGAAACGCGAGCTCAACGTGGAAGGTTCCTGATAATCGCTGTCATGCTCGCATGCATCCCTTCGGATCTTTGGGCGCACGGCACTGTCGGCCAGCGAATGTTCATCGAGCCGCTGTTCACAGAGGATGCGAATATCAAGGACGAATTGGATTCACCGCGCGCCGAGTTCCTTATGTTGCCAGATGGGAGTTCCCGTAGTTTCAGTACCTCCTTCGAGAAAGCTCTTTACCCCAACCGTTGGTCGGTCGTGATCGAACAATCGCGCGTTTACCGTCGTGTTGCAGGATCAACCATCGCCGGGTTCGATGATCTTGAGGTCGGAACCAAACTCGCACTTTATCGCAGTGCAGAGCATGAACTTGTGCTAACCCCTGCGCTATTCTTGACAGCTCCTACTGGGTCCCACAGCGTGGCAGAACATCGCACCAAGTTACAACCAGCCCTCGTATTTGCCAAAGGATTTGGCGACCTAAAATGGGGTTGGCTGCGTCCTTTGGCGTTGCAGGGGGATATTGGTTACGAAGCGGCAGTAACTGGTCAACGCGAGCGACACGCGACATACGACATGGTATTGGAGTACAGCGTACCGTACCTGAACCGCTTCATTCGAAATGCCGATGCGGGGTTTGACCTAGGGAGACTCTGATTAAGTCCTCCCTTTCCACAGGGAGTATAGATAAAGTCGTGCCAGCATGAACTCATTCCGCAAGCAGAGGACACTGGCAATGATGACGGGATTCGAGCGGTACACGAAGAAGACTCGGCGGGCAATGTTCTTGGAAGAGATGGAGCAGGTGGTGCCGTGGGGGAAACTGTGTGCGCTGATCGAGCCGCACTATCCCAAGCCGGGTAACGGGCGACGGCCGAAAGAACTGGAAACGATGCTGCGGATTTATTTTCTGCAGCAGTGGTTCAATCTGGCGGACCCGGCGGTGGAAGAGGCTTTGTACGACTCGGTGACCCTGCGGCAGTTCGTGGGAATTGATTTGGGAGCCGAGCCGGTGCCGGATGAGACGACGGTGTGCAAGTTTCGGCACCTGCTGGAAGAGAACCATCTGGGGGAAGAAATTCTGGGCACAGTAAACCTGCATTTGCAAGCCAAGGGGGTGCGGATCACGACGGGCACGATTGTGGACGCGACCCTGATTCACGCACCTTCTTCGACCAAGAACCGCGAGCAGAGCCGGGACCCAGAGATGCACCAGGCAAAGAAGGGGAAGAACTGGTACTTCGGGATGAAAGCGCACGTGGGCGTCGACAGCAAGACCAAGATCATCCACACGGCGGTGGCGACGGCCGCCAATGTTTCCGATATGGCGATGTTGCCGGACCTGCTGCATGGCGAGGAAACGCGGGTGTGGGGCGACGGAGCGTATCAGGGCCAAACCGCGGTGATCCGCGAGTGCGCGCCACGAGCACGGGATTTCACCCAGCGGCGGTGTCGCTACCAGGGCCAGATTGTGGATGAAGTGGCGTGGGCGAAGAACCGGACGAAGTCGAAGGTGCGGGCGAGGGTGGAGCACGTGTTTCAAGTGATGAAGCTTAAGTTCGGATTCGTAAAAGTACGCTATCGCGGGCTGGAGAAGAACGCGCACCGGCTGTTCGTTACCTGTGCGCTGGTGAATCTGTTTGTGAGCCGCAGAAAACTGCTCGCCGTAGCGTAGGCTCGTCCGGCTTGCCTCGTACACGCGATTGCAACGGCGGTGCTGACCAGTTCCGTCATCCGAGATCCGAACCGGCCGCGCAGTTTCCTGAACAAAGTTGTTAATCTACTTAGCATGAGCGCTTATTCAGAGTGTCCCTAGCGCTGCCGATGGCCGGCAGAGTCTGTTGTCGCTGACGGCGCAAGGGAAAAAAATTCTCGCGCCGCTCGATGCTCGTTCGCGGGAAGAAGTCGGTCAAATGTTAGGAGAACTGCCCGCAGCGGCGCAAAATCGCTTAGTGAATGCGATGCACACGATTGAGAACCTGCTTGCCGTCCAATCTGCGCAAGAGCCTGCTTACATTCTTCGGCCTCATCAACCGGGGGATATGGGTTGGGTGGTTTACCGGCATGGAGCGCTTTACGCCCAGGAATATCGATATGACGAGCGCTTCGAGGCTCTGGTGGCGGAGATCGTCGCGAAGTTCATTCAGAATTTTGATCGCAGGCGGGAGCGCTGCTGGATCGCGGAGAAGGATGGCGAGATTATCGGCTCGGTGTTCCTGGTCAAACACTCGAAGACCGTGGCCAAACTGCGCTTGCTTCTGGTTGAGCCGACGGCGCGTGGGATGGGAATCGGAAAGCGGTTAGTGGAGGAATGCGTGCGCTTCGCGCGGCAGGTGGGTTACAGGAAAATTACTCTGTGGACGCAGAGTTCGTTGCGGGCTGCGCGGGGCATCTATGAGAAAGCAGGATTTCGTTTGGTTGGGCAGAAACGGCACGATAGTTGGGGACATCATGGTCTTGTGGCGGAGACTTGGGAGTTGGTGCTGTGAGGTCTTAGGTTTGGCACAGGCTTCGAAGCGGCTTCTCCACCAAAGGCCTGCGGAGCTCTGCTCCGCTTGGACCCCTCGACTTCGCTCAGGGCAGGCTCACGAGGCGCCCGTCCCCGCACAAGTTTAGTTGCACTCGACTTTATCGCACTGCTACCACTCGTTCCTTCAGAATTTCTTCTACTGCGGTGATTGCGGTTTCTAGTTCCTGATCGGTGTTGTAGAAGTGGGGGGACATGCGGACTCCGGCTTTGGGGCGCCAGTCGACCATGATTTCGCGCTTCAACAGCTCGCGGCAGACTTCCTGCGAGTCGGGCATTTCGATCGACACGGTTCCACCGCGTTTCTCGGGATCGCAGGGACTGTTTATCCTCCAGCCTTGTTTTTCTACGAGTTCAATCAGGCGGGCGGTCTGGCGTTTTGATTTCTCTCGGATGCGCTGCACGCCGACTTCGGTGATGATCTTCAGTCCGGGGCGCGCGGCTTCGAGCGAGGGTACGTGCGAGGTGCCGTTCATGAAGCGAAATGGGGGATCGCTATAGCGGATCGGTCCGGTTTCGAAGGCCATCGAGTCCTGATGTGCGAACCAGCCGGTAAACTTTGGCTCCAGTTTCTTGCCCAGGTCTGGACGCACGTACAGATAAGCCACGCCGGGACCGCCGCAGAGCCACTTCAAGACTCCGCCGCAGGCGAAATCGGTGTTGAGAGCTTGCACGTCGACCGGCACGGTGCCGAGCGACTGGAACGTATCGAGCACAACGTAGGCTCCGACTTTGTGGGCCTTTTCGATGATCGCCTTGGCGTCCTGAATGAAGGCGCTGCGGAAGATTACGTGCGAGATTGGAACCAGCAGGGTTTGTTCGTCGATGGCATCAAGCAAGCGCTCAGTCGGGACGGTGATTCCGTTATCCGTCTTCACCATGTGAACACGGGCGCCGTTGGCTTTTTGAGCTTCCCAGAAATACATCACCGAGGGGAAGTTCATATCGGTGTAAACGACTTTGTTGCGCTTGCCGGAGAAATCAAAGCAGGAGGCGACGACGGCCTGGCAAGTGGTTACATTTTGATGGGTTGAGACCGAGCCCTTGGGCGCATTCATGAGAGCGCCAATTTCGTCGCCAACCTCCACGGCCAGCATCCACCATCGCTCTTCCCAGGCGCGAACGCCGCGAGTGGCCCAGATGTCGGCGTAGCCTCGCATGGCGTCGTACACGCCGCGGGGCATGGCTCCCAGAGAATTGCTGATCATGTAGGTTGTGCGCTCGAGGATGGGAAACTCGGAGCGGTAGCGGAGCAGTTCGTCAGTCATGAGGATATTGTACTGCTGCATAGATTGCCGGGACGAACCGGAGTTGCTGGGTCGACAGTAAAACACTACGCGCCAGATCCCTCGCCCGCTGGGAAAAGCGCGGGGCGTCGGGATGGCCTCCTTGATTTTTAGTGACGCTAGGGTTCGCTAGAAACCTTGCTAGCTGACCTTAGAAACATGTAGGCCGCCGTAAGTATCAATAGACTGGACACGCCGCTGATCAGGCTTACACGCGAGTCCCACCAGGTTTTCAGGATGGCGGCTGTGACCAGGGTCAATCCCAGTACCGAGCCCCAGGCGCCGAGCGGTGAGCGCATGGGAAGTGCGTTCACTTGGCTCGAACTCATTCGCCGGCGGCACGAAACGTGGGCAGCGAGAGAGACCAGCCAGGAAAGCATCAGGCCGAACAATGCGCCACTGAGTATGTACACGAAGGCGTTTCCTGGCACCCACATTTCGAGAACCACTGCTACCACGATTCCGTAGGAGGATGCCATCAGAGCCAGCCGTGGTGATCCGGCTTTATTCAGCCGGCCCAGCGACGTCGGCG
>Ga0210395_10001626_pt1 | contig 17422 bp, 17 predicted proteins | sample IncBWH4OmetaG_FD_150861 | JGI IMG/M metagenome (GOLD analysis project Ga0210395, IMG submission 150861) | Forest soil microbial communities from Barre Woods Harvard Forest LTER site, Petersham, Massachusetts, United States - Inc-BW-H-4-O ...
GCCCATCAATCGAGCCGGAGTTGATGATCCGGATGCTGGTCGTGGGGTATGTCTTTGCGATCCGCTCGGAGCGATTGATCTGCCGTGAAGTGCAGGTGAACCTCCCCTATCGCTGGTTCTACAAGCTCGGCATCGAAGATGTGCCATCCCGGACCATTCAGCATTCTCGCGTGCCCGCAACGAGCGTTTCCGCGAGTCGCGTTTCGTCAACATTTGAACACTCCTTGCCGATTTGCGGTTTGGGCTCAACGTAGACTGGCAAGGCTAGGCTCGCTCTGCGCGCGCGTCTATGCAAAATCAAGCAATGCGTCAGGTTGGATGTCCCGTGTTGAGAGGCTGGCACGAGATCGGTTTCTGCACTGCCCAGCGTGTGCCGCCCCCCGGGTGGTTACGGCGAGCGGCCCCGTACGGCGATTCTTCTACGAAACTCCCAGGAAAGAGCTTAAAGCAGCCGGAGTGGCGCAAGGCGTGCTGCTAACCAAGTCCCTGCTCTGCGTCGTCTCGACCTAGTTACGCTTTTCATTGGCTCAGTTGAGCCGGGCTTGGCCCAGCTTCCAGCCAACTCAACCGTTAGACAGCACTTTGGGATGCGAGGCACCTATTGGGCAGTGTCGTCCGATCCACGGAAATATCCGAAGTGGCCGCACCCAGCTGCTAAAGAATGGTGGCAGTCGCTTTCGCGCATTGGGACGTGGCTGCATTTCTTAGGCGATCAGAAGACGGAAGACCTTGTCAATTCGGATAGGTCGCCTGCGACCCGGCGCTGTGCAGTTACGTCGATCGTTCAATCCAACCGGGGTCGCGTCGCACTTCCCATTAAACAGGAAGCGTCCGCTAGGGATGGGAAGGCCGAGTCGTGAACCCTCGGGGTATGCAGTCAATGTTGATCGCCCAGATTCGGTTGCCCGCCAAGTGGCTACCTGATCCAGAAGAACGCATCTCGTCGGCTTCTCACTCTACTTTCAACCATCTTTCGCGGGCTCGACGCTTGCCAGCGTCGAGGAATCAACGGGTCGGTCTTGATACGCTGACCCACCGATCAGTTGCTTAGGCTGCGGAAACAACTGCCGGGACCTTCGCCAGCATTGTTCGCCGATCGTGAATCAGGCTCTCCAGCCGATGGGCTGCTACATTCAAGGTGGAGTCGTCGACCGCGTTTTCGTCGCCTCTGGCGGATCTGGCACGTTGTGTTCTGAGGATTTCGTCGATCTCTTCTTCGATATCTGAAAGCTCAGTGTCGGTGCCGGCCTTCCGGATCCGGCGTCCGAGGGCATAAAGAGAATCCAGAGGGCCCTGGCCGGTAGCCGGCCCGCCCAGTCCCAGAAATTTCCAGGCCGTAGCAAGCACGGTCGCCAGGCCACCAAGCACCATTGGCGTCAGGTAAATCCAGTTGCCATATTCGTCCATAAAGCTCTGCTGGGTACCGTTGTAGAAGGCTGCAGCTCCGGGGTGCAGCGGAACCGGGGCATCCGCGTCCGTGCTAGGCGCTGTGATTTGTGCGAAAATCGGTTGCTCGACCAAAAGATCCCTGCGCACACGCATGATCGTCTGCGTGAGGCTCGTCACCAAATCGGTCCCAAGCTTCTTGTTTGCTACCAGATATAAGGTCGCTCTCAAGGTCGTGAGGTCATCTTCAGGCACAGGCGGCGATCCGCGCAGCGTGCCTTTGGGCACGTCAAAGCTTTCATAGGCGCGTTCGGCTTGCGCGATGGCCGCCGCCGATTCGATCGGGACCAATACCGGTAACGCTTTGGCGCCCTGCTGAAAAAACTCTCGCACCAGCGATAGATATTTTTCAGTCAGGGGAATCACGACAAGCAGCGCATTGACTTCCTTGGATTGAAGCGCGCGCCGTGCATCCGGCAGAGCGATGTCCTTGAACACCTTGGCGCGATCGAGCCCAAATTCCTTGCTCAGGACATCGACAACCTTGCTGTTCGCATCCCCTCCGATCACGCCCACGCGGCGGCCCTTCAATTTGTCGATGCCGTCTATGGCAGAACCCGGCGGAGCGATGACGAGTACGACAACGTGGCTCACGACGACAACGGCTCGCGCCTGCGAAAGGTCGCCAACATCGCCACGAACCACCGCAAGATCCGCCTTTCCCGCCGAAAAGGTTTGCGCCGCACCAAACGCCGTGCCGCTGTCGATGACCTTGAGACGTACCGGCGCGTCTGTCGCAACGAGCCGACTTGCGATGGCCGACATGGCCTTGGCAGCTTCGCCATCAATCGAACCCACCGCCACGCTGAGCGTTACCGGGTGCGTATAGTACCGATAGCCAAGGAGGCAGGCACCGGCAACAAGACAAGCAGCACCGACAAGCAGCACAAAACGAAGCCAGAGCGGTACACCCAGCGAACCCATGCTTGTTTAATCCAGTGCCCGGTGAGCCACGATACTACGTCAACCCAAAATCGCGTGGCGCGCGCGGTGTATTGGCCGAACTAGTCGCGCTCAACCACCGGACCACCAAACTTATAGTTCAGGGGTATGGTGACCGTGTCGATGTTCTGGCTGATCATATTGGCGGTGGCAGGTCAGCCGCGAAAGCTGGAACGGCCAACCCCAAGGCGACCAAGCCGATCGCATCCCGCACCGCATTTTTGATTGAGATATCTCCGATCTTCGACAGAAAATCACGTCAGTTCATGGTGACGGTGACGCCGCCCACGGCGGCCGACAGCTCGACACCGACTTTGACGCCGTGCAGCTCAAGGACAACTCCCCTTGCGTTCTGCAGCGCTACTCCACCGCCGCCGCCGGCCACTGCTGCGCCCGCGCCGATTGCGCTATAGGTGCCGGCGATGTCGCCAGGAGCGTGCATGTTCAAGGCCCGTCCGGCGAGGTGATTGGTCGATGCACCAATCGTGGCGCCAAAGCTCATGCCCGAAACGGTGAACGGATAATGGTGACCGCGGAAGGTCAGGATTCCCCGTCCCCCTCCGACACCCAAAATAAATCCTGCCTTGGTGAACACGACACGAACTATGCCGGTTTCCGCCCGTGACGCTGTCGAACTGCTCACCACCGCCAAAAGCCCCAGAACCGCACCGCAAATTAGTGTTCGAGCGATCTGCGTTCTATTTTTCCTCATCCATGTCTCCTCTTGAGGTACGCCAGCTCGCAACGAACGTCGCGCGAACGATGCCGACGGAGTTCGATAGCCGCTGCATAGCGCTTTTAAATGCGCCGTTCTGGCCGCGCCGCCTATGCAAAAACGTACCGAGCAGAATAAAATAGGATGACGAGAACGGGCCGCTTCGTCGCTGAGCCCTAGTAAGTCACATTGAGCCTGACTTGCGTCTTGATGTTGTAAACTGGGTAATCCTTGATGATAGGCACCCCGAATTCAAACGAGAGGGCGATGTTATCCGACAGTTTACGTCCGATCCTCGCGTCAAACGGAAGGAAAAATCGGCCGGTCTGGCCCGTGATCGGATCTCCCAGATTTATCCTGATGTCTGTGCTTGGATAGAATGTGATGAACCATCGATCCGGTAGCCCCACGTTGACGGTCGGAGCGAATTGCAGATTGCTGATGTTTCTCCTCGTTGGATCGCCGGCGAAACTAACGTCGTATCGAACGACCGGTTCGAAATAGCTGGCTGAATTGATCTCCCACAGCCCATAACGAACCCCGACAACCGGCAGGACTTGCCATTTCCCCGCCCCAAAAGTGTCCCCGCCTGTGGGAGCTACGAGGCGTGCGCCGAAACCAACTGCCAAGCGTTCGCCCAGGTTGCGGATTGCGACGGCCTGAAAATCCACATCGCCCAAGCCGTGCAAGTAATCGGCGTCGGGATTGCTCGACGAAAGCGGGTTCTTGGCGAGAAGAGGCAGATCAGACCGTAATGCCAATATCCAGCCCGGCGCTAGGTCCAGCGAGTGGTCAAAGCGCAGGTTGAGTGTCTCGGTCGTGACGTCGCGAAATGATCCTGGTGTGCTGCCGCTTCCGGTAGCGGTCCTGTATTGCGACATCATCTGAAACAGATTCGACGGCGGTCGGAAGAAATCATCGCCCGAATTTGCAGTTTGAGCCGGTGGCGACGCTTCCTGCGAAGCCGAGACAGTCGGCTGCAAGATTATAACCATGGCGATACAAGCGCCAAAGATCGCGCGGCCAACCAAGACGACGCTATTGTGTCCACGTCCGTGCGCTGAGATTCTCGCACTCATGAGATGCGCTTATCTAGCCGCAATTGAATGTGACCGGAGGCGCATTCGTCGAATCTCCGCAGCTTCGGCTGCAACCGATCAAGCGCAGCGCCGCACTCGAACTCCGTTCACGATCACATAATGGCAAACAGCAACCGGCTTTCTGACGACGACGGCGCCGCGATACCCAGCACAACCGGCGCGAACCACGCCGGCTGCACAGACTACGGCGTTGGCTTCACGGGTTTCGATAGCCATAGAGGCGGCGAAAGCTGCAATCCCGAATGTCGCGATTAGGATGGTACGCATAGGGTCGGCTCCATCGTTTGAGGCGGCGCGCCGCGTCTTGGGTCAGGAACAAGCGTAAGGCGGCTAGAACAGCCGTCTATGCGAAACCCGACACTTCACCAGAAATCGATGAAATCACCTTGCCCGATATCCGTTGCTTTTTACGCCGCGCCAACCTGCGCTATGGGCAGCCTGAAGCAAAAAAACCGCGCCGCGCTGGCGGTTCTCCGCCCAGATGTCGCCGCCGTGGCTTTCGACGATGGTGCGCGCGATGGGAAGTCCCAAACCCGTTCCCTTCGGCTTCGTGGTGACGAATGCATCAAAGATGCTGGTCATATTGTCCTTGGGAATGCCTTTCCCCGAATCCGACACTCTCACTTCAACGGTGCCAGATTCTGGATTCTGACGGGTCCTGATCGTCAAATGGTGCGGTCTTGCCTCCTCCATGGCCTCCATGCCATTCATCACCAGATTGATGATGGCCTGTTGTCCCGCGGCACTCGACGCTGCTCTACCCCCATGAATACGGCGGGAACGGATGGAAATATCTGCTGTCGATATTTTTGAACAAAGCGGATCGCAGGATTTGCTGACAGCGACAACCAGATCCAGCTGCCGTTTGGCAAAAAGAGCCTGCAGATAATCCGCGAACGGTCCTTCTTCCGCATCACCGGACCGTGCGGTGGCAAGCGCGGTCTCGTATAGATCTACACCCTCAGGAAATCGGCGAAGCAACTCTTCGCGAAAGCTCCTGCCGTACTCATTCCAAGGTACAAATTCCCGGCCGTGCGGATTCAGAATCAAAACCCGCTTCGGTTCGGCGAGTGCCTCGCTCGTCAGGGCAAATAGCAATACAACCGCGCTGAAAAATGCCTTGACTTTCATGCTCTGGTGAAGCCGTTCAAAAATTACCCCGCCAGCCTAGTATCGTATTCTCATCCTATTCGAATTGAAGACACCAGCGGGAGGTAATTACAAGCCTGATCAACAGGTTGACATAGCTAAAGGTCGGAAGCTGGTCTGTCCGGATCATTATTTTCGCTCGCCTCCTGCCGCGAGCGCGTTCGCAAAGCGATCGAGCTCTAAAGACAGGCAGAATAGCGCAAAAAAGTGAGCCGCTCAGCAATACAGCGCGCCACATCAGCAGAAGCGTGTCCGTGCCAGGTCCTAGCTCGGGTACGTGACGGAAGAACACCACCGAAAATACCGAAGAGCCAAAAATGAAACTTATTCGGCTCAAAAAAAGAAATAAATGACTTACAAATATGCGGGGCTTTCCGAACGAAATCGATGGAACGTGCAGCAGCCGCACCCAATAGGCGCCTTGCATGATCGCCACGGCAGCTAACGACAGCAAATCGTTTCTGATCGGCGTTCGTAGCTGCTCACCCAGATGACTCAATAACAACCTGAACTCCGGCAGTGCAATCCATGTCAGGAGCGCCGCTCCCACTATCTGAAGCATGAACAACCCAAAATATGCGCCCTTGGATGAGCTTGGCCGATCCATTCTTCACCCGGCAATCGCGCTGTCGATTGCATCGATGAGTAATTTCGCCAGAAACGGCTTTCTCAAATAAGCGACGCAACCGGCATCAAAGGCAGCTTCGCGAGTAGCCTCATTGTCGATGGCTGTCATGAAAACGACGGGCAGATCCAGACCCGATGAAATCAACTGTCGCTGCAACTCGATGCCCGACATCCCGACAAGATGGATATCCAGGACAAGACACTCCGCTTCGCAATTCGCGATGCCGTCGAGAAACAACTCTGCCGATGCGAACGTCTGGACACGAAAGCCGTGCGCCAACAAGAGGCGATTGAGGCCTTGCAACATGCTTGGATTGTCATCGACGATAGCTATGGTCCGCATGACATGCAATCGTTGGCGGCTTGAAGACGCCCGACTTCACATGACAAAGTCAGGTTGCAATACATCTTCATCCCAATCAGAGTTGGCGGGCGGTCTCCCCTACCCTTGCAAACGAGAATGCTGCAGCACGCGATGCCTGGCCGCTATGCAATATCCAACAACAAGCGCCGTATGTCTGGAATTCTCAACCAAAGCCCGCAGTCACGCCGCTTCGACCTGACGCACGTGGTGAGTCGTCTGGGGTGCGGGCAAATGTAAAATGAGTAACAGTTACCGTCTATGCGAAAACCGACATGCGGTCAGAAACCGGCAAAAGCACTCAAAATCATCTGCTTCACAACGCATCATCCGGCAGCGCGACATGAAAGATTGCCCCGCGAGGATGGTTGTCCGATACTCTTATGTGCCCACCGTGCGCTTCAACGATCGACTTGCAGATGGCCAGCCCAATCCCCGTACCTGTGGCTTTCGTTGAAAAAAACGGCTCAAGGATGCGGCTCTTGTCTTTTGACTCTATTCCCGGACCGGAGTCAGCAATCGTAACGAGTATGCCAGACTTGCCCTGAATAACGTCCGACTTGATCTGCAAAAGACGTACCCGATCAGTGATGCCGCGCATTGCTTCGATGGCGTTTACAAACAGGTTCAGAAACACTTGCTGCAACTGAGCTCGATCGGCAAACACTCGCCCAAGCGACCCGGCCAGCTCAGTAGAGACCAATATCTGTTGAGACCGTATATCGGTGTCAACTATTTTAAGTACATCTTCAAGAAGCTCGTTCACGTCGATGCCCACCCTTTGATGGGTGTCTCTTTTAAACATCGCCCGAAGGCTTGCAACGACGGCACCCGCGCGGGCACCATCTGCGACAATGGCTTCCAGGGCGGCGCGCGCCTCATCGAGGTTTGGCGGCTTTTGCCCAAGCAATAACAACGCTGCCTCGCTGTTGAAGGTCATTGCAGCAATCGGCTGATTGACCTCGTGCGCGACGGAGGCGGCCATGGCATCCATGGCGATCTGCCGTCCCTCTCTGCTGCTGCGCCGTCTCAATGTCGAATAGATCAGATTCGCGTAGAGCGACATCGTCTCCGAAAGAAGTATCAGCAGAACCGAAAAAACCGCGAAGAAGGAAAACAGCCGGCTGGCATAGAAACCGAACGAGAAACGAGTGCTGATTGAACTCGTCACCATAAGTTCGGCCAACCACGCGCAGCACATGACCATAAGCCAGAGATCCAGCACGGTCCGCCGGCGACGCCCCAGCAGCACGATCGCAATGGCGCATAACGATCCAAGGAACACACCACTCACCACGAGATTGGATTTGTTCGCTTCAATGGTGCTGGCCATGAGTCTCGGCAGGAGTGCGTCCGCCTCAACCGCGACAAAAGTTAATCCGCACACCATCAAAAGCACGAGGATAATGCTGAAAACGATTACAGCTTTCGCTGAAGATCGGGGGGCGGCTTTTCCGGTGTCCTTCAGCAAGGCATAGCCGATCACCGCCAAGGGCGATCCAGCGTGCCAGAAAAAATAGAGCCACGCGGTCGTTTGTAGCCCGGCACCCAGCAGACCGCTTGGTGTAAACGCCCCCGGAAAGGTGAGTAAGTGAGGAATAACGATCAACGACGTGAACAGGAAGCCGTTGGCTAGCACCAAAAGGGCGCGAGACCGCATGATAGAAAACTGGGCAAACAGCAAAGCTGCCGTGACGGCGTCGGTAAATGCGATAGCGGTCTGAAGCGCGGGAATAAAAGCGGCGGCGCGCGGAAGCTGAATGTTCGCAAAGACTAGCGTGAAGGCGGTTGAAGCGACAATAACCAGCACAACGCCAAGCGCCAGCCGGATTTGCCCCTTTGAAGGCATCAAGGTGGCTAACAGTAACTGATGTTCTTCAGCCACCTCGAACAAACTATCCTGCCCATCATGCAACTGGGCAATTCTATAACATATGCCGGTTTATTCGAACACGAGGGAGGCATGCGCTCGCTGGCCCTCGTTAGCCGCGCTGCGAATACCCAGCATACTATTGATTTCGCGCGCAAATAGCTATTTCCCCGCCTGGGGCTCAATCCGAAGGCTTCAGCGTAATCCCGAGCTTGGAGCGCATGTCGTTGAACACGACAGCAATGGCCTCGATGATCAGCTTGTCCGGGTTGGACTTACAATAAACAATGACCTCGTGCTCCGCCTGTTTTGCTCTGTCAATGTCGAGGTAATGCGTTTTGGCGAGCCCGTTTTCCAGCCGCTGTATCAACTCGCGAGCAGATCAGCATCATTTTGGAAGGTGCTTGCCAGTTGCAGGCAGGTCAATTTCTGGACGTTCAGCGTGCTGGATTAGAACTTATAGCCAAGTCGCGCAGTGACCTGGTTGCTGCTCAATTCCTGTTTGAACCCGACCAGGCCGAGATTCAGGACCGGTATGGGATAGATAAAGGTCTTCGACTCGTACTGCGAATAGCGATATTCGACACCCGTGAACCAGTTATTCGGGAATGCGTAGTCAAAACCGCCTCCGACCGTCCATCCCAGCCGCGTGTCGTCGCCACCGATTGAGATGCCGGTTAACGGAATCGAGGTCTCATTGGAGACAAACGCGGCGCCTCCCGTCACATAAAACAACGCGCGATCGGCTGCGTAGCCGAGACGTCCGCGGATCGAGCCGCCCCATTTGCTCTGCGCAGTAAGAAAATCGCCGGTGACCGCCGTGTAGCGTATTTTGCCGACGGTCCAACCCGTAAAGTCACCTTCGACGCCGAGCACCAATTGGCCTATCTGATAATTATAGCCGCTCAAAATTCCGTAGCTCAGGCCGTTCTTGCTGGACCCGGGTGTGACAACGAAAGGCGTGCCTAGCAAAAGCGCGCCGGTGGTGTATTCGGGGTTGGTTTGTATCCACCCGAGCGCGCCACCGAGATAAAAGCCCGTCCACGAAAACGCCGGCACATAGGCGACCGGCGCAGCCGGATCCACGCGAGCGGGAAGGTCGGCCGCCTGTACCGACAGGCTCGTGATGCAGGCCGTGGTAGCGAGTAGAACGATGCGAGCCGAGCGCCACATGAATTGACCTCATATCGGCTGAAGCGGCCGACTTCCTGAATAATCGTAGCATTCGCGGGGTTCCAAAACGAACTTTCCCCAGCGGACGCCAGCTCTATACTTGCCACTCAACGTCAGTTCATCCCTGTCCCGGTCGCCGGGCTGACAAGATGTCGCCTGTCCTTTGCCTGCTTCCGCTCAAGCTGAAATCACTTCTTCAGCTTGATGCCCCGATCCGCCCGGTAGTCTTTGAAAACGACGTCGATGGCCTGGATGATCTTCTTGCCCGGATTGGCCTGGCAATAAACGATGACCTCGTGTTGCAACGATCTGGCTCGGCTAACCTGCATGACGTGCTTCTTGGCGAGACCGTTGTACCAGCCGCTATACCAGGCAGCCAAATAATCCGCGTCTTCCTGGAATGTGCCTGCCAATTGAGCGCAGGTCAGTTCCTGAACATCGATATACCCGTCGGGGCCTGCATAGGTTTTGAGTTCGACCTGTGCGAAGGCCGGTGCGGCGACAATAACAGCCGCGCAGCACAGCATGTATTTCTTCGCGATCATGGGATATTCCTTTTCGTTATTTGCATTTAACCGCCTCGCCGAATTACGTTTGGGAGGTTGGATCGGGTTCATCCCGAACCTCCTCCGCTACTCCACCAACTCGAAGTCGCCCGGCTTCCAGCTCTTGTCGAACCAGGGCTGCAGCGGCGCGTAGAGGCGCAGCAGCGAATTCCAGCCCTTGCCCGGCATGGTCTGCACCCAATTGTTTTCCTGACCGGCCGGAGCCTTCGGGCCGAACCATACCGTCACCGAGCCATCGGCATTTTTCTTGATGCCTTTTTGATTGCTGTCGAGGCCGGCGAGTTTCTGGTCGGTTTCCAGTATCGAGCGTGTCTGATCGCTGTACACCATGAACGACCAGAACTGACCGACGGGGATCGGCACAGGCAGTGTAATCTTGTAGGTCTTGCCGCCGTCGAGATATTCGCCCTTCGCATCGCGCGCGGCGTAGGCGTAGGCTGATCCGGTGCCCGGCTTTGAATAAGCCATCGCGGGCGTAACACCGGCGGCGTAGTAGTGAAACAGCGCGCGCGCATCGAGCAAGCGTCCGCCGTTGTCGAGAAATGCATAGCTACCGCCAACAAAGGTCGTGCCCCATTGGCGATCGGGATAAAATTTCACACGTTCATCGCGTGACGCGAATACGAGGGAGCGAGCGGTCGCATTGCCGACCGCCACCGCGTCGGTGAGAATACCCTTCATCCGAGCATCGGGCGCGAACGGCTTGCCCTTCTTGATACCGATCGAGGCAAACAGCCCAACGATCTCGGGGTCGAACGCGTCAGCCGGTTCGTGTTGAACAACGGTGTTAAGTTCTTCGTAGAAATGAAAGTCGTTGGCGTGAACGGTGTTGAACTGCTTGCCTGAGATATTGACGATAGTCGACGGTGGCGGGTTCGCAGCTGCAGCCAGGGGGTAAACCCGCGCCTTGGCTTTGACGCCATTGGCGGCGGCGGCAATGTCGCCGTCCTTCACGAAGGCGCGAAAGAACATGAGAATGCCGTAGGTCTGCGGCTTTGCGACGAAATAGCCCCGCGACGGCAGCGTGCCGGTGTATCCCGGCGGGACGAACAGATACTTGCCGCCCTTGCCCTTGTCTGGTCCGATCAGTCCGACGTCAATGACATAACGGGAAAACGCATCGTCGACGGGACCGAGGACGCCCGGCGGAATATCCACGACCATGGGACCGTCTTTGAGATCCAGGCACAGGATGACATACACGGTCGTCGAGTTCGGCGTCAGCATCAACGTGCGTGCATCCAGCAAGTCTTCCGAGATTGTGATGCCGCCGTTTCGTTTGGCGCCTGCCTGGCTCAAGCCCTCGCAGGCTGCGTAAACGGACGAAGCGGGTATACCGCTGAGAAACGTTTCAACCCCCCGCACAAAGTCGAGGTTGTCGTAGACTTTCTTCACGGTCTCAGAATCAGGAAGGCCGTCGAAGAACTTCAGCTTGCCGATCCGGGTGTCCACTTCGTCCGGCGTCGTGATGTAGGGCGGAACCTTGGCGGAATATTTCGGCGTGTTCTGCGCCCGCGCCGGCATCGCAGCCGCCAGTGCGAGAACAGCAAGTGTAGCTACACGCAATATTCGTGACATTGGACCATCCTCGGGGTTGTTTCACTTACTGGATCTAGATGAGCAGCAATCGCGCGAGCGCGGTTGCGAAGCATTCACGCCACCTTCTTTAGCGGCGGCTTCTCCCACTTGCCATTCAACGCCTCAGGCTTCGGCCAGTAGAGGCGCAAATACATGCGGAATGGCCCCTGCGGCGCAGGTAGCCAGTTGGCTTCCTTATCCTTGCCGGGACTTTCGTTCTGGATCAGCAACGTCAAGCCGCCATCCGCGTCCTTTGCAAACTTCGGCATCATCGGGGAGTTGAGCAGGTAGCGATTGATCGGATTGTCTGACAAAAGGCTTTCCGGCATTTTGTACATGGTAAGGGACCAGAATGCGTTGACCGGCGGCAATTGCCCCGGCGCGAAACGCAACGTATATTTGTTGGCACCGCTCAGCTTCTGGTTCGCATCATCCACGCCATAGATCGGATAGATCGCCTCTTCTTTCGAATTGCCGTAGATGCCAAGGACGGCGGCGCCCATGCGGTATAAATAGTTGTTCCTCAGGAATTTCCGCGTGCCGAAAACGTCACCCGATGTAACTTTGCCTGAGTCAAATTTTTTCAGCAGCGCGGCGAAGTCGGCCCAGGCATCGGCCCTGCCGTCCTCGATGGCCTTGACCGTCTCAGGCGATAGCTTGCTCGCATCAAAAGTCATTCCAGGGCCGACACCGATCTTGGCGAAACGCTTCATCAAAGCCACTTCGGAAGGATCGGTTGGACAGTAGCGCAGCACGAAATTGAGGATGTTGAAAAACTCGAGCGATGTCTTCTGCGTCTCCACGGTAAGCGGCTGGATGAAATCAATCTCCGGTGCCGCCTTGGGCGCCGGCTTTCTAAGAAAAGACGACAGTGGCTGAACTTTGAACCCAGCCTGCACCTTCTTCACGTTGTCGAGGTCGTCAGGATCGAAAACCTGTACGCGATAGATCGGCATCAGGATGTCGGTTTCGGAACGAATGACCTTCTTGATGCCCTTGGGGGTCTCGCCCTTCCAGCTTGGACCCACGACCAGCACGTTTGCCGCGTCGTTCCCTGTCGTGCTGGTGCCGGCATAATCGATGTTGAAGGTATAGGCGTCCGTGAACTGGATGCTGTAGTAACGCTTCTTGTCGACCTCGGGGACCGTGAGCACAAAGGGCTCGGTGCGGAGGTCGAGCCCCAGCCAGGAATACGGTGTGTCCGAGTTCGGTGTCTGAATTGCGGTGTCTACCGGTGTGTAGACGCGGGGCGTATTCGCAATCTGACCCCACGGGGCCTTGAACTCGGGACTTTTGCTGTCAACGAAGTATTTGTACTGGATCCGGTAGCTATCAACCAAAGGGAAGCCGTAGACGTAAGCTTCTTTGGCAATGGCGCGGACTTCGGCCGGACTAATGCCGCCGCGGGCGTGAGCAGCGGTTAGATGGAGCGATGGGAGCAGTGCAATGCCGCTGGCAAAAGCTCTCCGGCTTATCGTTGACATGAGTCTGTAACTCCAATTACGGGCAGCTATGATCTGCCCCTTTGGCCGTGCCCAATTGGGGCATCCCGGTGCGGCATCACTGCCGCACCAGCGAATCTTTTCCCTTGGCGCGTAGTCCTCGCTCGGAAGCTTTTGTCCTAGCGAGCGGCTTCGGGATTGAGGTGACGGCTCAATAGCAGCGCGTGTAGACCCGGCCGTAGGGGTCCACCGCCTGAACGCATCCAGCAGCGGGGGCAACCACGACCGGTGCGGCGTATACCGCTCCCGCGGCGACGCCAACACCCACGCCGACCGCAACAGCACGCCGCGTGGTGCGCCGCGCGACACCCGCGTAGCTCAGCGGCGTGAGCGGACGACCGATCCGCGCCTCGGCGCTCGTCGTGAGAGAGCCGCCCTGGTGAAAAATTGCCTGCTCGTTCACCAGAAGACATGCGGCGCCGGAGATCAAAGCAGCTCCGCAGCGCAATCCCATTTTAACAAAACTAGTCATTTCGATCCTCCCGCGACAACGCCTGACGGAACCTCGTCGATATCGTGCAAATCTTTCATCTCGGCCTTCGTTGCTCCGGCGGGCGCCTTGAAGACAAAAGCGTCGGCGGCAATCGGGCTGTCCGTGACCAAGCTGATGACGTGAAGGGTGTATTGTGGAGCGCCCGTTATGCCCTTGTTCGTGATCACGTACTTGTGGGGAACGGGATGCGGACCGGCCTCGACCCAAAGCTGCCAATCGGTGTCCATGTTGCGAAAAGCAAGATGTTCACATTCAACGCCGTCAACGACGCCTTGCCCGATGTGCCTGGCGTCGATCACACCATCCATGAGCCGATCGAAGCTGCTGGCCAGCAATAGATCCGCTCCGGGCACGGGCAGCTGAAATTCGTCCCGCATGCGTTCGACTAGCTGCTCGACGGTCCCGGCGGAGCTTATCTCGGTGTAGACATTGTGATCGTGGTCGAGGACGTTGGTCGATTTGCCGTCGAAGACAAGCTCAACGTCGCTGTACCCGCCGGTCCTGGATACCCGAAGCTTGTCGGGGCGAACCATCAAGACGTGGCCTGAACTTGTGAACTGGATCTTCTGCAGATCAGCCGTGATCACCTCGATGTCGGTATCGTAGTTCACGTTGATCGATTTCTGGCTAGCCATGTAGTCAGACATCGTCTTGAGGATTTTCGTAGCGTCGTCACCTTCCGCGCGCGCGCTGCCCGCGATCGAAACGGTCAGAGTGAGCGCCAATACCAGAGCGGAGACCCGCCCTCTCTGATCGTTTGCTAATATCCTCGGTATTGAAGCGAGCCTCATAGCTTTCTCCATTTTCATTTTCACACTGGCTTGGTCACGGCACCCCTACGAATATCTTCGCATCGGCGCAGCAACAGTGGACCGCGCTTATTGGCGACTATGAAAAAGCGCCGGAGCAGCCGCTATGCAAAAACCAGCAGCGATAAAAAAAATATGCGGTGGGATTTCTGCGAGACCGAATATCGACGATGCATCGCTCGGACCGTTATTGATTCACGTGATGCAACGATGCGTCACTAAAATGAAATGTGCCGTCGCCGCACCGATTTTGCATAGCGCCGGCCAAGCAACGTCTTACAAACGCTCGTTTGCATTTGCAAACGATTGGGGCTCCAACGTGCTGATCATTCTGTGTCTCTACTTCGCCGCGCTGTGGTTGATCTTCTCGAGATTCAAACTGATTCGCTGGGGCTGGCTGTCGGGCACGGTCTCGGTTCTTGTCGGTGCATTGATACTCGCAACGTTCCTCGCGCTGTTCAATTACCTGACCCCGTCCGGCAGGATCACGGTGATCGGAAGAGTGGTCGAGGTAACACCGAACGTGACGGGTCAGGTGATCGACATTCCAGTCAAGTCGAACGCCCCAGTAAAGACGGGCGATGTCCTGTTCCAGATCGATCCCCTGCCCTACCAGTTCAAGGTGACGCAGCTAAAGGCATCGCTGGCCGCCGCGCGGCAGCAAGCCCAGATATTGAAATCGAACTACGAACAGGCCACGGCAAATGTCGCCGGCCTTGAAGCCCAGCTTAAGTACAACGCGAAGCGTCTTGAGGATATTCAGAAGCTTTACTCGAGCGGGACGAATTCCGAGTTCAAGCAACAGGACACCCAGATCCAATTCGAGACGACGGCGGCACAATTCAACGTCGCCAAATCGACGCAGGAGAGCGCCAAACTGGCGCTGGACTCCGAGATCGGCGGCACCAACACAACGGTTGCCCAGATTCAAGCACAGCTGGAAAACGCCGAATGGGAGTTGTCGCAAACCACCATCCGGGCCCCCGCCGACGGCTATGTGACGGCAATGGCGCTGTCTATCGGTGCTCGCGCACTGCAAGCGCGCTCGACGATGTCCTTTATTGTCGAAAAAGAAATTACGATTGTCGGAATGTTTTCGCAGAACGGGTTCCAGACGATCCAGATCGGAACCCCCGTCGACATCGTCTTCGATAATGCCCCGGGGCAGATCTATCGGGCAAAAGTCGAGGGCATCCCCCGCGGCGTCGGCCAAGGCCAGATTGCCGTATCCGGCACGCTGGCGCGTACCAATGCGATTGGCGGGGCGTCCACTTTTCCCGCAGAAATCTCCGTTCCAGACAATATGAGCCGGGATTCGCTCCTGCTCGGGATGTCCGGAAATGCGACAGCGTTTGCCGCCAATGCTGGCGTAATCGGGCTCATTTCCTCCATTCTCGTGTGGATCAACTCATATACCGCCTATCTCTAACGCCTCCCAAGGAGCGCCTTGGTATAGTGGATGGGGCTAGCGGCCAGCCGGACAACAATCTGTGGTGGCGGGTCCCAAAAGCCGAAATATTCCTCGGCTCATCGAAATTTTATTCTTTCTATGCTCTCGGGACGAGGTTGCCTGCTCCGACACAAAGAGCCTACGTTCAGATCTGATTCCGAGCCTCCTTTGACGAAAGGTGAACGAATGAGGACGGGCGCTCCCGTGATTCATATCGTGGACGACGATGCGTCATTTCGAACATCGATTTTTCGTTTACTGCACGCTTCCGGTTATGAGGTCGCGGCCTATGACTCGGCAGCCTCGTTCTTGAATGCTGTCGCGACCGCCAGACCCGGTTGCATCCTGCTCGACGTCCAAATGCCAAGCTTGGGTGGTCTGCAGCTTCAGGAAGAACTCACGAAATTGTCGCGCGGCTGGCCGATCATTTTCATGACCGCCCACGGCGACATTCCCACAAGCGTGCGCGCCATCAAGGCCGGCGCTGAGGACTTCCTCGCCAAACCCGTATCCAAAGAGATATTGCTGGAAGCAATCGAGCGCGCACTTGCCCGACATGCGGCAACGCAGCAGAGCCTTGAACAGCTCAATTTCCTTCAATCGCTGATCTCCACGCTGACCCCGCGCGAGGCCGAGGTCTTCTCGTTGATGGTCCGGGGAAAGCCGAACAAGCAAATCGCTCATCAACTTGGGACATCTGAGCGGACCGTGAAAGCGCACCGCGCTATGGTGATGCAGAAGTTGCAGGTCCAGTCATTTGCGGAGACTGTATCTATCGCAGAGCGGGTAGGCTTGCTCACCGCCTCACCCTCACCCGACGCCAGCCTCCTCGTATAACAATTTTACGACGAATCTGTCCCGCCCCCAAACAGCCGGGCCGCCGGAAGCTTCCGTTTGCCCCAAAGGACAATATCGCCGGAGTGCAGGATTGTGGCCTGCTGCATTCGACAAGACCTTTGTGTGTCTTGCGATGCGGGGGGCGGCTCGATGACACTTCATCGGTTGATCGCGGGCGGGGCGGAAATACCGCTTGCGCGTCGCGAAAGGACGAGTCGTGAACTCGTCGACGAAGCTGAACAACTGACCCTCTCGGACGTCAACGAGCCGCTTCATATTTCGGCTCTTTGCCTGGCACTGGCCGTTAGCGAACGAACGCTTCGCAAGGCGTTTCACACGATTCACGGCCTTCCGCCATGCCGGCACCTTCGAATGTTGCGGCTTTCAAGGGCAAGAAGGGCTTTGCAGGGCGCGAACGGCGAACTGACGACCGTGACCGAAATCGCAATGCACTTCGGCTTCTTAGAACTCGGGCGTTTCTCGGTCGAATACCGAAAACTATTCGGCGAAAGTCCCTCTCAGACATTATCTCAAGCGTCCTCAACCCTGACACGCACAATGAGTGCTCACACACAGGATAGCCTCGGCTTTTGAGCGCGTTCAATGCGGCCCAACGCTGGAAGATGACGCTAACAGCGCCGGGCCTAACCGAGCGGTTAGTTGGCGCAGACAGCTCGGCTATTAGGAGCTGATCTGTGATAACGCAGAACGAAACGGAAAGCCGCGACTCAGGGCGCACGCAGGCAGAAAAACGTTGCCTACCCATCTGCGCAATTCGTTTTGCAATGTCGATCAGGAGGTAGG
>Ga0210395_10001628_pt1 | contig 17415 bp, 15 predicted proteins | sample IncBWH4OmetaG_FD_150861 | JGI IMG/M metagenome (GOLD analysis project Ga0210395, IMG submission 150861) | Forest soil microbial communities from Barre Woods Harvard Forest LTER site, Petersham, Massachusetts, United States - Inc-BW-H-4-O ...
GCCGCAAGCAGGACACACGAAGCCATCCGGCCAGCGCCGCTCAAACAGGAACTCTGCGCAGCTCAACTCGTTTGGGAAACTCGCCTGGAATTCGGTCAGAGTTCGCGCCCTCGCCACCCCCGCCCCCCGTCGCGGCCGTCCCCGCCGCGAGGCCACGATACCACATATCGGCTAACCTGGGACAACGGGATAAGCCTTTGGGATTTTGTCTCCAATACATTAAAGGTCTGGAATGTTAATCTATCATTAGAAAAAGAGCAACGCGAGCCACCTAATAAAACCAAAACGAGTGTATCGGAGGATTGTGGCATATCGCCCAATCCTGGCGAAATAAACGATCCGACGAGAGCTATGGAAGCTTATCTCGATGCGTGGGATGCATTTCCAGATTATTACTCGCAGGTTAGTTTGAAGGTTTCTTTTCCCGCTCTCGCAAACCATCCCGCTGAGGTTACCATTCCCGCTTTCGGATCCGGCGCTGCCCCCCCTTTCGTGACCATCAACGCTCGCACTCCCGCTTCCGTTACGGTGCCCGCTTTCCTGTCCTCTGAGACACACCCGCCTTGCTTCGTGCCCAGGCGTCTGGGCGGCGGGATAACAAACGCGGGTCTCGCTGAATCATATGGATTGCTTTATCCAAATAAAGATCAAGTATGGTCCTGGATGCGGAATGGCGTTTCGCCAACCTGTAGAGAATATCAACTTCCTAATATTCTTATAGATCGGGACAGACCGCCGAGGACACCTCCACAAAGTCTTATATTTAGGCGATGGCTGTTTTGGAGGGACGCTGGTGGGCACTGGAAACCCTATGAACCAGCCGTCCCACCTGAATATTTGGGAAAATATGGAAACCACGATTTTTGGACAACGAATCGCGCATGCCTCGCTGACTTTGTCGTCCTTACGATCAACGCGACGGCCAATTCCCATGCCGCGGCGCAGAACGCCCCAAAGCAAACTGGGACCACGCCAGCATCCGCCGGCGGGCCTTGAGCGGTCTGCTTGGTCTGGAGAGCTCGCAGGTCATTATAGAAAGGACGATGTCGATTGTGGACATTACGGGCGTCGCCGATCCCTCAGTGATCGCCCGAGAGATGCCGAGGATGACTGGCCATTGACCGGGCTGGCGGACATCGTGATCGCCGCAGACGCCGGCGTATAGAGATCAGCCGAGCAGTTTTTTGAGGCGGGCGGCGATCTCGGCGGGCGGGTCCTCGCCGGTGAAGGAGGCGGTGAAACGGCCTTTCGGGTCCATCACATAGATGATCGAGGTGTGGTCCATCGAATAGTCGCCGCCGGCCTCGGGGTGCTTGGCGTAGTAGACGCGGTATTCATTGGCCGCCTGTGCGATCGCGGCGTCATTGCCGGTCAAGGCGAGGATCGGCGCGCCAAAGGCCGCGACATAGTCCTTCAAGGCCTGCGAGGTGTCGCGCTCGGGGTCGATCGTGATGAAGACCGGGCGCACCTCCTTTTTCTCGATGCCGAGGTCGTCCAATGCCAGGGCAATGTTGTTGAGCGCGGTCGGGCAGGCGTCGGGGCAATGGGTATAGCCGAAATAAACGAGGAGCCACTTGCCCTCGAGATCGGTGTTGGTGACCATCCGGCCGTTCTGGTCGACGAGCTTGAACGGGCCGCCGATGGCACTGCCGAGCAAAGTCCCGGCGGCACCCCGCGGATTGCCGTGCAATTCGAGCGCGACAAAGGCGCCCGTCCCGAGGATCGCGAAGCCGGCGAGCAATGCCGCCGCCAGCACCAGGTGCGACCGAGGCCGCGGCGGCCGCTGTGCCACGCCATCCGAGATATCGCCGCCATCCATGACCGCACCTCCGCTATTTTAATGCACCGCGGCGGGGGCGGGCCCCGCGGCACCCACCTTTTCGACCGCGACCTCGACCGTGCGCGTCCCGGCCTTGGCAAAGGTCAGGGCCAGCGGGAAGGATTGCCCCGCCGTCAACGGCTTTTTGAGCCCCACCAGCATGATGTGCATGCCGCCCGGCGCCAACGTCACCTTTTGACCGGCGGGGATGTCGACGCCGGCGATCGGCCGCATCTTCATGACCATGCCCGACATCGACATCGTGTGCAATTCGGCCTTGTTTGCCACCGGTGTCGACGCGGCGACAAGCCGGTCGGCGGTCGGCGACTCGATCGTCGCATAGGCGGCGCCGGTCGTGGATTTGCCAGGGGTCGCCCGCGCCCAGGCATCGCTGACCGCGAGCGGCCCGGTCTGCGCCGGCGCCGCCGCCGCCATCAAGGCCAACCCCGCCGCAAAAAACACGATCCCGATCGCCCTCATCGCATCCCTCCACAGCCATGACCCGCCGCGCATCAGCATAATTCCCCGGGGAGCATAATTTCTCGGGCTGGCGGCCGAGCGGGGCGTTTTATCGCGCCTCGCCCCGAATGGCGGATTTCCCCGGCATCTCGGCGAGAGCCGCGCAGGCATGGGGCAGGTTGCCGACCAGCAACGGCTTGGCGTGCGACGGCGGCGGATGCAGCGCCTCCGGGGTGAACCACCAGGCGAGCTCCTTGCCGCAGCCGTCGCCCGCCGGCGGCGGCGCCTGGTCGCGGCATTGGGGCTCTCCGGGCGGGCATGCGAGGCGCATGTGGAAATGGTAATCATGGCCCCACCAAGGCCGAATCTTGGCGAGCCAGCCCCGGTCGGTCCCGGCCTCACGGCACAATTCGCGCTTGATCGCCGGGTTGACGAAGATCCGCGCCACGTCGGGCTCGCGCGCCGCCGCGCGGTACATCTTGAGATAGGATGAATTCCACACCGCAGGGTTCACCGCCAGACCATCGGCGGCGACGACATCGGTCGCGGACATCTCGTCCCGCTCGGCGGGGGTAAGCCTGCGGTTCGGCATCGGCGTCAGCCAGATATCGGCGTCGAGCCCGATCTGGTGCGAGCCGTGGCCGGTCAGCATCGGGCCGCCGCGCGGCTGCGCGATGTCGCCGATCAAGAACCCGGGCCAGCCGGCTGCGGCCGCCAATTTCGCCGAGAGACGCTCGATAAACGCAATCAATACTGGATGCCCCCAGGCGCGGTCGCGCGACGGGCGCATGACCTGCCAGTTCGGTCCATCGGCCGGCAGCTCGACCGCACCGTCGAGACAGCCGCGCTCATAGGCGCCAATCGCTTGCGCGCGCCCCGGCGCCGGCGTCGTCTCCAGGCCAAAGACGCGCTGCGCCGCGTCCGGCGGCAGCTGCGCCAATAGCGCCGCGCGGTGCGCCGCCTCCTCGGCCACATTGTCCTGCGCCATGGCACTCCCGCTCAGAACGCACCCTATTGCGATCCCGAGGAAGAGTGCGGCTATGCGCATTCGCATCAATCCTTTAGATAACCTTATTTGGATCGTCGCCCCCGAGAGCGGGGGTCCAGGGCAGGCGTGAAAGCATTGGACCCTGGGGTCCCGCTTTCGCGGGAAAGACGATTTCTTTGTGATTTGCTTGAGCCTCGCGCAAACGGCTGTAGCTGTCTACGCGCTTATTCCCCGGAATTGAGCCAGGTGTCGCCGGTCCAGCCGTGCTCGTCGTATTCGCCCATGCATTGGTCGACGAGGGCGGTCATCCGGTCCATCGTTCCGTTGCGGCGGGCACCGGTCAATGCCTGGATGCGGATGTCCTCGTGGTTGCCGGCGTAGTTGCGCTCGTAGAGCTCGTGGCGGCCGCCGAACTCGGTGCCGACCGCGTCCCACAGCAATTTCATGATCTTGATGCGCTCCTTGTAGCCGATGCCGTTCGAGCCGCGCACATAACGCTTTAGGTACGGGTCGATCGCCGGGTTGGCGAAATCCTTGACCGAAGAGGGCAGGTAGATCAATGCCGAGGCGACAATCTTGTCGATGATTTCCTTGATCTTGGAATAGGCGTCGGGCGCGAAGACGCGATAGGACAGCCCGGCTTCGAGATTGGGCAATAATGCGTCGCCGACCCAGGGCTGCGGATTGGTCGCCATGGCATTGGACAGCGACCAGAACAAATTTCGCCACGAGACGATCTCGCCGAGTAGCGCCTGGTTGCCGCGGAACTCGTCGCCGCCGGTCGCGTGCAACGCCTTCGCCACCAGCCCGCAGATAAAGTCGAGCTTGACCGCGAACCGGGTGCAGCCCTGAAAGCAAAAGCCGTTCAGAAAGCCGGAGCGCGGGTAAAAGCTCAGGATCTTTTCCGGGTCGCGGTGGACCAGCACGTTTTCCCAAGGGATCAGCACATTGTCGAGGACAAAGATCGCGTCGTTCTCGTCAAAGCGCGAGGATAGCGGGTAATCGTAGGGCGAACCCAAGGTATTGGCGATGCGCTCGTAGGAATTGCGGCAGATCAGTTTTACCCCTGGCGCGTCCATCGGCAGGATGAACATGACCGCCAAATCAGGGTCTGAGGTCGCGGTCGCGGCGTTCTGGCCGAGAAAGTTGTAGTGGGTGATCGCCGCCGCGGTCGCCACCACCTTGGCGCCGGAAACGACGACCCCAGCATCGGTCTCGCGCTGGATCGTGACATAGACGTCCTTGACCTCGCTCGTCGGCCGGCCGCGGTCGACCGGCGGGTTGACGATCGCGTGGTTCATGAACAATACGTTCTCCTGGGCGCGGCGGTACCAGCTTCGCGCATTGGCGGCGAACTGGCCGTAATACTCGGCATTGGCGCCGAGCGTGTTCATCAGCGACGCCTTGTAATCGGGGGTGCGCCCCATCCAGCCATAGCTGAGGCGCGACCACTCGGCGATCGCCTGCTGCTGGGCGACGAGTTCCTCGCGCGAGCAGGCGACGCGAAAGTATTTGTGGGTATATCCGCCGGAGCCGGTGTCGGTCGGCGAGGTCAATACTTCCCTGGTCTTCGGGTCGTGCAAGGCATCGTAGAGGCGCGCCAAGGAGCGGACGGCATTGCGAAACGCCGGATGGACGGTGACATCGGCGACGCGCTCGCTGTCGATATAGACTTCGCGGCCGTCATGCAGGCTATCGATGTATTCCGCACCGGTAAACGGGCGCGGTTCGCTGGCGCGGATGCTGGCCTCCGGCGTCACGGTACTGCCTCCCTGCTCGTGATCGGTCGATGTCCGAGGGGATTTCGGCCGGTTTGTCCGCCCGGCCGGACGGCTTTGGCGGCGTGGCCCCGGCGGCTGGTCAAAAGTTTCGGCCTCGATCCGCCGGCCTTGGCTTTCGGCCAACCGGGTGATCGGCAGCCGATACCGGCCGGGGACGCCGCGCACCCGCCATTTGCGCAGTGCCTCGGCGGCGATGCCGAGGCTGTGCGCCGCCTGTTCGATAAAATCCCATTGCGCCGACACGCGCCAACTATCGGACATCATGTCCGGTTGCGCAAGTACGCGATGGTCACTTATCCCAAAACGGACAATCTGTCCAATGACTGGTAAGGTAGCCCTCGGGTCGGCCCGAAAGCCAACCCGCCCATATCCAAGCGCCCGCGCCCGCGGGAGCGACACGCTTCGCGGCAACCGTCGCCGACCCGGTCGGACACGGGCTTGACCGGCCCGCCGTGTCGCCCTGACGATCGGATGGCCGCTATCAGACGCCTCTCATCTCGAGGCGGTGGTGCGCTCCGCGGTCCGGATCGCCTGGTCGAACGCCGCCATGACCGCGGCATGCGACGAGCGGTCGTTCATCGTCTCGACATTGGTAAAACCGCGCGAGCGGGCCACATCGATCAATAGGGCGTGCGCCGACCAAGCGATGGCCGGGTCGTTCAGCCGTTTCGCCGCCGCCCGCAACGCGCCGACCGCACAGCGCTGTCCGCCGAACGACCGATAGGTGCGCCGGGTCCAATCTTTCGGGTCGGCGATCATCCCCCGCGCGTCCCGCAGCAGATCCACCACGCCGAGTTCCTGCTCCGCCGGGGTCGGCGCGCGCAGCATCGTCGGTGCAGCAGATTTTTTTGGGTGCAGCCGCGTGTGAAACCACAGCCGGCATCCATGCCGGCTCCATAGCGGGAAGAGTCCGGTATCGTATGGGGTCGTTGCGGGGAAATACGTACCATCGAACGGCATCGCGATCTCCTATCGTCTCCGTTACCAACCTCTCCGACGCCGCAGTCACGCGGCGTACACTTCCCCCACGACGCACGCGCGAAATCCGGCCGAGCCAAATTGCTTGCGGGCGAGCTGCGCGCGGCGACGCCGCGTTAACGGCGGCGGAGCCGGCATAGGCCCCGCCGTGTCGTTCGGCCCGGCGAGAGCCATCAGCCCCACGATAATTCTCGGGAGCTCATCCCCGCCAGGATGATTATCCCGAGGCCGCAAGCTGTCAATCTTCGAACGGTCATCATCGCCGGATCGACGCTCAGGCGACGGTCGCCAGGATAACGACCAGCAGAATACCGATCGTCGCGAGGTAAAAATTGAGGTCGCCCGACTGAAACACCGCAAGCCGGTCGGCGAGAAAGCGCACGGCTCGCGTCGTCGGCTCGAACAGGTATGGCCCGAAGATCGGCGCCACCTCGTGGGTGAAGACCAGCCGGGTCACAAAATAGCGCGCCCCGCTGGTCTCGCGCGCGGTCTCCTCGCGCGGCCGGTAGACAAAGCTGTAAAAAGTGCGCAACGCGTTGGCAAAGCTCAACGCCGTCGTCGAGGCGCGCGTCGGGTCGTGATCGCGCCCGCCATACCACACCGGCACCAGGCGCACCGGGAAGCGCCGGCTCGCCAGCAGCATCGTCAGCGGCAACAGCGCCAACAGCGGCATGACGATGATCAAGAGGCTCGGCGAAATGAAGGCGAAGGTGCCGGTCAACCGGATCGGCGATCCGGTACCTGGCACGAGGATCAGGCCAACGTTCATTTGTCCGGCGGTCGATGTCGCGAATTCTCGCGAGACCGCGAGATCGAGCGCCGACAGCCAATAGGGCATGCCGACGGCAAGCGCCAGCACCGCGAGCCCGAGGAGGCCGACCGCGATCGCGGTGCCCATCGGCAACCGGCCGCTCGGCCCGGCGACACGTCCCAAAAGACCGACGCCGATCAATTTGACAAACACGGCGAAGGCGACGGCCACGGTCAGGGCGAGGCCGGCGCCGGCCAATCCCAGGGTCAGCCGGCTGCCCAAACTCGACAGATGAAAGCCCTGGAACACAGTCTGAAAGATGTACCATTCGCTGACAAAGCCGGCTTGCGGCGGCATCGCCGCCAGACTCATCGCGGCAAAAACCGTGCCGACGCCGAACAGCAGCGGGGCGCGCCGCAACAGGTCGGTGTGGAGGATCGCGTAGGTTCCGGTGGCGCGAAAGACGCCGTCCGCCGCCAGGAACAACCCGCCTTTGGCAAGCGCGTGGCCGGCGAGATGCAACAGCGCCACGGTCCAGGCGAGGCTTGCCAATACCGGAAGGTGATCGCCGCGAAACATCAGCGAGGCACCGAGTGCCGCAACGGCGATCGCCGAATTCTCGGCCGATGACAGGCTGAGCAGTGTGCGCCAGTCCTCCTGCTGAAAGGCGTAGAGCGCGCTGAGGATCGCGCTCAGCACCGCGGCGGCGACGACAAATTCGCCAAGCCCGGTGGCGCCGACCGCCTGAACGCCGGGGAGCCATTCTAGCAGGCCGCGGCTCAAGCCGAAAAACCCCGCGTTCAAGACCACGCCCGACATCAATGCGCCGGAGGCACCGCTGCCGCTGCCATAGGCCGGGGGGAACCATTCGTAGAACGGCAGCAGTCCGAGCTTCGCGCCAAAGCCGATGACCAGCAAAACCACGACAAAGACCCGCATCGCGCCCGACAGCGACAGTGCCGCCATCGGAAACAATGCGAAGGACAGGCTGCCGGCCGCGTCCGCAAGCAATACCACCGCCAGCACCAGCGCGACCGCGCCGACCTCGAGCAAGGCCAGCATGAACAGGACCGAACGCCCGCCCGCCGGCGACAGCCTTTCGCCGAGCAGCATCACCGCGCCGCCAAAGCTCATGACCTCCCAGGCGACGAGGAACGCGGCGCCGTTGTCGAGGCCGAAGACGCCGAGCGCACCGACGAGACTCAGCGCGGCACCGAACAGCCACTGGCTGCGGCCCTGCGTCGCCGGGCTCGCCAGCCAGCAAGCGAGGACCGCCGGTGCGAGGCCAAAGCCCATCAGCCACAGCGCGGCGGGCGCCAGGCGAAAGCCGACGGCGTCGCCGGCGAGCCGCGTCGGCAGCAGGACGGCATCCGTTCCCCCCGGCAGGGCCAGTAGTGCCGTGGCAATGCCGCAGAGCGCGCCCAGCGCCAGCAGCCCCCGCGCCGCGAGGGCGAGGCGGCCGGTCAGCGCCGCGGCGCCGGCGGCGAGCCACAACAGCAAAGCCGCGGCCAGCAGCTCATTCGGCAAGGCGGCCTCCGACGACGCGCTGCTCCTTGCGGCGCAAGAACATCAGCAGCGCCTCGATCATCGCCGCCGGGTTGGGCGGGCAGCCGGGCAGATAGATGTCGACCGGCAGGATCCCGTCGAGACCGTGTCCGCTGGCATAGCCGCCTGCCGCGATCCCGCCCGACACGGCGCAGGTGCCGGTCGCCATGACCCAGCGCGGCTCGGGCATCGCCTCAAAGGCGGCGCGCAACGGCGCTTGCATAGCGTAAGTCACCGGACCGGTGACCAGCAGCAAATCGGCAAAACGCGGCGAGGCGGTAAAAAAGATGCCGAGCCGGTGCAGGTTGTAGAACGGGTTGTTGAGCGCCTGCAGCTCGGATTCGCAACCGTTGCACGAGCCGGCGTCGACGTGGCGGATGTGCAGGCTGCGGCGGAAGGCGGGGACGGGGCCTGAGACGGGGGCAGCGACCGCTTCGGAGGCCGGGGGCTCGGGTTGCCACACCAGGTCGTCGCGCCGGAGCACGCCAAAGGCCCAGTCCGCGGACGGCGCCATCGCCCCGGTCGGGCATGCTTCAGTGCACAATTGGCAGACCACGCAGCGCCCGTAATCGATTTCGAGCGCCGGGCCGGCGCCGCCGGCATCGCCGAGCGTGATCGCCCGAGTCGGGCAGGCCTCGGCGCATTCGGCGCAGCCCTCGCGGCAGAGTTCGGGATGGTAGCGGGGCATGCCGAGCACCCCTGCCTGACCGTCGCCGCCCTCGCGCAAGGGCCACGCCGTCGTCGCCTTGCCTTCCCGCAATCCGAACAAGGTCCACAGCCGCATCCGCCGTCCTCTAAGAGAAGGTCTGTTGGTCGGAACCCGCATGCGCGAACTGCCGAAAACGCACTCCCTCTCCGCCCCCAGGGGGGCGGAGAGGGCCGGGGTGAGGTGGGGGATTCCACAACGCCCGCCGACACCCACCTCACCCTCCCATTGCTTTGCAATGGGCCCCTCCCTCTCCCCCCGAAGGGCGGAGAGGGAATGGCCGGCTCATCTGCACAAGTTGGCCTAACGATCGCAGCCGGCAATGGTCAGGCCGAAGCTCGCCTCGTTGATCACGTAATCCATCATGTTCGTGCCGTGCACGGTGAACGGAAACACCCGCCAGTTGGAAAACGACGGCGACTTGATCTTGACCCGCGCTAGCATGCCGTCCCGGTCGAGATGGACGGCGTAGAACAACGTCCCGCGCGGCGTCTCGCACCAACCCAGGCCCTCCGCGCCGGAAGGAGGCACGCAGTCGCCGCGGACCGGGCCATCGGGAAGTGCCCCCAGCACCTGGCGGATCAATGCAAAGCTGGCGTCGATCTCGGCGACGCGGACCTGAAAGCGGGCATGCGCGTCGCCGGCCTCGCGCACCGGCACGGCAAACGCCAGCTCGCCGTAGGCGGCATAGGGATGGTCGCGCCGCGCGTCGCGATCGAGCCCGGAGCCGCGCTCGATCGGGCCCGTCGCCCCCTGGTCGAAGGCGGTCTGGCGGTCGAGAAGCCCAGTCGTGATCAGCCGATCGAGATGGCTGTCGGTGTTGGCCAGCCGATCGGCATAGGCGTCGATTTCGGGGCGCAGCGCGGCGAGCGCATCGGCGAGCCAATCCTCGGGCATCAGATCGCGGCGCAGCCCGCCGGGGATCAGCAGGCTGCGCAGAAAGCGGCTGCCGGTCAGCCGCGCATTCAGCTGCTTCAACCGCTCCTCGAGCAGTTTGCCCTCGGCCTCGCCGACCTTGAGCGTCGTCGTGTGCGACAGATGGCCGAGGTAATGCAGGTGGTTGTAGAGGCGTTCCAGTTCCGCTAGCAAGACGCGAAGCCATCGGGCGCGCGGCGGCGGCGAACACTCGGAAGCGGCCTCGACGGCCTGGCAATAGGCGAGCGCGTGCGACAGGCTGCCGACCCCCGACACGCGCTCGGCCAATACCACCGCCGGCCCCGGCCGCAGGCCCTCGAACCGCTTTTCCATGCCGCGATGCTTAAAGAACAGGCGCGGCTGGTAATGCAAAATCGCCTCCCCGATGTAATAAAACAGAAATTCGGCCGATTCCATGACATCGGCGCGGATCGGGCCAAACGGCAATTCCTGGACATCGGCGACCGCCCCGGCGATCTCCGGGATAAAACGCCGGTTCTGATCGACCGTCACCGGCGCATCAGGCGGATAATCGGGATGCATCGGCGGCAGGACCGGCTCGGCGCCTTCGCGCAATACCAGCCGATGCGGCTCGGGATGGCCGGTGAAGTCGAGACCGAACAGGTCGCTAATCTCGCGCTCGTACCAGCCGAGCAGCGGGCAGATCGGCGCCAGGCTCGGCACCGGCCCTTGCGGCCGGCAGCGCCAGATCTCGAATGGGAAGTGCTGCCCGCGCGACAGCAGATAGCGCAGTTCGAGCGCGTGCCGCTCCGGCCACCAGCCATAGGCCATCTGCATCCGCGCGCCCTCGGCGAGGGCGCGGGCGCAGGCCTCGGGCAACTCTTCCGGCCGCAGCAGCCGCACCCCGGCGAGCCCGATCATCGCCCCGCACCCGACAGAAGCGCCGCCGTCTCGCGGAAAAATTCCCACATCGGCTGCGGCCACCACAGGCCGAAGACAAGGATCGGCATCAGCGCCAATACCATCGGCGCGACGCACCAGCCGCCGGGGGAGCGCATCGGCGCCGATGCGCCGGCATCTGCCACCGGATCGAAATACATTGCGCGGAAATGGCTGAGAAAGCCGATAAAAACGACGATCAGCAATACCGCCATCACATAGGCGGCCCAGGCGAAAGAGCGCTCGAACCCGGCCCGCAATACGACAAGCTCGCTCAGAAAAAGCCCAAAGGGCGGCGCGCCGGTGATCGCCGCGGCCCCGGCCAGCCACAATGCCGCCTGCACCGGAAAGCGCTGAGGGACCGCGCGGATGTCGGCGATTTCCTTGCTGCCGTAGCTGCGCATCATGTTGCCGGCGCCAAAGAACATCAGCGACTTGTTCAGCGAATGGTTGAGCATGTGATAGAGCGCGCCGGCGACCCCGAACGGCCCGCCAAAGCCAAAGCCGAGGGCGATGACCCCCATATGCTCGACGCTCGAATAGGCCATCAGCCGCTTGATGCTGTGCTGGCGGACGATGAACAATGCCGCGATCAGCAACGACAACGCGCCCAGCGCGACCAGCGCCAGCCTCGGCAACGCGCCCGCCTTTGTCGCGTCGGCGATCGCGAGATAGCGCACGATCCCCAGCATCGCGGCGTTCAGCAGCGCGCCCGACAGCATCGCCGAGATCGGCGCCGGGCTTTCGCTGTGCGCGTCGGGCAGCCAGGTGTGCATCGGCGCCAGCCCGACCTTGGTGCCATAGCCGACCAGCACCAACAGAAAGGCGAGCACGGCCAAGGTCGGGTTCATGCCTGGGGCTGCCTGGCGCAGCGCGTCCCAGGTCATGTTGTAGGTCGGCCCGAGCAAAAAGCTGCCGTTCCAATAGAACAGCACCGTGCCGAAGAGGGCGAGGCTGATCCCGGTCGAGACGATGACGATGTATTTCCAGGCGGCCTCGATGCTTTCGGCGGCGCGCTCAAAGGCGATCAGAAAGGTGCTGACGAGCGTCGTCAGCTCGATCGCGATCCAATAGATCGCGGCATTGTTCATCAGCGGGCTGACGAGGATCGCCAGCGCGAACCCGGCGAACAGCGCGTAAAAGGACGGCAGCCGCTCGTCCTCGCCGACGAGCGGCATATAACCGATGGCATAGATCGACGACAGCAGGTAAACGACCGCGGCGCACAGCACGACCCAGCCGCCCGGACCGTCGAAAATGACCCAGCCGTCCCAATAATGGTATGGCCCGCCACGGCTCAGCACCGTCAGGGGCACGGCCGCCGCGAAACCCACGACCGAGGCGGCGAGGTTCAGCGCCGCGGCTTGGCCCGGACGCACCGCGGTGCAGCCAAGTGCCGCCAAGGCCGGGGCCGCGACGAGGACGAGCAGCAGGGCGCCGACCACTCTAACCCACCAGCCGCTTCAATCCGGCGGTGCTGGCGGTGCCGAACTGCGTCAGCAGATAACGCACCAGCACGCCGAGGCACGCGACCGCGGCCAGCACATCGGCGAGGATCACCAGTTCGATCAGCAATGGCATCCCCGGGATCAGGATCTGGGCCCCGAGCCGGACCCCGTTTTCGAGCACGAGCAGCCCAAAGATCTGGCTCACCGCCTCGGTGCGGATGGCGAGCATCAGAAAGCCGATCAGCACCGTCGCCATCATCACGGTCAGCGCCAATATCGCGACCGTCCCGCCGAGGCCGAGCGGGCCGGCGAGCGCATGCGACACGAACAGGGAAAAAATCACCGCCAGCGCGCCGACGACCAGCGCCGAGGCCGGCCGCAGGGTTTCGTGGAGTTCGCGCGCGATCTGCAGCCGCCGGATCATCCGCCATATCAGATAAGGCAGCACCAGGCCGCGGAACAGCGCCGTCAATGCCGCGATCAGATAGAGGTCCGGCGCTTGCGCGAAATAGCCGACCGCGGCCCCGAGCGCGGCGATCGCCCAGGACTGCGCGGCAAAAGCATAAAGGTAATTGTCGAGCCAGCGCGATCCCAGCATCACAAAAGCGAGCAGCAGGGTCGCGATCGCCGTCAAACTGAACAGCGAGGAGGCGAGCGGGTCGAGCGGGGCCGGCAGCATGATTAGAGCTGCGTCCCGATGATCGCCAGCACCGCCAGCAGAAACGACGCGGCGAGCGGCTCCTGGTAGCGGTAAAAGCGCAGCCGCGATTGCGCCGTGTCGACAAAGACGACGACCAGCGCCACCAGCAGAAACTTGCCGAGCAATGCCGCAAGCGACGCCGCCGTACCGAGCGCGCTGCCCTGGTGCGACAGCCCCCACGGCAAGACCAGCACATTGCTGAAAATCGTGTAGAGGATGAATTGCTTCATCATCGACGCCCATTTCAGCACGGCCAGCATCGGCCCCGAATATTCGAGGATGCGGGCCTCCTCGATCATGTACACTTCGATATGCGTGTTCGAATGGATCGGCAGCCGGTCGGTCTCGACCAGCAGCAGGATGAAGAACGCCGCCACCAGAAAGAGATGCGCCGGGCTCCAGTAAACCGCCGGGCTGCCGACCAGCAAATGGTTGACGACAAAGGGCAGCATCGCCTTTGCCAACAGCGTGATGCCGACAAACACCAGGATCAGGGTCGGCTCGGCGAGGATCGCCACCATGACCGCGCGGCTCGACCCGATGCCGCCATAGGCGCTGCCGCTGTCGAGACCGGCGAGCACGATCACAAACGATCCCAAGGTCAGGATCAGGCCGCCGCCGAGGATGTCGCCCATGTCGGAGAGCGGCAGCGGAAAATCGGTCAAGACCGGGATCAGGATCGGCACCGTCAGCATCGCGGTAAAGGCGACGACCGGCGCCGCCCAGTAAATCCACGACGCGGTCTGTGGCGCCACGATCTGCTTATGAAACAATTTCCACAGATCGCGATAGGGCTGGAGTATTCCGGGGCCCTGCGCGCGCTGGACTCGCTCCTCGAATTGCACGATCGCGCCCTGCAGCAACGGCGCAAAAGCGAGCACGGTCAGCACCTGCGCAATCTGCAAGAGGATGTCGCGCGGGCTCATCGCGGGCAGTCGCCGCGAATGACCAACGTCAGGAGCATATAAATGCGCACCACCCCTCCCGATCTCGCCGAGATCTCGTCAGGGGTCATCAGCCATCGGGGCGGTTACACGGCGAACCCCATCGCCGGGAACAGCAGATAACGTTGCGCCCGCCCGGCTGTCAACGGCGAAGGGCTGTCACCGGAGGGCTGGCCGCCCGCCTTGACGCCGGCAAAGACCGGGCCGCACTATCCGCGATCGGACCAGACTGGGGAGGACAATGCGATGGCCGAAATACGCGTGGTTGCGAGCGGCCTGCGGTTTCCGGAAGGGCCGGTGGCGATGGCCGACGGCTCGATCATATTGGGCGAGATCGCCGGCGCCGCGGTGACCCGCATTGCGCCCGACGGCACAAAATCGCCGATCGGCAACGCCGGCGGCGGACCAAACGGGCTCGCCACCGGCCCCGACGGCGCGCTTTACGTCTGCAATAACGGCGGCAATGAATACGCGCAGGGCGGGTTTTTGTCGACCGGGCCGTCCACGGACTACCGCGGCGGCTATATCCAGCGCATCGATTTGCGGAGCGGCGCGGCGCGGGTGCTCTACAGCGAATGCAACGGGCACAAATTGTCGGCGCCGAACGACATCGTCTTCGACCGCCAGGGCGGATTCTATTTTACCGATCTCGGCAAAAGGCGGGCGCGCGACCGCGATCATGGCGGGCTTTATTACGCGCTGCCCGACGGCTCGAAGATCGTCGAGCTGGTCCATCCGATGCTGAGCCCGAACGGCATCGGCCTGTCGCCGGACGAGAAGACGCTTTACGTCGCCGACACCGAATCCTCGCGGCTTTTCGCCTACGATATTGCCTCGCCGGGCGTTCTGCGCACCGAGCCGTTCCCCGCCCCCTATGGCGGCCGCCTTGTCTGTGGGCTGCCCGGTTTTCAGCGCTTCGACAGCCTCGGGGTCGAAGCCGGCGGCAATATCTGTGTGGCGACCCTGGTCACCGGCCATATCACCGTCGTCGCTCCCGACGGCCGGGTCGTGCGCCAAGTCAAGATGCCGGATGTCTACCCGACCAACATCTGCTTTGGCGGCGGCGATATGAAAACCGCATACATCACCCTCTCCGGGACCGGCCAGCTCGCCGCGATGGCCTGGCCCGAACCCGGCCTCCGCCTCAATTTTCGGGGTAGGGCCGCTGCTGTTTAAGCCCTTTTCTTCACCGTCGCCCCCGCGCAAGCGGGGGTCCAGGGCAACTGTCGTGGCCGATGGCCCTTGGGTTCCCGCTTTCCGCGGGAATGACGGTCAAACCTATGATACTGCCGGATTCTCTTTCCAAATACTTTAGTTAGTGGAGGGATTATCAGGGAAGGATGACCCAGGCTCTCGCTTAATCTGTCTTCTAGCTTAAGGAGATTGCGAATGCCGCTGATCCTCTACTATGCACCGTCACGTAGGGCACCAGCGAGCAGGTGTTCGGTGCTTCCGGCGCGGCACCCAATTCAACCTCGATGTCTCGCAGTTCAAGAATTGTATGTCTCATTTCGAGCTGATGAGGCAGCGGCCGAGCGTACGGAAATTGCTCGACTATGAGCGGGAGGTGCAGACCGCGTTCGCCGCGGTGGCCTGAATCCAGAGCTCTGCGCCATTCAAGCTCTTGGCGGCTTCCCTGCATGAGAGTTTATTTGGACGGACGCATTCGAGGAGACATCCGATGAAAGCCGCCGTGTTTCACGCCGCGAACCAGCCGCTGACGATCGAGGAGGTCGCGGTCAACAAACCCGGGCCGCGCGAGGTGTTGCTCCGCACGGCTTTCGCCGGGTTGTGCCACAGCGATTTGCATTTTATCGACGGTCTCTATCCGATCCCGACACCCTGCGTGCTCGGCCACGAATCGTCGGCCATCGTCGAGGCGGTGGGCGACGGCGTGACCTATGTCAAGCCGGGCGACCACGTCATCACCTGCCTGTCGGTGTTTTGCGGTACTTGCCCGCAATGCCTGACCGGTCACCCGAATTTGTGCGAGAACACCGAGGTCAAGATGCTGCCCGGTGTGGCGCGCCGCATGACCTGGAACGGGCAGCAGCTGAACCAGGCGTTCAACCTCTCCTCTTTCGCCGAACAGATGCTGGTGCACGAGAACTCGATGGTGAAGATCGACGACGACATCCCGCTCGACCGCGCGGCCCTCGTCGGATGCGGTGTGATGACCGGGGTGGGCGCGGTGTTCAACGCCGCCAAGGTCGAGCCGGGCTCGACGGTGGCGGTGATCGGCTGCGGCGGCGTCGGGCTGTCGGCGGTCAACGGGGCGGCCCTTGCCGGCGCCGAGCGCATCATCGCGATCGATACCGTCGCCTCAAAGCTGGAGCTCGCACGCGAGCTCGGCGCCACCGACACCTTGAACGCAAGCAACGCCGATCCGGTCAAGATGGTCAGGGAGATGACCGGCGGCGGCGTCCACTACTCGTTCGAGGCGCTCGGCACCAAGGCCACCGCCGAGCAGGCTTTTCAAATGCTGCGCGGCGGCGGCACCGCGACGATTATCGGCATGGTGCCGTTTGGCGTGAAGATCGAATTGCACGGCTATGACTTCCTGCGCGATCGCAAGATTCAAGGAACCTCGATGGGCGGCAACCGCTTTCGGGTCGACATGCCGCGTCTGTTGTCGCTGTGGCGCCAGGGCCGCTTGAAGCTCGACCACCTGATCTCCGGCAGGCTCAAGCTCGACCAGATCAACGACGGCTTTGCCGCGCTCAAATCCGGCGCGCCGGTGCGGCAGCTGATCGATTTCGCCGCCACCTGAGCCGCCGCGATCTGACCCGCCGCGATCTGACGCACCGCCGGCGGCTGCCGTAAACGCGGTTCGGCCGCGGCTCCCTCACCAGGGGGTCGGAGGATTGCCGGTTGTCGCGCCGTCGCTGTTCGACAGCCGGCTGCCGCGGTTCAAGCGCCAGCGCGAACCGGGTTTGAGGATGTCGAAGGCGCCGCCCGCCTCGTCGCCGGCGGGCGGGTCGGCCTCCACCGCCGGCGCGCTCGCGGCGTCGGGGTCCGTGCGTTCCCCGGTCGGTTGTCCCTCGGCCGGCTCGCCAGCGCCGGGCGGCTCAGCCTCCGCGGGCGGCGGGGCCGCGGCGACAAACCCCGGGTGATCCTCGCGGATGTGCCTGACCGCAAACTCCGAGGCGGCGCGCTCGAGCGTTTCGATCACCGCGAATTCGGCGTCGAGCGCCTCTTTCTCTTCGGCATAACGGGTTTCGATCTCGGTGCGCCGGCGCTCGATCCGGCCCTTCGCCTGCATGACGTCGTTCGAGTTGATGGTCCACATGGGATGACCATGAAATGCGGAAGCGATCCGCCAGTTTCGCCACAGCAGTGTTGATAGAGCGTTAAGGCCGGCGGTCGGAAGTTGATCCGCCCTGCCGATTTCGCCACCGGATGCTCCTCAAGACGCGCCCCACGTCGCGAACAAACCGCCCCGTCAACCCTTCGTCAACAAAGGCGGCCGCAACTCGTCCTT
>Ga0210395_10001629_pt1 | contig 17410 bp, 11 predicted proteins | sample IncBWH4OmetaG_FD_150861 | JGI IMG/M metagenome (GOLD analysis project Ga0210395, IMG submission 150861) | Forest soil microbial communities from Barre Woods Harvard Forest LTER site, Petersham, Massachusetts, United States - Inc-BW-H-4-O ...
GGTCTTCACCACGTCCATGCCCACGCCGCGGCCCGACACGTTGGTGACTTTTTCCGCCGTGGAAAATCCGGGCAGGAAGATCAGATTGAAGATCTCCCGCTCCGGCATGTGGGTGGCTTGTTCAGCGGTGACCACTCCGCGTTCGACTGCTTTTTTGCGGATGCGCTCGACATTCAAACCCGCGCCATCGTCGCTGATCTCGATGTTGACCTGGCCGCCTTCGTGAAAAGCGCGAAGAATCAAACGTCCGGCGCGATCCTTGCCCGCTTTCACTCTATCTTCAGGCAGTTCGATTCCGTGGTCGACGGAATTGCGCACCAGATGCGTAAGTGGGTCTTTAATCGCTTCGATAATGGTTTTGTCCAGTTCAGTCGCTTTGCCCTCCATCTCGATGCCCACTTCCTTACCACAACCGAGCGCCACGTCGCGTACGGTGCGCGGGAATTGGCCCCAAATGTTTCCGATCGGTTGCATACGGGTCTTCATGACGCCCGCTTGCAGTTCCGTGGTGATCAGGTTTAAACGATGGGAAGCGGCCAGAAAGCCGGTGTCTTTCATGCGGCTGGCGAATTGCAGGACCTGATTGCGCGCCAGCACCAACTCCCCCACCAGGTTCATCACCTTGTCCAGCAATCCGATATCGACGCGGATTGTGCTGTCCGAGGCACCGGTGTGTGTGCGGGAGGATTGCTGGATGCGCAAAGCGTCCACGATATCGCCAGGTTGTACCGCGCCCTGTTCCACCAAAATCTCGCCCAAGCGGCGAGGATCGCCTTCCTGCTGCTTCTCGGTGGCGAACTGGATTTCGGCGGAGGTGACGCCGGTGGTTTGCATCAGAATGTCGCCGATCGAAGCAGGCGATGCGGCGCCTTCAGGAGCGGTCGCCGGCAGAGGAGCCGCCCTGCTTACAGCTTGCGCTTCAGGAAGCTGCTGCAGGCGGGTCAGCGTGGCGATGAGCTTGGTATCGTCACGCTTTCCTTCGCCCCCGGTCGCTTCGATACTGCCCAGCATCTGGCGGACCACATCCACCATTTCCAGCAATGCCGTAGTGAGTTCGCGGTTCAGCGTGAGCTGCCCGTCGCGCAGACGAGTCAACAGGTTCTCCCCGACGTGCGCTACCTTTTCCAGTTGGTTGAAGCCCAGGAATCCGCATGTTCCCTTGATGGTGTGAATCGTACGAAACACGCTGGCGAGCGCGTCGCGATCCTGTGGGTTTTTCTCCAAACCGACCAGTTCACGGTCCAGCCGGTCCAGGTTCTCGTAGCTTTCCACCAGGAAATCCTGGACGATGTCGCTGTCGCTCATCGGCTGTTCCCTCCGATCTGGAATGACTTCCGGAAATGGACCGACAGGTTGCAATCACCGCTTGGCCGAGAACGCACGAATCCGACTCCGTAGCCCGCCCGCGCCCTGTGGTATTTCTCTGTCTTTTTCTACATCGTCCGTTCACGAATCTTCATTAGCGAACTCCCCACTTCTCCGGCGATAGGGTCCGCAAATCAACAGATTGCATTTCCTGTTTCGGGATTCCATCTCCCTTGGGGGAAGGACCGACTATTGAAAACGGCATCGCTTGCCTCTGGAAATGCGGCGGCAATTCCTTCCGCAACGTTCCGTGTTTGGTAACACCACAAACTTCCCAAACCTGGCAGCGACGTGCGTTGGGATGATTTTCCCCAAGGCGCAACGCAGTTGTCCATTCGCGGCTTGAACAAGGATCACAACCGTGATCTAAAAGGTCCGTTCAAAGCGGCCGCCACCAGGGCGAGTGTGCAGGCCGGACCATTCCAGGATTTCTACCAGCGAGCGCTGGCCAAAGGCAAGCATCGCTGCCAGCCTCAATTACGCGAGGGAACATTAGAAATAGATCATGCTGGCTGACTATCACAAGCTTCGCCTTCGGCAGAGTTCTAGCCGTAGATGATAAAGAAACGCTACGCATCGCTTTGAATGTAGTTGACACCCAGTTTGACGTCTAAAATCGGGCGTGAAGCTGCGGCACTGGACCGTGATGACGCAACGCAATGCTTCACAGTCTGATGCGCATTTCGTTGGTTCCCACGAAGCCCATCGACTCGTAAAGGCGACGGCCATCGGGGCTCGCATGGAGGACAAGTGTGTCAACCCCATTGGAACGGCACCACTGCAGTGCGACCTTCATGAGTTCACCAGCCAGTCCTCGGCGCCGAAACTCAACTGCCGTATAGACATTCAAGATATTTCCTCTCGGACCGCTGCCGATCATATGCGGTATCCAGTCCATGATCCAGAGACCGGCACCGGCTACGATGGACTGGTCGGGAGCGATTGCGAGCCATGCCAGATATTCTTCACGGTTCATCCGGTTAAGCAGCCAGTCGTGACACTTCGCTGCCATTGAGTCCAATGCGGTTTCGTCTCTGTATCCCATATCAACGAACATCGCACGCCGATGTGCTACTAGGGAGTCGATATCGGCGGCGGCGGCGCGGCGTACCGTATATCCCTCAGGTAAGCTCATTCAATTCTCACTCCAATCCAGTCCCGAGCCCGACGTTCCCGTCCATTCGTTGGCCGGACAAAACAACCCGCCCAAGCAATTTGCTTGGACGGGAATCGAGTTCAATTGCGTTGACCGGCGACTTCGAGCATCTTATTGACGTTCGCAAGTTACCTGATTGTTCCAGTCAACAAATGCACCCTGGGGATTGTCACGCCACGCCCAGACGTGCAGTTCGAAGAAATCCGCCAAGTTGAAACGGTTCGGCGCCGCGATGAACTGGAAGTCCTGGCCTTCAAGGGCAGGCGGCGTGTTGTTGTGATTCTGCAGCCACGTGGCTGCATCTACAATGAACTCGACGCCCAAGAGCGTGCGTTTGTTCCCTACCGGTTCATAGATCAGCGCCTCGGGGTGCTTGACATCGATCTGGCCATCACCCACCAATGTCGGGTTGACGTAGTGAATGCCCATGGCACCGTGGTCTGGACCGCTGACGCATCCAAACGCAGGTCCGTAGCCAGCCTTCACGGCATTGTTTACATCCAGGAACTGCTTTGTCGCGTTGCGCACGTCACGGACGAGCTTGGCGGGCGCGGCATGATCCATCTGTGCCATGTCTTGTGCAAACATCGGCGTGACCGCAATCACGCTCGACAGCAATACCATACGCAGAACAATTGTGGTGAATCTGTGAACAACGATTGTAATTCGGGTCATAGTGTTTCCTTTCAGATTTGGGGATTGAATTTAGGTATTGGACTAATGCCGGGTCGCCGCATTTGCGGTTTTCCGGCTTACTACAGTCGTTCCGTTCTTACCGATACCGGTACTCCATTGCTCAGCGAATCGAACACGGGTGAGTGTCCCGTACCAAGCTGGACAATCTCTTGCAACTGCTCATCGGGAACATCTGCTTTGATTTTGAAATTAACCCGGATCCCCTGGTATCCTTTGCGGACCTTGGGGTCGAGGTCGAGGAACCCGCGTAGATCAAGATCGCCTTCGAGAGAAGATTCAACCTCTTCGATATGAATGCCCCTGGCCGCCGCGTGATAAATCATGGAAGTGGTCAAACAAGAAGCCAGCGCGTGCAACAGATGCTCCACAGGATTAGCGGCTTTGTCCTGGCCGAGCAAAACTGCCGGCTCATCGGCCTCGAGCACGAACGGTGTTGGGTGTGATAACTCTTGGCCCGTGCCATAAAACGTTTCTACGGACGAGCTGTTTTGTGCAGCCCCGGCCCACTGGTTGCGAATACGAAATTTGAATTTCGCGATGGACGGGCTGTCCTTGATTGCGTCAATCGTGGTAAGAAGATCGTCGACCGCAACACCGTTGATCATCTTTGGAAGTGTTTTTGCAGTTGCCATGTGATGGGTCCTCAGTTCTTTTGCGAGTTTTCGAACAACTGGGTTCGATGGCTTCAAAGTAGCGGCAATACCGGCTTGACACAAGATGGCAGATTTGCCATTGTAGATGGGTGATTAGGACATCGAACCAGAGACGGGTCCCATGATTGACGTCAGCATCTTGTTTCTTAACGAAACTTTTTCTTCTACTGCCGTCGGTCCCATGGAAGTGTTCCGTCACGCTGGCTCGCTGTGGAACCTTCTCGCGGGGAAGCAGCAGACTCCTCGTTTCCGCGTGACCACGGCGTCCGTCAATGGAAAGGCCGTCGATTGCGACGGCTTCATTCAAATCAAACCGAATGCGGCAATCGACGACATTCGTAAGGCAGATCTGATATTTATTCCGACCACCGGCCTGAGCATCGATGACGTGGTCGAGCGCAATGCGCCGGTCGTGCCCTGGCTCAAACGCTGGCACAAGCGCGGAGCCGAAATTGCCAGCGTTTGTTCGGGTGTGGGCTTGGTGGCCGAGACGGGCATGCTTAACGGCAGACGCGCCACCACTCACTGGGCACTTGCGGAGCGGTTCCGCGAGAAATATCCAAAGGTCAAGTGGACGCCCGAGTTAATGGTGACCGAAGACCACGAGTTCTATTGCGGCGGAGGCGTACACGCCGCACTCGACCTGAGCTTGTATTTGGTAGAGAAATTCTGCGGACATGACATCGCAATGCAAAGCGCCAAGGCAATGCTGATCGACACGCCGCGTGCCTGGCAGGCCGGTTTCGCCGTAGTCCCGCTGAAGACCGAGCATAACGACGATTCCATTTCTACCGCACAGGATTGGCTGCACGAAAATTTTCATCGGCCATTTCCGCTCGACGCTCCGGCCCGGCGCGTGGGTATGAGCCTGCGCAATTTCGTCCGCCGCTTCAAGCAGGCGACGGGAGACAGCCCATTGACCTATTTGCAGAAGCTGCGTGTTGCCGCCGCGAAGCGCCTGCTGGAAAATAATCATCGCACCATACAGGAGATCAGTGACGCGGTGGGCTACCAGGATGTTGCTTTTTTCCGTGCGCTTTTTCAGCGGTACACTGGATCGTCGCCCAGCGCGTATCGGGAAAAGTTCGGTGTTTAGCGCAGTCGGCGCTGGACAACTCACATCAACAATTCATAACTTCGGAGACATTATGGACATCAGATCGATTCAGAAGCCCTTGAAAGAGCAGTATCGCCGCGATCCAGGCAGTTCGCGGATCACGCTGACCGCGAAAGGCGGCGAGACCGGCACGCCGCTCGGTTGTTCCGTTGACATTGGTCGCGCGATCTATCAGGCGGAAGCCCACAAAGGAGTTGGCGGAACCGGGACCGCAGCTTGTTCTGGCGATCTTCTGCTAGGAGCTCTGGCGGCCTGTGCGCAGCTTACCTGTCAACTGGTCGCGACAGCCATGGGAGTTCCAACCCGACACATTGAAGTAACCGTCAGCGGTGATATGGACCTGCAAGGAACCCTGGGAATCTCCAAAGAGGTGCCAGTGGGCTTTGAGGGGATTCGTGTGCAGTTCAACCTTGACGCGCCGCAGGCGACCCCGGAGCAAATCCGGGCATTGCAGGAGAAGACAGAGCAGTATTGCGTCGTTCTGCAAACTATGTTGCATCCCCCAAATATCGACACTCTTTGGAGCACGTCGCAGTGATCTGACCAACTTGCAAAAGGGATGGAATACCAGGAATCTCAACCCTATAGGATTTCCCTTCCCCGGTCAGAACCGGTATCGAACAGCGATCTCCATCGAAGCCCCATTCAACACCCTACCGGCCTGGGCTTCGGGCAGGAATCCCACACCACTTCAAATTTTCCAAGAACCATCACGGGCGTTTCCAGTTCGAGATGGGACGCCATGTTCGTCAGAGCTGCACCAAAGCAGCGCGCTGCGTCGCAATCGCAGCCGAGGCGGACAATGCTGACGCACGATACAACCTCGGGCTGCGCTATCGCGACAGCGGCGGAGTACGGGCCAATCGAGCTGAATCCGTGAAGTGGCTGCGCAGGGCATCTGCTCGCAGCAATCTGACCTGTTCCTCTCCAGTATGGCTCAAAATGTCCGGTGTTTGTCCTCGCCGGACCTCGTAGCGCACTGCGCAAGTGTGTAGCATGCCTGCAAGTGATGAGGACTTATGCTCGATTTCAACCGTGTATTGCTCGCACAATCGCTCTGCTCGTGATTGACGTTCGAGCACTAGGTGTCGTTACAGGTTGTTATATCTAGGCCTCGTGCTTGAGTCGACCCCCTTGTTGAAATCGGGGGATTTTGTTCTACGAGCTCATTTTGTCAGGAGAAGATTATGCGATCTAGTTCGTTACTCAAACTTGCTGCGCTGTTGGTGGCAGGTTTGTTTGCCTTCCAACTGATAGCGCAGACAGTCGTAACCGGCGACATCTCGGGTACGGTCACAGATCAGTCCAACGCCGTCGTGGTTGACGCGACCGTAACACTGTCGAGCCCGGAGATTGGTTACAGCCAGTCAACCAAGACTACCTCTACAGGGTTGTACCGGTTTCCCCTGCTCAAGCCCGCCAACTACAAACTTATCGTTAGCCAATCCGGGTTTCGCACCTCCGAGAAGCCGGTGACTGTTGCTGTTGGAGCAGTCACGACCGCGAATATTCAACTGCAAGTCGGTCAAACCTCCGAAACCGTCGAGGTAAGTAGCGCAGCTCCATTGATCCAGACGGAAAATGCGAACCTCCAAACCACTATGAGTGCGCATCAGATTGACAATCTCCCGAACTCTGGGAATGACTTGACTGCCATCGCGCAGGTCGCACCCGGCGTGCAAATGAGTTCGGCGAGCGGCGGTGGTTACGGCAACTTTACCGCATTCGGATTGCCCGCAACCTCAAACCTGTTCACGGTGAACGGTAACGACGAGATGGACCCCTACCTTAACCTTAACGCCTCTGGTGCCAGCAACCTCTTGCTGGGCAAGAACGAGGTTGAGGAAGCGGCCGTAGTGAGCAACGGCTACACTGGCCAATATGGCCGACAGGCTGGGGCGCAGGTCGATTACGCGACCATTTCCGGGAGCAATCAATTTCACGGCAATGCCAACTACTGGTGGAACGGTGTCTCTATGAACGCCAACGACTGGTTCCAGAACGAGACGATACCCGTCACCCCGAAGGGATTCGTGAACAACAACCAATATGCGGCGCGCATTGGCGGACCCATCAAGAAGGATAAGGCGTTCTTCTTTGTGGATTACGAGGGATTGCGCTACATTTTGTCCACCAGCCAGAATGCCATTCTTCCGAGCGCTAACTACCTGAACTCTGTTATAGCCAACCTGAACGTGGTGGATCCGGCAGCTGTGCCGCTGTACACCGTCATTCGTGATCTCAACGCTAACGCTCCCGGGATCGCCAGAGCGACACCGGTTTCGGCAGCGTTAGATCCGGCCCTGGGTTGCGGGGACTTGACGCCAGGTCAGCCAGGATTCACCCAGTTTGGGAACCCCTCGAATGGCGGTGGCGGCGTACCTTGCGCCGTCAGCCTCCGCTCCAACGTGGGCCAGCCCTCGACAGAATGGATCCTCGCCGGTCGTGCCGACGTTAATGTCTCGAACGTCGACAAGTTGTTCCTCCGCTATCGGATGGACCGCGGCGTGCAAGCAACCTCTACCGATCCGGTTAGCCCTCTGTTCAACGCAAGAAGCACCCAGCCCCAGTATGAAGGGCAGATTAACTACACGCGCACCATCAACCCGACAACCGTCAACTCGTTCATCGCTTCGGGAATCTGGTACAGCGCTATCTTTAATATCACCGATTACTCAGCCGCGAAGGCTGCATACCCGTATTTCACCGCTGACATCAGCGGTTCTGGCTGGTGGAACTTCGGCGGCTTGGGTGCCAGCTCCGCATTCCCCCAGGGAAGGAAGGTTACCCAGTACCAGTTTGTCGATGACCTGTCGATAAGTCGGGGCAGCCACGACCTCAAAACAGGGTTCAATTTCCGCCGCAACGACATCACCGACGGATTGTTCGGCCGTCGCTCCATTCCACAGGTCTACGTCACCAGCCAGGATCTCTTTGTTCAAGGGGAGACCAGCCGCATTCGCCAGTACTTTCCTCAGTCACTGGAACAGCCCATGGCAATTTACAGCCTTGGAGCTTACTTCCAGGATTCCTGGCGGGTAAAGTCCAACCTCAAGTTGACCCTGACCATGCGTGCGGATCGGAACTCCAACCTGGTTTGTCAGACCGATTGCATCGGCCGCATGAGTGGGCCATTCACCCAACTGAACCACGATCCATCGGTTCCGTTCAACCAGATGTTTAACACCTACCACTCGCTGTTCCCCAACATCGAGAAAGTGGCATTCCAGCCACGCATTGGATTCGCCTGGAATCCGTGGGGCAAGTCCGACACGGTTATCCGCGGCGGAGTCGGGCTGTTCACCGACCTGTATCCCGCACTCCTGGCGGACAGTTACGCGATACAGTCACCCACTTCCAACCGCTTCGTCTATAGGCCTGGGCCGATGCCTTTCTCGTACCAGGACACCGCCAATCCTATTGGCCCACCGGCCACTGCGCAGGTCGCGGCGTGCAATACGGCATTCAACGCGGCGTTCTTCGGTGGACAGAATCTCGCCCAGTACCAGGCGGCCGCTCCAGGTTGCGCCACACCAGACTACAACTCGATTCTTCCCGACACAGTGATGAATCCGCGTTACACCGAGTGGAATGTGGAAGTCCAGCATTCCTTCGGGCAGAGGATGTCAGCATCACTCAACTACGTAGGCAATCGCGGATCGAACATCTTTGTCAGCAATCCGTGGGTGAACGCCGCTGCAGGCGGCTTCGGAGCCTTCTCAGGATTGCCGGCGACAGCTCCTGACACCCGTGTCAACAACGTCCTCGACCTGACCAACAACGGAACCTCCTACTACAATGGCTTGACCGGGACCTTTACCCTGCACGCGTATAAGGGCTTCACGGGCTCGATCAACTACACCTATTCCCACGCCACCGACGACGTCTCGAATGGTGGAGTCAGCCCCTACAGCATCAACGACAGCTTCCTCGGACAACTTAACCCGACGAGTCTGCGCAGCAGCAATTACAGCAATGCGGACTATGATGTCCGCCACAACCTCAGCGCCAGTTACGTTTGGGATCTGCCCGTCAAGTCTTCGAACAAAGTCTTGAACCAGGTCATCGGTGGATGGGTTCTCTCCGGAACCTTCTTCGCCCGAACCGGCTATCCATTCACGGCCGGGGATGGACTTCCGGGGCTCGTCTTCCAGAATGCTGCCAACGTAACCCAGATTCCTGCGCAGTGGAATGGCGTCGGTCCATCGAGTTGCGGACATCCCACGCAGTCCGCACCCGGCGTACTGGCACCGTGCATGGATGCCGCAACTCAGTTCCCGGACAACTTCAACGGGACCGAGACCGGTTTCGCTACCACTCGCCGGAACTTCTTCCGCGGCCCGAACTACTTCAACTCCGACTTCGACGTGTTGAAAAATTTCAAGGTTGCGGAGAGGGTGACCTTCGCGGTTGGTGCAAACTTCTACAACGTGTTTAACCATCCGAACTTTGCTCCTCCGAACGGCGACGTGAACAACGTTTTCGCGGCTCCGTTTGGAACCATCACCTCAACCGTTACCCCACCCACCAGTATCTACGGAGCGTTCGTTGGCTCCGCGGTTTCGGGCCGGGTGGTTCAATTGCATGCTAAGCTCGAGTTCTAACGATCAAGTAGCAACAGTATTTTCAAGGCGGCTTCCAAAGAAGCCGCCTTCCAGCAGGATTTCCATGCTTCTTTTTCGCACTACAGCGCTAGCCGTTGCCTTCGCTTTCGCGGTTCCCCTGAATGCGGCCGCCGCGCCTGTTGATCAAAATGGGATCGCGCATGACATCGATCGTTCCACCAAGCCAGGCGACGACTTCTACCGCTACGCCAATGGGGGCTGGCTCGGAACTGTAGCGATACCCGCCGGCCAGTCGAGCTACGATACGCGCGCAATGCTGGTGCAGAAAACCGGCCAGAGGGTTCGTGACCTGATTCAAGACGCGGCTGCGGCCCACTCTGTCAGGGGCGGCGTTGCACAAAAGGTTGGCGACTACTACGCCAGCTTCATGGACGAAGACAGCATCGAGGCCAAGGGGCTGACACCATTGGCCGACGATATGGCCATGATCTCAGCGATCACAAACAAGGCGTCGCTGTCAGCGTATCTCGGCACCACCTTGAATAGTGAGGTCGACGGACTCACTGCCAACGCTGACCATATTTTCGGGGTATGGGTGAACCAGAGTTTTACGGACCCGGAGCACTACGTTTTCCACTTCTTGCAGGGCGGCCTGGGAATGCCCGATCGCGACGACTATATCGACCCGTCGCCTAAAATGGCCGAGTTGCGCGCTCAGTATCAGTCGCACATTGCGGCGATCCTGAAACTTGCAAAGGTCGCAGACGCGGAGACCAAGGCGGCGCGTATTTTGTCGCTTGAAATTCAGATGGCGCAAGCGCACGCCCCAGACTCTGATGCCGCCGACGTCTTTAAGCAGAATAACCCGTGGAAACGGGCCGACTTTGGCGTCAAGGCACCCGGGATCAACTGGGACGCTTATTTTACCGCAGCCGGAGTTGCCGGACAGTCGGAATTCATCGTTTGGCAGCCGTCGGCTGTGACCGGAACTTCCGCCTTGGTAGGTAGTGAGGAAATCGATCTGTGGAAGGACTATCTCAGGTTTCACCTGATCGAACATTATGCCAGCGTCTTGCCCAAGATCGTGGCTGCTGAAGATTTCGCCTTCTACGGCACTATCCTGTCAGGCACGCAGCAGACGCCGGACCGCAGCAAGGACGCCATCGCCGCTACAAACGCCGCACTGGGCCAGGCAGTCGGTCAGCTTTATACCCAACGTTATTTCCCGCCCGAAGCTAAGGCGAGAGCGCAAGCCATGGTCGGCAATCTGATCACCGCCTATCACGTCCGCATTTCAAATCTCACCTGGATGTCCCCGCAGACAAAGGAAAAAGCGTTGGCCAAGCTGGCTGCCCTGAAGATAGGCGTCGGCTACCCCGACACATGGATCGACTATTCGACGCTCGATGTTATGCGCGGCGATGCTTTCGGCAATATGCGCCGGGCGGAAGCTTTCAATCGCTCGTACAATCTGGCCAAGCTACGGCGGCCGGTCGATCCGGCCGAGTGGAGGATAGATCCGCAAATCGTCGGCGCCGTCATCGTGTTCACCCCCAATACCGAAACTTTCTCGGCTGGCCTCCTGCAGCCACCCTACTTCGATTTCCAGGGCGACGCCGCCTCTAACTACGGCTCTGCCGGCGCCGGCATCGCCCACGAAATCAGCCACAGCTTCGACGAACTGGGCAATATTTACGACGCCCAGGGCCGCCTCGGCATGTGGTGGACCCCGGAGGACCTGACCAAGTACCACGCAGCGGCGGCGAAGCTGGTGGCGCAGTTTGACGGCTACTGCCCACTCGCCGATCTTTGCGTCAATGGCAAGCAGGTCCTGGGTGAAAACATCGCCGATCTGGCGGGGTTGCGGACGGCGCATGACGCTTATGTCCTGTCACTGAACGGCAAAACAGATATTGTCATCAATGGACTGACTGGCGAACAACGATTTTTCCTGGCATTCGCCCAGAGGTGGCGGAAAGCCCAGAGCGAAGCTGCGCTTCGCCGGCAGATTAAAACTGACACCCATTCGCCGGGGGAATATCGAAGCGATACAGTCCGCAATGTCGAGGCTTGGTACAAAGCCTACGACATTGCGCCCGGCGACAAGCTATATCTGAAGCCCGAAGAGCGCGTTGGAATATGGTGACGTGCGCTAGCAAGCCATCCTCCTCGATATTTTTTCAGAACGTGCGCGGGAAACGCAACCCGCCCGAGGCGCTTTCAGCGATCCGGATGCTGAGCGGCGAGCACTCTCCCGACCTCGCCACCTAGTTCCCGGCGGCGTGTCCACCAGCGCAGCCCCTACTCGTCCGATCTTTATCCCGGAGCCGCCTCCGCGGGCCCTGCTAACCTTCGCGATCAACTTCTATGAGATTTCATATTCGACTCATGGCCATTCCTCCTGGTTCTGGTAGAGAGAACAAATCATCTGTCTAACTAGTCCAGTAATATGGACAAACAAAACACCATTTTGGAACGCAAGTTGCCCGACAGACGTCTAAAACGTGTTAGGTACGCTGCCGCTTTGCTCGTATCGTACCAGCCTCGCACCTTACGCAGGAATTGAAGGGAGTTCGTTGCCAAGCCGGCGCGCAATCTTTGTCTACTTCGACGGATGTGAAGTCCTTGACTTCGCTGGCCCTCTGCAGGCCTTCGTTGAGGCGAACTCGTTCGGGGCAGACTATTGCGTTGAGCATTGCGCAGTTGTTTCCGAAGCAACAACCAGTCAGGGGCTAAAGCTCAGTGGATTGGAGCCACTGCCCGCCATCGCTACCGATGATTTGGTCGTCGTACCCGGGTTCACCGTGGCCAAAGTGCATCTTCCACCACGCTTGATCCGTTGGCTCAAAACGTCCTACGACAACGGTGCGCAGATCTGTTCGGTTTGCACTGGATCCTTCGCGCTGGCGCAGGCGGGGCTTTTGAAGGACCGTCGTTGCACAACCCATTGGAAGTGTATCGGAGAATTGCGGAAACTTTGTTTGTCCGCGCAGGTTCTTGCGGACCGCCTCTTCGTGGAGGACGGGCGCATCATCAGTAGCGCGGGAATCGCTGCTGGAATCGACATGGCCCTAGCTCTCATCGAGCGCGATCACGGTCCACTGATCACGGCAAAGGTGGCGCGCGAAATGGTCGTCTACATGCGACGCGATTCTCATCACCAGCAACAGAGCGTCTATCTTGATTATCGCACCCACTTGCATCCGGGCGTGCACTCGGTGCAGGATTGGCTCACGTCTCATCCTTCCCAAAAGGCAAACATTAAAGAACTCGCGAAGATTGCGCATATGAGTTCGCGCAATCTCACCCGAGCGTTTCGTGAAGTCACCGGCGTCTCCATTCAAAATTACCGCACGCGTCTTCGCTTGGAGCACGCGCGTACGCTCATGAGCAATCCCGAACTTACGCTGGAGGCGATCGCCGGCGAATGCGGCTTCGCTGACGCACGTCAGTTTCGCCGGGTATGGCGCGGAGCCTACGATTTCGCTCCCTCGCGCGCGCGACAATAACCTTCGCGGCTGGTCAAGCGGGACGAGACGTAAGGAGACGATTCCATTGGGGTGTCCATTCTAGGCAAGGGTCTCAATTCGAAAAACGTGCTAGTGTTCGCCAGGCTGATTTGTTTGCCGTGGAAAATATTCGACTGGCCGGCACATTTCAATGTCCGAAACGAACAAAGCGGTGATCCGCAGCTTCGTTGGCGCTGTGAACGCCCAAGATTGGGACAACCTACGCGTCCTGCTTGTTCCGCACTCATCCGACACAGTAACGCTGGTGGCGCCCCCGAGGTTCGTTCAGCTGAGGAACTAATCACCTATCTGAAGAACGAGTACATCACGTTTCCGGACGGAGGAAGCCCTGCTGGATCTGGTTGCTGAGGGCGAGAGAGCGTGGCAGCACGCTCTCGCTTTCGCGGCACACAGATGGGACAACTCGGCCATCACAATTCGACGTAACGTGCCTATGGCGGAATTCTCCCCTTCTTCGGCTAGGTCCATTAGCTGCCGACGCCGTCAGCAGCCGGTTTCCTGGCCCAGGCCCCGACCAATCCGTACGACACCACAACAGCTCGCCTGGCTACCACCTCATTGCGAATGCGGTCGGCCAAACTGTCAATATGTACATGCTCAGGGCAAGCAATGTTGAGTTTTTGCAGAGTCGGCACCAAACTTCGCACGCCTTCGGCAAATAGCTTGTACACGGGACTTTCCGCTGCGCCAGAGACCAATGCATCCATGCGCATGCTCGGTGCGGGCAAACCGGAATCGAGGAACAACGAGTGCATCTCTAGTCCCAGTTCGGGTTGGGCCCCGCTGCCGCGCAATGCCTCTGCCAGCCATCGCGCTGCTTCGTCAAACGCAGGAACGGCTGGACAGGAGCGGCATGCGCTCGAATCAAGCTCCTGAAATACCACCAAACCATTTGCACGAAGGTGCTTTGTGATCTTTCTCAGACTCTCGACTGGATCGTCCTGATACATGAGCACGAAGCGGCCGACAATTGCGTCAAAAGGCTGATCGAACGGCATTACAGCGGGATCGCCTACGCCAAAACTAACGTTGACATGGTTGCGGCGTATTGCGCGCGCTTTGGCCCGCTGTACTGCTTCCGCAGATCGATCTACCCCGAGGACGTGCCCGTCCTCGCCGACCAGTTCGGCGGCCAAAAAGCTCACATCTCCGCTGCCGCTGCCGACATCGAGGACGCGCATACCCGGTTTTATCCCTGCCTGAGTGAAAAGTTGTCGGGTAAACGGTGCGAACACCGTGCCTTGAAAACTGAGACGGTCCAACTCACGAGAAGAGTGGCCGAGAGCATACTCGACCTGAGGAGTGCGGGTTGTAAATTGTGATAAAGACATAAAATCTCCAATCATTAAAGTGCGAAATTTTCGTATTGCCGGTGTGCCTTGATGGCATTAGGTCCTAGAGCGGTAACCGCGACACTGTTGATAAGCTGCGGCGCTACTTCTTACAAAGTGCTCTTTTATTAGTTCTCCTTACACTTGGTGCTATCGGAGGTCGCTTTTCACCGCGCCTCGGTTGTGCCCCCCATGTGAAATATCGGAAACGGTGGCGAAAAGACGACAACTGATAGGAAGAAATCGAGGCTGTCGGCACGCTATCGATGATGGGTTTCGAATTCTGCTCGTTTTTTCCTCTTGGGGCGGTAGGGAGCTCTTCGGAGCCGGGATTGCGGTTGTGACACCGCGAGGAAGGCTACATCTCCAATAAAGGGAATTAAAGTGTGTCCCAATCAATCGTGGCGAATGGAGTAGCTCAATAAATTCTTCCGAATGCAGCGGTCAAAAAACCGCTTGAGGACTAACCAGATACAGCTGCGTTCCGTTTTCCTCCGCTACGGGCAAATAATGACGAGCCTGTGACAACTTTGTGACAAATCGCCACTCACCAACCGATAGGCTTATATATGTCTGGTACTTCCCGCTGGGTCACCGCTAGTTTTTGGTGTTGTTCTATTTTCCTGTTCCCTACGACACCTGCCAGGTGTTCTGGGGCATTCTTCATTTGGAGGGTATTGAGTGGAGTCGACAATTACTTCGTTCATCAATGCCACTGAAAGCGGCTACAATGCGTCGAGCGATGCATTGTTCGGCACTCTGTATTCCGAGCTGCATCGGCTAGCGAGGCGGGAGTTAGCACGGCAATGGGGTCCTACGAGCCTGAGTGTCACTACGCTCCTGCATGAAGCCTATCTCGACATGTCCGCACGCGATGGCGGCTCGTTTCCCGACCAGGCACGTTTCATGGGATATGCTGCGCGCGTGATGCGCGGGCTCATCATTGATCATGCTCGGAGCCGCCACGCAATCAAGCGGGGCGGTGGGTTCGAGATTACCTCGCTCGATACCGAGGGTGTCGAGAATCCAGCCGATGCGAAAGAGCTTTCGTCGATCAGCGATGCCTTGGATCAACTGGCCAGAGTCGAACCTGAGCTTGCTGAATTGGTGGACTTGAAGTTTTTCTGCGGGTTTTCTTTCGCAGAAATCGCCGCTCTGCAGAAGCTTTCTGAACGTACCGTGCAGAGAAGGTGGGAGAAGGCGCGCATTTACCTCCACCGCAGCATCCGCGCGGATCTGTCACTCTGAGGATCGATGGCCAAACTGAGTCCTGATCAATGGCAGGCACTAAGTCCGTACCTGGACGAAGCGCTCGCAATGACAGAAAAAGAACGCTCGCCCTGGCTGTCCTCACTGCGTAGCCAAAATCAAGATATGGCGGAGCAACTCGAAATGCTCTTCCGCGAGCACCGAGCGCTGTCCGAGGAAGGGTTCCTTGAGAAGAGTTCCGTTGGCTTGCCGCGAAGTCCAGGCCTAGAGGGTCAAACTCTTGGTGCCTACACTTTGGTGTCGCAGATCGGTCACGGCGGCATGGGCAGCGTCTGGCTGGCGCAACGAAGCGACGGACGGTTTGAACGTCAGGTCGCAGTAAAGTTCCTCAACATCGCGCTGATGGGTAAGGGCGGCGAGGAACGATTCAAGCGCGAGGGCAGCATTCTCGGACGTCTGGCGCATCCGCACATAGCAGAACTGATCGATGCGGGGGTTTCGCAAGCTGGGCAACCTTACCTCGTTCTCGAACACGTAGAGGGCGACCACATTGACCGCTACTGCGACGAGCACAAGCTCGAGATCAAAGAGCGCATCCAACTGTTCCTCGATGTGCTGGCGGCGGTAGCTCAGGCGCACGCCAACCTGATCGTGCACCGCGACCTCAAGCCATCGAACGTACTTGTCCGAAATGACGGCCAGGTAAAACTGCTTGACTTTGGTATTGCCAAGCTGCTGGAAGGTGACGGGCAGGCCAGAGAGACGGCGTCTCTCACGGTAGAAGGCGCGCGAGCGATGACGCCGGAGTATGCCGCTCCCGAGCAGTTACTCGGTGGCGCAATCACAACCGGCACCGACGTATATGCCTTGGGCGTGCTGCTCTACGTATTGTTGACCGGCCAACATCCGAATGGGAAGGGTCCACGCACCCCAGCAGATTTGATTAAGGCAGTTGTGGACACCGAGCCGGCGCTACCGTCAGACACCGTGGCCCCGAGGCGGACAAACGCTGACATTGCAGCCCCGAATGCAGCTAGACGCGCCACCACACCGGACAAACTACAGCGTCTGCTGCGGGGAGACCTCGACACGATTGTCGCGAAGGCGTTGAAGAAGGACCCGGCGGAACGTTACCTCTCGGTCACGGCTTTGGCCGAAGATCTGGGTCGATACCTAAGGAACCAACCGATCGGTGCCCGGCCCGATACTTTGTGCTATCGGACAGCCAAGTTCGTGCGCCGAAACCGGACGGCGGTCGCTCTGGCGACACTGGCAATTTTGGCCACCGCTGCCGGAGTCGTCGGAACCCTCATCCAGGCTCGAACGGCTCGCGAACAGCGGGACTTCGCGCTTCGGCAACTAGTGCGTGCGGAGGCGACAATCGAGTTCAATGAGTTCCTGCTCTCTGATGCTGCGCCTTCGGGCAAGCCATTTACAGTTAATGAGCTGTTGGGAAGCGCCGAAAACATTCTCGCACGACAGCGAACTGCGGATGACACCTCCCGTGTAGAACTGATGGTTGTCATCGGCGACCAGTACTCCACGCAGGACGAAGATGCGAAGGCTCGCCGAGTACTGGAGGCAGCTTACAAGCTCTCGCGCCCCCTGAAGGAACCGATCGCCCGTGCGGAGGCATCGTGTTCTCTCGCCGGTGCTGTGGCTCGGGATGGAGAACTCGGTCGCGCGGAGACCCTCATCCAAGAAGGACTGCGTGAACTTCCGGCAGGATCGCAATATGACGTGGATCGAATTTTCTGTCTTCGACGCGGCAGCGAAGTTGCTCAGGAA
>Ga0210395_10001630_pt1 | contig 17409 bp, 16 predicted proteins | sample IncBWH4OmetaG_FD_150861 | JGI IMG/M metagenome (GOLD analysis project Ga0210395, IMG submission 150861) | Forest soil microbial communities from Barre Woods Harvard Forest LTER site, Petersham, Massachusetts, United States - Inc-BW-H-4-O ...
CGTCAGCGACCGCAAGATGAAGCTGAAGAAATACAAGACGGTGCAAAAAGGCGAGGATCTTTATGTCGTCGCCTAAGCGCGCGGCAAAGATCGTGGCGAAAGCCATTGTGGCGAAGAACGCGGCAAGATCGGCCGCCAAGGTGCGACCGGCCGTGACGCCGGTGCCGCTGAAGCGGAGCGAGGCCGCCGGCGACGGCGCTTCTGCCGATGCCAAGAAGCTCGCGGCTACGCTCGAGCGCGGCATCGTCGACGGCAAGCTTGACGTGGTGACGGCTGAAGCGCTGCAGAAGCTGATGGCGGCGGCGTGCCGGGTCTATACCGCGCGGCTTGAAGCCGGCGAGCAGTTCATGCCGATCCCCAAAAATTCGATTTCCGCTACCGATGTCATGGTTACGGCGAGCGGATTGTTGAAAGCTGCCGATCTCGCCGTGTTCGAGCTCGGCATGTGGCAAAGTTGGACGGGCCGCTGAGGCCCGCTCCGTACAGATAGGAACGTCAGGAGAAACGCTATGGATCTCATCGCTGACCGCGGTCGCCGCGTAACGGTTGAGGAGTTGAATACCTCGAGGCTGTTGGCCCATGCCCGCAAGCAGGCGCACCAGCGCAGCCTCGACGACATGGTGATCGTCGACGTCGACGCACACCACTATGAAAACGAGAACTACGACGAGTTCTTGCCCTACATGGAAAACGACGTGCTGCGTCAGCTCACCATGTCGGGAAGGAAGCGCAATCGCGCCGGCATCACGCCGACTCAGGTCGGCTACCAGGACATGGGTGGCCGCGTGACGCGTTATCCGTTGCGCAGCTCCGAGAAGACCGAGAACCAGACCGGCGCCGAGCGCGACGTGCAACTCGGCCACCGCTGGATGGACGCCATGAGCGTCGATTATTCCTGCCTGTTCCCCACCGGCATGCTCAATATCGGCCTGCATCCGCAGAAGGAGATGGAGACCGAGCTGTGCTGGGCCTACAACCGCTGGCTCACCGAAAAGATCATGCCGGAAGCGGACAACCGCTTCTTTTCGATGCTGTGCCTGCCGTTCAACGATCCGGAAGCGGCGCTGCGTCACGTCGAGACGTTCGGCGATCGCAAGCACGTCGGCGGCTTCATGGTGACCACGGTGCGCTCGCACATGGCGGTCTACGACAACGCCTACATGAAGCTCTATCGGGCCATGGAAGAGCGCGGCTTGGTGCTGTCGTTCCACTCCGGCCCGAATTGGGGTGAGCCGATCTTCAAGAGCTGCAACCGCTTCATGGCGGCGCACGCGCTCGGCTTCTCCTGGTACAACGTGCTGCATTGCACGAACTGGGTGGTCAACGGCATGGGCGAGCGATTCCCGAAACTGCCTGTGATCTGGATCGAATCCGGCCTCGCCTGGGTGCCGTTCCTGATGCAGCGGCTCGACCACGAATACATGCTGCGGCCGTCGGAAGCGCCGCTCCTGAAGAAGAAGCCGTCGGACTACATGCGCGACATGTTCTATTCGTCGCAGCCGATGGAGATCCAGGATTACGGCGCGATGGAGTGCACGTTCCGCATGATGAACGCGGAGACCCAGCTGCTCTACTCCTCCGACTATCCGCACTGGGATTTCGACCTGCCGTCGACCATCTACGACCTGCCGTTCCTGTCGGAGAAGGCCAAGCACAACATCCTCGGCGGCACCGCGGCGCGCCTGTTCAAGCTGCCGCCGCGCAACGAGAAGCAGAAGGCGAACCTGCAGAAGTTCGGCAATCTCGCCGCCGCAGCGGCGTGACGGACTTTAAGCCCTGCGGCGGTAAGGCCGCAGGGCGCGCGCTTGTCGCTCGAGCGATATTTTGAAATCCTGATGCCCGGCCTCGTGCCGGGCATTGGTTTTCTGCCCCCGCGATGGGGCGCCTGCAGTGAATATGCACGCACGTTAGCGCGCGACCCGCCTGGAGAAATTTTATGAAGCTCGGCTTCTTCATCATGCCCGTCCACCCGCTGACGCGTCCCTACGCCGAGACGCTGCGGGAAGATCGCGAGGCCTTCATCCTCGCCGACAAGCTCGGCTACAGCGAAGGCTATTGCGGCGAGCACCTCACCGATCTCGCCGAGAATATCCCGTCGAGCCTGATGTTTTGCGCTTCGCTCGCGGGTTACACCTCGCGGATCAAGCTCGGCACCGCGGTGGTGAACCTGCCGTTCAACCATCCGCTCCTGGTCGCGACGCAGGCGGCGCTGGTCGACAATCTGCTCGAGGGCCGCCTGCTGCTTGGCATCGGCGCCGGCGTGTTGCGTACCGACATGGAAGCTATGGAGCAGCTCGACGCCGACCGCGGCGCCATGTTCGCGGAAGCGATCGACCATATCCTCAAGCTATGGGCCGGCGAGGCGCCCTATGACATCAAGGGCAAGTACTGGAACATCTCGACAGCAAAGACGCTGTGGCCGGAAATCGGGCTGGGCAACGTCGTCAAGCCGTACCAAAAGCCGCATCCGCCTATCCTCGGCACCGCAACCGATCCGGACTCCAAGGGTTTGATCGCGCTCGGCCGCCGCGGCTGGTGGCCGATCTCGTCGCATTTCCTGCACAAGAACCACTTGCTCAGCCAGTGGAACAATTACGCCAAAGGCTGCGCCGAGGGCGGTCATCGCGCCGACCGCGGCAATTGGCGGGTGGCGCGCTCGATCTTCGTCGCCGATGACGACTTAACCGCGCGCGCCTATGGCGGCGACGATGCGAATAGCCCGTACCGGTTCTACATGAACCAGCTCACGGCGAAGCTGCGCAAGGGCAAGAAGCTGGGCGGCTTCAAGGAGCGCCTCGACATGCCCGACGAGGATCTGACGCTCGATTATATTTTCGACAACGTCGTCATCCGCGGCAGCGTCAATCGCGTCGTCGACAGCATCCTGGCGCTGCACGAAAAGATCGGCGACTTCGGCACCTTGCTCTATTGCGGCAAGGACTGGGCCGCCCCGGCGCTGTCGCGCCGGTCCATGGAGCTGATGGCCGAGAAGGTCATGCCCGCCGTCAATGCCGCGATCGGCAACCGGGTCGCCGCTGAATAATCCAACGCAAGAGCAAACAATGTCGATCAAGACGCAGGACATCGCCCGCGACGGTCTCTACGGCTATCTGGCGCAGCCGGAGACGGCGGGCAAAGGCAGCGTGCTGATCATGCCGACGATTTTCGGCGTCAATCCGTTCGTGCGCGGCTATGCCGACACCTTGGCGCGGGCCGGGCTGACGGCGGCGGTGTGCGATTTTTATTCGGGCGAACCGCTGCCGGCGAGCTACGAGGAAGCACTGGGGCGGGCGCGCAAGCTCGACGACGCCATGGCCGATGACATCGAAGGCCGTTGGCTCGATCATTTGCAACGCCACAGCTCAGCGCTCGGCGTTCTCGGCTTTTGCCTCGGCGGGCGTTTCGTGTTGCTGCGCGCCGCGCAGGACGAGCGGATCAAGGCTTGCGCCGCCGCCTATCCGTCGATCGATGACCCGATGAAGCCCAATCAAAGCCGCGACGCCCTGAAGCTTGCCGCCGCCATTCGCTGCCCGGTGCATATCTGCCAGCCGGGCATCGACCATGTGGCGAGCCCCAAGACCTATCGCACGCTCAGAGAGACGCTGGTCGGCCGCAGCGCGCCGACCATCGTGCAATATTATCCCGAGGCCGAGCACGGTTTCATGCACCGCAAGGAGCCTGCGGCCAATCCGGCCGCTACCGCCATCGCCTCGCCGCAGGTGGTTGCGTTTCTCGTGGCGTGCCTGAATTAGTCGGCTCGGCGGCGACAAACGCCGGGTGGAACCAATTCACGAATCTGCGCTTTAACCATTGGCCGTGCCGCCAAATATGGCAGTGCAGTGACATGACTTTAGCCCGTTCCGGCGGGTTGTCGATTTATGTCAATATTGTCAGCATCTTATGGGATGTTGTGCGACGCACAAAAATGCTGGATTTTCCAGCGGTCAGCGAGTAAACAGGCCGCTTCCCAGCAAACATTAAGGGATGGACCCCAGCATGAAGACGATGTTAGCCGCCTGCTTTCTGATTGGCCTCACCGCTACAGCCGCCAACGCGATCGATCTTGCCGAACTTGCGCCGTGCAAGCCCGCCGCCGCCAGAATGTGCGATCGCTCCGCCGGCATGTCGTGGAGCAACCTTGCGCGTTGTGGCGCGACGCTCGCCGCCCATAGCTGGCGCATCAGCAGCGATTGCCGCGCGGTGCTCCACAAATACGGGCAGCTGTAAACGGCCGGTCGGCAGACCGGAAAAATTCATCTTTGGAAGTGCAGAACCCCGGCGCCGCAACGCCGGGGTTTGTGTTTGTCGGGTAACACGCTTTGCTCGGTCGTCGGAGACGGAGGCGTCATTCCCTTTAGAAGCCGAAGAACTTTTCGCGCAGCGCGTCTTCGTATTTCTTCTTCGCAGCCTTCACCTTGCTTCGAATTTCGTCTTCCGCAAAGTGCGCAGCCTCCCATTTGTCGACTTCCGCCACCGTGTGGTTGACTGACGCAAGCGTCTCTTCCTGCTTGATCGCGGCTAGCCATTCTTCGACCGCCGCGTGGTAGGCGGCCTGCATTTGGTCGAGATCCAATGTGTCACTTTCCATCCTACGACTCCGCAGTTGGCTAAATCATTGTTTGCTCTCGCTAGGGTGCTCAGAACAGGTGCGAGAAGATGAAATAGAGCGTGCCCGAAAGCGTCATCGCCGCCGGGAGCGTCAGCACCCAGGCCAGCACGATGTTGCGGATGGTCGACATTTGCAGGCCGGAGCCGTTCGCCGCCATGGTGCCGGCGATGCCGGACGACAACACGTGCGTGGTCGACACCGGCAGGCCGTAGCCGTCGGCGGCGGCAATGGTCGCGGCCGCCGTGATCTCGGCGCAGGCGCCCTGGGCGTAGGTCAGATGCGTCTTGCCGATCTTCTCGCCCACCGTGACGACGATGCGCTTCCAGCCGACCATGGTGCCTAAGCCCAGCGCGATGGCGACGACGATCTTCACCCACAACGGAATAAACTTGGTCGCGTTGTCGAGCGAGCCCTTGTAGGCGTTAAGCGCGGCGACGTCCTGGGCGTTGAGGTCGCTCTCCTTGTCCTTGACCAGGAAACGGATTGCTTCCGACGCCAGATACATGTCGTTGCGAGTGTTGCCGACCTGATCGACCGGCATTTTGGCAATCGAGCCGTATTGCGTGACTTGCTTGGCGATATCGTTCACTAGGGCCGCTAGCGATGGAAAGGTGCCCTCGTTGATCTGATGTTGGGCGACATAGGCCGTGACGGCGGGCCGTGGATCGCCCAGCACGTCATAGCCGGCGGCCTTGGCGCCAATGACTGCGATCGCAGCCCGCGAGTTCGTCACGAACTTCTCTATTTGGCTGGCCGGCATGGCGCGGTTGAGTGCGTAGGTGGTCGGCACCGTGCCGATCAGGATCAGCATGATCAGGCCCATGCCCTTCTGACCGTCGTTGGAGCCGTGGAAAAAGCTCACCAGCGTGCAGGTCAGGACCAGGATGCTGCGGATCCAAGGCGGCGGCGGTTGATCGCCCTTCGGCTCGGCAAACAGCTCTTTACTTGGGATGACGAACTTCACCACCAGCAGCAGGATTGCCGCGAGGCAAAACCCAAAGATCGGCGAGAACAGCAGCGCTTTGCCGATCGAGGTCGCCTGCGTCCAGTCGACGCCCGAAGTGCCGCTGCGGCCGTGCAGCAGCGCGTTGGTGATGCCGACACCGATGACCGAGCCGATCAGCGTGTGCGAGCTCGAAGCGGGGAGGCCGAAAGACCAGGTGCCGAGGTTCCAAATGATCGCCGCAATCAACAGCGCGAACACCATGGCAAAGCCGGCGCTCCCGCCGACTTGGAGGATCAATTCGACCGGAAGCAGCGAAATGATGCCAAAAGCCACCGCACCCGACGACCACAAGACGCCGAGCAAGTTGAACATGCCCGACCACACGACGGCGACATTCGCCGGCATCGCGCGGGTGTAGATCACGGTTGCGACTGCGTTCGCGGTGTCGTGGAAACCGTTGACGAACTCAAATCCGAGCGCGATCAGCAATGCCACGAACAGCAGGAGGAACGGCAGCAGACTGGAGATTTTTACCCCGGCCGCATCGATATCGCTGTAGATGCTGTAGGCTGCGAACAGTACGGCGGCGCCCACCACCCCCATGAATAGGATTGCCGCCAACGGGTTGGTGGCGTGGTCAAGCTTCGGGCCGCCTTGCTTCGCCGGCTCGATCGAGCCTGGTAACGCCATATCGGTCATAAGGTCCTCTCCTCACAAAAGGACCCAGAGTGTGGTTATGCTCCATGACGGTCAGATGACGCCGCATGTCCGGGTCTCCCCCTGTCCACATGCCGGCTGCCGATGACGTCCCAGCCGCTTTATTCGCCCCTGATGCCCGCGGCTTTGATGATGGGCCACCATTTCTCGATTTCGGTTCGCTGCAGGGTGGCGAGCACTTGCGGCGTCATTTGCTCGCGTGGAAACAGCACGCGGCCGAGCGCGGTGAGCCGCGTGCGGATGGTCGGATCGTCCACGGCATCGACCACCGCGGCATTGAGCTTGTCGATGATGGCCATTGGCGTGCCTTTTGGCGCCCAAATGCCACTCCACACCGAGTCGTAGAAGCCGGGCAGCCCCGCCTCGTCCACGCTCGGAATCTGCGGCGCGCCGGGCAGCCGGCTCTTCGACATCACGGCGTAGGCCTTGATAGTGCCGCCCTGAACCTGCGTCAGCGCCGAGATGGCGTCGGAAAACGACAGATCGACGTGTCCGGTCACTAGATCCTGCATGGCCTGGCCGCCGCCGCGATAATGCACGAACTGGATGTGCGTGCCGGTGACCTGCTCGAACAACACACCAAAGACATGCTGCGGGCTGCCGACGCCTGCGTCACTGGAGGTCGCTTTGTCCGGATTGGCCTTCAGCCAAACGATCAATTCCTTCAGGTCGTTCGCCGGAAAATCTTTCCGCGCGCAGATCACCAGCGGGCCGTCGGTGATCGGCGCGATCGGCTCGAAATCCTTTTCGACGTCGTAGGACAGATCGTAGAGCACGGGGTTGACCACATGCGTGCTCCAGATGCCCATGGTCAGCGTGTAGCCGTCGGGCGCCGCACGCGCGCCGCGGCCGACGCCGATGCTGCCGCCGGCGCCGCCGACATTCTCGATGATGATGGGCTGGCCGAGGGTCTGCTGCATCTTGGCCGCGATCATCCGTCCGGTGATGTCGAGCGGGCCGCCGGCCGAGAACGGCACGATGACGGTGATCGGCCGCGATGGATAGTCGTCGGCCCATGTCATATGCGGCGATGGCAAGAACGTGGCTGCTCCAGCAAGTCGCAGGAAGTGCCGGCGCGGAATTCTCATGCCATGACCCGGTGAAATCGCGCGCATTGAGCGCTTGCGCCATGCTACACGACCCGCGAGTGTGCGCGGAAGGGCTCGGCTGCTAAGATCGAGTGCGGGAGGACGAGTCCATATGAGTGTCGAGCGGCGCGGCGCGGCGATCGAGATCGCGCATCTCAATAAGATTTACGGCGATGGCCCCGCCGCCTTGCTCGCGCTCGACGACATCAATCTGCGTGTGGCGCCGGGAGAGTTTCTGTGCATCGTCGGGCCGAGCGGCTGCGGCAAGTCGACACTGTTGCGCATCCTCGCCGGTCTCGATCGGCAGACCGGCGGCCGCATCGATATCCAGGCCGCCGGTTGGGCGGTGCAGAACGCCATGGTATTCCAGGACTCAGGTCTGTTTCCCTGGATGCGCGTCGCTGCCAATGTCGGCTTCGGATTGTTCACCCGCGGCGTGCCGGCGGCCGAGCAGGCGGCGCGGGTCGAGGCCGCGCTCAAGCTGGTCGGGCTGACAAAATTCCGCAATCACTTTCCGCATCAGCTTTCCGGCGGCATGCGCCAGCGCGGCGCCATCGCCCGCGCTTTCGTCACCGATCCGGCCATGCTGCTGATGGACGAGCCGTTCGCCGCGCTTGATGCGCAGAACCGCGCCATCCTGCAGGCCGAACTGGTGCGTATCTGGGAGGAAACCGGCAAGACCGTGGTCTACATCACCCATTCCATCGAGGAAGCGCTGCTGTTGGGCGACCGCACCGTGGTGATGACGGCGCAGCCGGGCCGCATCAAGGAGGTCATCGACGTGCCGTTCCCGCATCCGCGTAACCTGATGGCGCTGTCGGCAAGCGCCGAGTTTGGCCGGCTCAAGCTCGATATCTGGCGGCTCCTTGAGGACGAGGTCAATCGCGCGCGGGCGGAGATCGAACGATGAGTGAGCCCAAAAAGTGAGCGAACCTTCAGAGAAATGGCGCGAGCGATTGCTCTATCTGATCTCGCCGATCGGATTGCTGTTGCTCTGGCAGATCCTGGTCGGGCTCGGCTTCGGCGACCGACGCTTCATCCCGACGCCGAGCGACATCGCGGCGCGCTTCTGGCAACTCACGGTGAGCGGCGAACTTGCGGTGAATACGTTGGCGACCTTGTGGCGCGTCGTCGCCGGCTTCGTCATCGGCGTCGTGCCGGCGATTGCCGTCGGCCTGGTCATGGCGATGTTCCGCCCGGTGCGCATCTTCTTCGATCCGCTGATCGCCGCGCTGTTCCCGATCCCGAAGGTGGCGTTGATGCCGCTCCTTCTCCTCGCCTTCGGCTTCGGCGACGCCTCCAAGATCGCATTGGTCGCCATCGGCGTGTTCTTCCCGGTGATCGTCAACACCTATGCGGGCGCGGCCAATATCGAGAAAATCTACTGGGACGTGTCGCGCAATTACGGCGCGAGCCTTTGGGTGATGTTCACGCGCATCGTGTTCTTCGGCGCGCTGCCGATGATCTTCGCCGGCCTGCGCATCGCGGTCGCGGTGGCCTTCATCGTGCTGGTCGCAGCCGAATTCGTCTCCACCAAGGTCGGCATCGGCTACATGATCTGGAATTCCTGGGAATTGCTGCAGGTCGATTCCATGTTTGTCGGCATCGTGGTGATCGGCCTCCTCGGCCTCGTCACCTCGGCACTGCTGGCGGAGCTCGAGCGCAAGGTCATTCCCTGGAAGACCGGCGAGCGCTGAGCGCGGCGTGAATGCGGCGCATCGCCGCCGGTCCCTTTCCGCGCGCCGGCAAGCCAGCTAGCCTTATCCTCAAGGAAACGCCATGCTGCTTCCTCGCCGACATCTGTTCGCAATGGCCGCGGGCGCCGTGGCCGCGTCGGCTTTGCCGCGCGCCGCGTCGGCGCTCGATTATCCGACGCGGCCGGTGCGCCTGATCGAGGGCTATGGCGCCGGCGGCACGCCCGATCTGGTATCGCGGCTGATCGGCGGCTGGCTGTCGCAGCAATTGGGCCAGCCGTTCGTCGTCGAGAACCGGGACGGCGCTAGCGGCAATATCGCGACCGAAGCGGTCGTCAACGCTGCGCCGGACGGCTACACGCTGCTCACCGTCGCTTCGGCGAACACCATAAACCCGGCGCTCTATCACGATCTCAATTTTAATTTTGTCCGCGATATCGCCCCGGTCGCCGGATTGTTGCGCGTGCCGCTGGTGCTCCTGGTCAATCCGTCGTTCCCGGCCACGACGTTTCCGGAATTTCTCGCTTACGCCAAGGCGCATCCGGGGACGATCAATATCGCCACGCCCGGCAAGGGCACGCCGATGCATGTCGGCGTCGACCTGCTGAAGATGATGAGCGGCATCGACATCGTCGAAGTGCCCTATCGCGGCCCGGCGCCGGCCTTCGTCGATCTCCTCGCCGGACAGGTGCAGGCCTTCATCATCACCGTGCCGGCGTCGTTCGGCTACGTGAAGGCCGACAAATTGCGGGCGCTGGCGGTGCTCAGCGCGGCACGGCTCGACATCTGGCCGGACACGCCGACGATCGGCGAATTCGTGCCCGGCTATGAAGCGTCGGCCTGGGACGGCATCGGCGCGCCGATCAAAACGCCGAAGGATATCGTCGACAAGCTCAATACCACGATCAACGCGGGTCTTGCCGACCCGGCTTTGCAGGCGCGTATCAAAGATCTCGGCGGCCAACCGATGTCGATGACGCCTGCGGAGTTCGCCAAGTTCATCGCCGACGATGCCGCCAAGTGGGATAAGGTCGTCAAATTCTCCGCCGGCAAGGCGAACTGATCCGGGATGCGTTTGCAGGGCGTTGGCATGAGACTTCCGCGCCGAGAGTTTCTGCATCTGGCCGCCGGCGCCGCGGCGTTGCCGGCGCTGCCTCGCATCGCGCGCGCCGATGCCTATCCGAGCCGGCCGGTGCGCATGATCGTCGGCGCTACGCCGGGCGCCGCGCCCGATGTCGTCGCGCGGCTGTTCGGCCAGTGGCTTGCGGAGCGGCTCGGGCAGCCCTTTGTGGTCGAGAACCGCCCCGCCGGCGGCGGCAATCTCGCGGCCGAGCCGGTGGTGCGCGCGCCGCCGGACGGCTACATGCTGCTGGTGTTCTCGGCGTCCAATGCGATCGACACCACGCTGCTCGATACGCTCAATTTCGACCTCGCGCGCGATATCGTTCCAGTCGCCGGCCTGGTCGATCTGCCGATGCTGCTCATGGTCAATCCGGCCTTTCCGGCCAAAACGCTGCCTGAATTCATCGCCTATGCCAAAGCCAATCCGGGCAAGATCAATATCGGGACGCCGCCGGTCGGCAGTCCGCAATATGTCAGCGGCGCGCTGCTCGAGATGATGACGGATACGAAACTTGCGGTGATTCCCTACCGCGGCGGTCCGGCGGCGGTGACCGATGCGATCAGCGGGCAGATCCAGGGCGTGATCGGAACCGTGCTGCTCGTCATCGCGCAAGCCCGAGCTGAGACTTTGCGCCCATTGGCCATCACGTCGAAGACGCGCTCCGAATTGCTTCCCGACGTTCCGACCATGGCCGAATTCCTGCCCGGCTACGAAGCGAGCCAATGGATCGGCATCGGGGCGCCGAAAAACACGCCGGCTGCAGTCGTCAATAGGCTCAATGCCGAGATCAATGCCGCCCTCGCCGATCCGGCGCTGAAGGCCAAGGTGGTTGCTCTCGGCGGCATGGTGCTTCCCGGCTCGGCGGGCGAGTTCGGCAAGTTCGTTGCCGACGAGACCGTGAAGTGGGCCAAAGTCGTAAAATTCTCCGGCGCGAGAGCAAACTGATGAAAGCGCACATGAAACTTCCCCGCCGTCGATTTCTGCGCCTGGCAGCCGGCATCGCCGCGCTTCCGGTGCTGCCGCGTGTCGCCAGCGCAGAGAATTATCCAACGCGGCCGGTGCATCTGATCGTCCCGGTTCCGGCCGGCGGCACCTTCGACATCGTTGCGCGCCTGGTCGCGCAATCGGTATCGGAGCGACTCGGCCAACAGATCGTCATCGAGAACCGCGGCGGCGCCGGCACCAATATCGGCACTGCGGTGGTGGCGCACGCGACCCCCGACGGCTACACGCTGCTGCTCGCAGGCTCCCCGGGCGCGATCAACGCCACGCTCTACACCAATCTCGATTTCAGTTTTGTGCGCGACATCGCGCCGGTCGCCAGCATCGAACGCGCGCCGCTCGTTATGGCGGTCAATCCGGCGTTCCCGGCCAAGACAGTCGCTGAATTCATCGCTTACGCCAAAAGCAATCCCGGCAAGATCAATATGGGCTCGGGCGGCGTCGGCTCAACTGGCCACGTCGCCGGCGAATTGTTCAACCTGATGGCGGGCCTCAAGATCGCCCACGTGCCGTATCGCGGCGAGGCGCCGTCGGTCACCGACCTGCTTGGCGGCCAGATCCAGGTGATGTTCAGCACGCCCGGTTCGGTGATGAATTTCGTCAAGGCCGGCACGTTGCGGGCGCTCGCGGTGACCAGCGCCAAACGCATGGACGTGCTGCCCGATGTGCCGGCGCTCGCCGAGACTTTGCCCGATTACGATGCGGTGTCCTGGGCCGGCATCGGCGCGCCGGCCGGCACGCCCGCCGAGATCATCGACAAGCTCAATCGCGAGACCAATGCGGCGCTCGCCGATCCCGTGCTCGTGGGCAAGCTCGCCGAATTCGGCGCCATCGTGATGACCGGCTCGCCCACCGATTTCGGCAGTTTCATCGCGTCCGAAATCGAAAAGTGGGGCAAGGTCGTCAAGTTCGCGAATCTCAAGCCGGAATAAAACTGGGTCCGCGGTTTGTCGGCCGTACGGCTCACGCCGCGCGCGGTACGGCGCGAAATTCCCTGGCGCTGGCCATGGCCCAAGCGGTTTCGAACCGCTTGTCGCTGGTGCCGGCGAGCAATTCGCCGGGCGTCAACGACGGATAAAGCTCGGTGAAGCTTTTCACCTCGTTGGGCGAGACGCGGCGCGAAAAATGTGCCGGCGAGAATTGCGTCGGATGGTCGAGTCCGGCGGCGGCGACCAACTCGGCCAGCGCCTCGATGGTGGCGCGCTGGAAATTGAACACGCGCTCGCCCTTGTCGGGCACCACCAGCGCGCGCTGGCGCACCCGGTCCTGGGTCGAGACGCCGGTCGGGCATTTGTCGGTGTGGCAGGACTGCGACTGGATGCAGCCGAGCGCGAACATGAAGCCGCGCGCCGAATTGCACCAGTCGGCGCCCAGCGCCATGACGCGGGCGATGTCGAAGGCGCTTACGATCTTGCCGGCGGCGCCGAGCTTGATGCGATCCCGCGCGTTGATGCCGATCAGCGCATTGTGCACGAAGTTCAATCCCTCGCGCATCGGCATGCCGACATGGTCGGTGAATTCTAGCGGCGCCGCGCCGGTGCCGCCTTCCTTGCCGTCGACGACGATGAAATCGGGATAGATTTCCGTCTCCAGCATCGCCTTGCACACGGCGAGGAATTCCCACGGATGACCGATGCAGAGCTTGAAACCCGCCGGCTTGCCGCCGGAGAGCTTTCGCATCGTGGCGATGAACTGCATCATCTCGATCGGCGTCGAGAACGCCGAATGGCATGACGGCGAGATGCAGTCGACGCCCTCCGGCACGCCGCGGGTCACGGCGATTTCCGGGCTGACCTTGGCGCCGGGCAGCACGCCGCCGTGGCCGGGCTTGGCGCCCTGGCTGAGCTTGAGCTCGACCATCTTGATCTGGTCGCTCTTGGCGTTCTCCGCGAATTTCTCGGCGCAGAACGTGCCGTCGGCATTGCGGCAGCTGAAATAGCCCGAGCCGATTTCCCAGATGATGTCGCCGCCGTTCTCGCGATGATAGGGGCTATAGCCGCCTTCGCCGGTATCGTGGGCGAAATTGCCTTTCTTGGCGCCGATGTTGAGCGCGCGGATGGCGTTCGAGCTGAGCGCGCCGAAACTCATCGCCGAAATATTGAAGATCGAAGCCGAATAGGGTTTTTTGCAATCCGGCCCGCCGATGGCGACGCGGAACGGCTCCTTGACCACGGGCTTCGGCGCCATCGAATGGTCCAGCCACTCGTAGCCTGAAGCATAGACGTCGTTCTGGGTGCCGAACGGCCGTTTGTCCAAGGCCCGCTTGGCGCGCTGATAGACGATGGCGCGCTTGTCGCGGGAGAACGGCGTGCCGTCCTTTTCGCTTTCGAGAAAGTACTGGCGGATCTCGGGGCGGATCTCTTCGAGGATGAAGCGGATATGCGCCATCAGCGGATAATTGCGCAGCACCGCGTGCCGGGTCTGGACGATGTCGTGGATGCCGAGGAGCGCGAGCCCCGTAAACAGGAAGAGTGGGATTACGACGTAGATCGACGAATAGCCGTCGAGGTCGGCCAATAGCAGGATCAAGGCAATCGCGACGACGGACGTCAAGACGAAGAACCGCGCCGTCAACGGCAATAGCAAGGCGTTCATGAAACCACCCCCCGGATAGGCAGGAATCACATTGGCGAGTCTAGCCCCTCGCCGGCGTTTCTACGAGTAGTACGCCGCGAACCTTTACAGTTTGATGAGGGCGCCGGCGCGCCTGCGTCAGCCGCACCCCTCCACGGGCTTACGGAAGTCGTGTAGCTTCGCCGCAAAATAACCAGCGCAGTGGGAGGAAATCGGATGAAACCTGACCGTCGCGGATTTTTGGCCCTGGCGGCCGGCGCCGCGGGCCTCGCCGCAGCGCCCGGCGTGCTGCGGGCGGACACCTATCCATCGCGGCCGGTCCGGTTGGTGCTGCCGTTTCCGCCGGGCGGCGTGTTCGACATCGTCGGCCGGCCGTGGGCCGACAAGGTCAGCAGGAGCGGGATGCTCAATACGGTCTTTGTCGAGAACCAGCCGGGCGCCGGCGGCTCGGTGGCGGCGGCCTCGGTCGCCCATTCGGCGCCCGACGGCTACACGATTTTTCTCGGCAGCTCCTCGATCCACCTCGCCGAGATGGTGCTGCGCGAGCACCCATTGCTCGATCCGATGAAGGATCTGGTGACCGTCTCGCTGGTGGCGATCACCTGCTTCGGCATCGCCGTGCATCCTTCGGTGCCGTCGCAGAATCTCAAAGAGCTCGTGGACTACGTGAAGGCCAATCCCGGCAAGCTGTCCTACGGCTCGGCCGGCGCCGGCACGCTCAACCACCTCAGCGGCGAATTGCTCAAATCGCTGACCAACATCACCGACCTGCCGCATGTGCCTTATCGCGGCGCCGGGCCGGCGCTGGCCGACGTGATTGCCGGCCAGATTCCGATCATCATACCGGCCATGACCAGCCAGGTGCTCGAATTTCATCGCGCCGGCAAATTGCGTCTGCTCGCCATTACCAATCCGACCCGGCTGCCGATCGCGGCCGAAATTCCGACGGCGGTGGAATCCGGAATTCCGGGCCTTGTCACCCAACAGGTGCTCGGCTTGTTCACTCCAGCCGGCGTGCCGCAGCCGGTGGCCGCGCAGATCGCCGCGGCCAACGCCGCCGCGATGGCGGACAAGACTTACACGCAATCCCTGGTCGACGCCGCGGTCATCCCGGTGCCGGATTGGACGGTGGAGCGGTTCAACCAGTTCATGAAGGAAGACGTCGCGCGCTGGACGCCGCTGGTGAAGGCGATCGGCGTCAAGCTCGATTGAAGATTTGGATACGATGAAAACCTCGCGTCGCAGGTTTTTTCATCTGGCCACAGGCGCCGTCACGCTGTCGGCGGCGCGCTTTGCTCGCGCCGAAACCTTTCCGGCGCGGCCGGTGCGCGTGATGATCGGCTTCAATGCGGGCGGCGCCCCCGACGTGGTGGCACGGCTGTTGTGCCAATGGCTGTCGGAGCATGTCGGACAGAATTTTCTGGTCGAGAACCGGCCCGGCGCCGGCGGCAATATCGCCGTCGAGGCGGTCGTGCGGTCGCCGGCCGACGGCTACACGCTGCTTCAGGTCGGCTCGCCAAATTTCATCAACTCTACGCTCTATAAAGACCTCAAATTCAATTTCCTGCGCGACGTCGCGCCGGTCGCCAGCATCGGCCGCAATCCCTTCGTGATGGTGGTGAACCCGGCGTTCCCGGCCAAAACCGTCGCGGAGTTTATCGCCTATGCCAAGGCCAATCCCGGCAGGATCAACATGACATCGACCGGCACCGGCAACCTGACCCACGTGGTCGGCGAGCTGTTCAAGATGCTGGCCGGCGTCGACATGCTTCATGTGCCGGGCCGCGGCGAAATGCAGGCGCAGAGCGACCTGCTCGCCGACCGCGCGCAGGTCATGTTCGATCCGATCGTGTCTTGCCTCGGCTATATCAAGGCCGGCCAGTTGCGGGCGCTCGGCGTCACCAGCGCGGCGCGGCTTGCGACGCTGCCTGACGTGCCGCCCGTTGTCGAAACCGTGCCCGGTTTCGACGTGAACGGCGCGCTAGGTATCGGCGCGCCGCAAGGTACGCCGGCCGAGGTGATTGCCGTCCTTAATGACAAGATCAATGCCGCGCTTGCCGATCCCGCCATCAAGGCGCGGCTGGTCGATTTCGGCTTCGTGCCGACGCCGATGCCGGTCGCGGAATTCGGCGGCCTGATGGCCGCTGAGACCGAGCGGTGGGCCAAGGTGATCCAGGCGGCCAACATCAAGCCGGAATAACGTCATTGCGAGAAGCGAAGCGACGAAGCAATCCAGCCCGGCAGCGCCGTCTGGATTGCTTCGCTTCGCTCGCAATGACGTGTCGAGAAGTATGCGCTATCGCCGCTGACTGAGCAGCGCCTTGAGCCGCTGCGGCGTGACCGGCAACTCGCGCACAGCGCCGGGAATACCGATGGCATCGTCGATGGCCGAGGCAATCGCGGCGCCGACGCCGGTGATGCCGCTTTCGCCGGCGCCCTTGATGCCGAGCGGATTGAGCGGGGTGGTGTAGTCCTCGCGCAGCAGGACGTCGGGCTCCGGCGTCTCGTGCATCGCCGGGAGCAGATAATCGGCGAAGGTCACGGCGAGCGGATCGCCGCGTTCGCTGTAGGTGAATTCCTCGAACAGCGCGCCGCCCAGCCCCTGCGCGAAGCCACCGACGATCTGGCCCTTGACCAGCGCCGGATTGATCGCTCGTCCAATGTCGTAGGCGATGGCGTAATGCTCGATGGCGACGCCGCCAGTGTCGCGATCGACCCGCACCACGGCGACGTGACTGCCATAGGGATAGACTTGGTGCTCGGTCTTGAACCAGCCTTCGGCCGATAGCCCCGGCGTGCGTTCGCCCAGGGTCTTGGTGCCGGGCGCGAGATTTTGCGCGATCTTGCCGAGGCTGATCGAGGGACCGGTGCCGCGGTCGCGGCGAAAAACTTCGCCATCGGCGATGTCGAGGGCGTCAGGCGTGGTTTGCAGCAATTCGGCGGCCACTTCGAGCGCCTTCCTGCGCACGTTCAGCGCCGCGATATGCGTCGCCGATGCCGTCATCACCGTGGCGCGCGAGGCGTGGGCGCCGATGCCGAACGGGATGCGGTCGGTCTGGCCGTGGATCACCCGGCAGCGCCGGTAATCGACGCCGAGCACGTCGGCGGCGACTTGCGCCATGACGGTCTCAAAACCCTGGCCGATCGAAGCGCCACCGGTGAGAACCTCGACAGCGCCCGAGGTGTCGATGGAGATTTTCACGCCGTCGGTCGGGCCGAGCCCGCTCTTCTCCACGAACATGGCGATGCCAATGCCGACCAATTCGCCGGCGGCCTTGCGTTTCTTCACGTCGGCATTGAGCTTGTCCCAGCCGATCTTGGCGAACAGCTTGTCCAACAGCCCGACATAGTCGCCGGTGTCGTAGTGGATTTCTTCGCCGAGCGCCTCGAGCGGGCGCGGGTAGGGCATTTCCGCCGCGCTGATCGTATTGCGCCGGCGAACTTCAATGCGGTCCATGCCGAGTTGCGCTGCGATGGCGTCGACCAGCCGCTCGCGCACGAAGGTGGTCTCATAGCGGCCGGGCGCGCGATAGGTCGCCGCCGGCGTTTTGTTGGTGAGGCGGAAGTGGCCGATCGCGCGATAGGCCGGCACCCGATAGGGGCCGGGCAATATGCCCGCCGTCATGTGCACGACGCGCGCCGCATGGGTGCGCACA
>Ga0210395_10001632_pt1 | contig 17398 bp, 11 predicted proteins | sample IncBWH4OmetaG_FD_150861 | JGI IMG/M metagenome (GOLD analysis project Ga0210395, IMG submission 150861) | Forest soil microbial communities from Barre Woods Harvard Forest LTER site, Petersham, Massachusetts, United States - Inc-BW-H-4-O ...
CGCTTGCACGGTCGGTGCTAGCGACGGCGATCGAAGAAGCCGATCCCGACGCGCGCAACATCACAGCCATACTCGATGGAATTCCAGGGGCGTATGAGCGCGCAATGCGAGGGTTGGAGAGCGTTCGCCAAGGTAACACGATCCCGCTTGACGAGCTGTGAGACCGGTCAGTGTCCGAAGTCAGAGTGGGCCCCGAGGCAGTCGAGGATCTCGATCGATTGATCCTCACTCACAGCCTGCCGGCTGATACGAGGTCTCGCGTTAGGCGCTCTTTGGAAGCGCTCGAACGTTTTCCCCTACTGGGCCGTGCGTTGGAAGGGACGTGGGCTCCGCTGCGATGGACGCTTGGCCCCTGGCGCTGGTTGGTGATCATCTACGTGTACGACGAGCGGGAAGACCGCGTCTCCGTGGTCCGCTGCGAGGATGCGCGATCCTCGCATGCGATCACATCGCTGAGCTCACGATGAGCACCCAGATTGTCCTCCTGCGCGGCATCAATCTCGGCGCGCACAACCGCGTTCCGATGGCCGAGCTGCGTGCGCTGCTCGGCGAGCTTGGTTATGCGGACGCGCGCACGCTCGTGCAGAGCGGCAACATCGTGCTCGCCGCGGACGCTTCGGCGGATGACTTGGCGGGTGAACTGGAAGGAGCGATCGCCGAGCGCTTTGGCGTGCAGACGCCGGTCGTGGTGCGCACGCGCAAGGAGCTGGCCGCGGTCGTCGCGCTCGATCCGCTGGGCGATGTGGCGCAGGAGCACAAGCTCTACCAGGTGAGCTTCCTCTCGGCGGAGCCCGATCCGGCAGCGGTGGCGAAGATCGCGCAGGAGGCCTTCGCGCCGGAGCGCTTCGTGCATGTGGGCCGGGAGATCTACGCGTGGCATCCGGGGGGCATCCACAATTCGCGGCTTGCGCGGATGCTCTCGGACAAGCGCTTGGGGGTGGTCGCGACCGCGCGGAACTGGAAGACGACGACCAAGTTGTTGGAGCTCGCACACGATCACGAGCGGAACGCTTGAGATTTCAAAAATCATGAAGGGCAGGCCACATGTGGCCTGCCCCCGGACGGTGCATGCACCGTCCGGCCGGGTCGTGCATGCACGACCCGGAACAACATATGGATGAGCAACAGGACGGGGTCCATCGACACCCGCTCAGTCCTCGCGGCCGCGCGCGCGACGAATCTTCGCAAGCCGCGCCGCCGGCTCGGGCTCGGCGTCGTCGGGGTTGTAGAAGCGCTCGCCGAGCACCGCGGCGGGCGCCAGCTCCTGCTCTGAGATGTGGCCGGGGTGGGAGTGCGGGTAGTCATAGCCCTGGCCACGCCCGCCGGAGCGAAGCTGTACAGGGGGCGGGGCGGCGCCGTGCTCGCGCACGAAGTCGCGCGCGGCCCCGATCGCGCGCTTGGCGGCATCGGACTTGGGCGCGAGCGACAGGTAGATGGCTGCCTGGGCGAGCGCGAACTGGCACTCGGGCAGACCCGCGTGCTCGACGGCCGCCGCGGCGGCGGTGGCGACGGTCAGGGCGTTCGGGTCGGCGTTGCCGATGTCCTCGCTTGCGAGGATCACCATCCGCCGCGCGATGAAGCGGGGATCCTCGCCGCCCTCGAGCATCACCGCGAGGTAGTAGAGCGAGGCGTCTGGATCCGACCCGCGCGTCGCCTTGATCCACGCGGAGATCGTGTCGTAGTGGCTGTCGGCCTGCTTGTCGTAATGGACGATCCGCCTTTGCAGCGCATCTTCGGCGTGCTCGACGGTGACGCTGTCGATCGCGGTCTCGCAGGCGAGCTCCAGTGCGCTGAGCGCCGTGCGCGCGTCGCCCTGCGCGCGCGCCGCGAGCATCTCGATCGCCTGCTCGTCCACCTGCGCCTCGCCGCACTCGCCGTGCTCGAGCGCCCTGCGCAGCAGCGTGAGCACGTTCTCCTCGCTCAGCTCCTCGAGCTCGTAGAGACGCGTACGCGAGAGCAGCGCGCGGTTGACCTCGAACGACGGGTTCTCGGTCGTCGCGCCGATCAGTGTCACGAGCCCTTCCTCGACGGCTGGCAGCAGCGCGTCCTGCTGGCCCTTGTTGAAACGGTGGATCTCGTCGAGGAAGAAGATCGTCTCGCGTTCACCGAGGCGGCGCTCGCGTGCTCGGGCAAGCACGGCGCGCACCTCGGCGCGCCCGGCCTCGACTGCGCTCAGCTCCTCGAACGCGGCGCTCGCGCTGGCCGCGATGATGCGGGCGAGCGTGGTCTTGCCGCTGCCGGGTGGCCCGTGCAGAATCATCGAATGGGGCTTGCCCTGCTCGATCGCGGTGCGCAATGCCGAGCCGGCGCTGAGCAGGTGCTCCTGGCCGACGAATTCCTCCAGCGTCGTGGGACGCATGCGCGCGGCGAGCGGCGCCGTGTCGGGGGCAGAGTGTGTGCCGGTCTCTGCGTCGGTGGGATCGAAGAGCGAGTCCATCGCCAACAGTGTGCCGCAGGCGCTCTGCGCGTCTTCCGCGGATCACCGCAGAATTAGCCCCAACAAGTTGGGTCCCCCGCTCCCCGGCGTGGCCGGGAACTCGGCGAAGCCGCAATCTAGCGGATCGCTCGGTCGCGTGCGCGGGTCGGGAAGTTTGTTGCAAGACGCACTAGTTGTTCGCTGCGCGCTGTCAGTTGGCTTTGTTCTCTTGTTGCTCTGCCTCGGTGAGTGCCGCGATGTCGGCAAGGTCAAGCGGACGTCCTGCCGCGCGCTTCATCTTGATGAGATCGTCCCGTGAGGCAACAGCGATCGGGTGATCGCCGAGGGTGATCAGGAGTGCCCGTTCGCGAAGGTGTGCAAAAGACGATGCGCCCGGTGCGTCGTGTAGTACGTCGATGTCCCCGTGACGTGTGGCGAGTTGCCAGAGCGTTGCGCGCGGAAGCAACTGCGCGTCGATCGCCAAATGCTCGCTACCAGGGTTCAGGATGCGTGCTTCCAGATCCCTCAGTGCAGCCGCAAGACGCTCCAGGTTCTGTGGCGTTGGCGACGGGATCAGGTCTATGTCATTGGTCATTCGCACATGGCCGTAAACCTGTACCGCAATCCCGCCTATGACGACATACTCGACCTTGTACTCATCGAGCACGGCAAAGATGCGCTCCGCGTCAAGTGGTCGTGGGTCAGTGTCCACTGAGGGCTTGGCGTCCAGCCTCGGCGAGGCGCCCAGACATCTTGTTCCAGGAGAGGGCGAGCTTGAGGCGTTCCTCAGGCGTCCGAGCGAGCGTACTTGCCATATGAACTGGATCCCATTCGGTCGGCAGACGACGTGTGCTGAGCACCGGTTCCTCGCCCATTGCCACCATCAGCTCACGCAGGGTTGTGAACGTCGGCGAAACAAGCCCCCGCTCGATACGACTGATTGCAGCTTGCGTAGTGCCGGCGCGCAGCGCGAGTCGACGCTGACTCAATCCGAGTCGCTCGCGTGTGGTACGGACTAGTTCAGACGGATTATTGATGTCATAAATGATATCAAACACCCGTTCGCGCTAGGCGCGGTCGGCGCGCTACGCTCGGTCGGTGCGCCCGATCCCCACAGCCCCGGTCGCGGCGGCCTCCCTGATCGCGGGCTTTGCGGTCGCGGTGGGCACCGGCTCGCGGCCGCTCGGTGGGGTCGTTCTGGCAATCGGCGGCCTATGGTGCATCCAGGCGTGGGCGCGTCGCCATGGAAGGCGCACGGCGGTGGTCCTTGGGTGTGTCGGCTTCGGCGCGTTCGTGCTCTCGCACCTGCTTGGGCTATTGATCGGCCCCTGGCCGTCGGTGCTGTTTGTCTCGGCCGCGATGGTCGCTGCCGCGTGGCGTCAGGCAGATTCGCGCATGCGCAGTCCCACGTTGGCGAACGAAACTGGCGCTGATACAGCTGAGCGCGAGCCTGTGGTTAGCGCGTAGAACTGTCGCGCGGGCGCCCATCGCCCACTGGCACCGACGCGGCTGAGCGCGAGCCCGCGCTCAGCGCCCAGCGTTCTCCTCCACAAGCGCCCGTCGCAGGGCCTCGTCGAACGACGCCGGCACGATCCCGAATGGCTCGGCGCCGCTCGGGTCGCTGACGACGGTGGCGGTCTTGAGTCCCTCGACGAGCGGACGCGCGACGTTCGCGTCGACGGGCGTCACGAGCCCGATCCACAGCGAGGACAGCCAGGGGGTGATCAGCGGCACGGGCACCATCAGCCGCGGACGCCGCCCCATCGCGCGGGCCATGCGCTCGAGCATCTCGCCGTAGGAGAGCACGTCGGGCCCGCCGATCTGCACTTCGCGTCCGGTCGACTCGGGAACCGCGGGAGCGCGGCTGAGGTACTCGATCACGTCGTCGATCCCGATCGGCTGCGTCTTCGTGCGCAGCCACGCGGGCGCGATCATCACGGGCAGCCGCTGCACGAGGTAGCGCAGCGTGCGGTAGGACTCGCTGTCGGCACCGACGACCATCGCGGCGCGAAAGTAGGTCAACGGCGGGCCGTGGCGCGCCAGGGTGAGCGCCGTCTCGTGGCGGCTTAGCAGGTGCTTTGAAACGTTTTGATCGCCCAGGCCGCCGAGATAGACGACACGCTCGATCCCTTCGCGCGCGGCCATCTGCGCGAAATTGCGCGCGCCCTGCAGCTCTCGCTCCTGGAAGTCCCCGCCGCCGGCCATCGCGTGGATTAGGTAGTAGGCGAGCTCGACGTCCCGGCCCACCCCGTCCAAACTGGAGCTTTGCCCGACATCACCCTCGACCACCTCGCAGCCGATCGCTCGCAAGTCCTGAGCGCGAGTGGCGTCTCGCGCGAGGCAGCGAACCTTCGCGCCCGAGCCGGCCAGCGCGCGCGCCAAACGTCCACCGATGAAGCCGGTGGCTCCGGTGACCAGTACGCGCCGGTTGCTCGCATCCTCAGAGATGCTCCTTGCTTACCCGGGGCACGACATGTCCACCCGTGGGTGGGCCTTGGTTGTGGGGCGGCGTGAGCGCCTGGGATGGGCGCCCATAGCCCAAAATGCCGTGCACGAAAAAGGGGGGTGTTTCTGGACACGCGGGTGTCGCGAGTCACCGCCCGCCCGGTTGTGGCAGAGCGCTCAGCGTCGTCCTGGCATAAACGCGGTCGCTAGCGGTCGCTAGCGCAGGTGCGCGCCCGACCAGATCACGCGCTGGCCGTTTGGCAGTTCGAGCTTGCCCGATGTGAGGGTCGAGAGGATCGAGCCCGAGACGTTGGGCGCCATCGCGAAGGGAGTGCACCAAAAAGCCCACATGGCAGAGCGAGAGGGCCTGACAGCACGCGTCAGGTGCGACTTCGGCCCGGCGCCGAGGCGGTTGTGGGCGACGACACGGAAACGATATCTATGCCCGTTCTTCAACCCGCCGATCGCCGCACTCGTGCCAGAGACGGTGGTCGAAGGCAGCGCATGCTGGCCCTGAAAGGGCGTGACCGTGTAAGTGGTGATCGGGCTGCCGCCGTTGCGCGGCGCCGTCCAGGTGACGATCGCGCCGCCGTTGGCAGGTGTCGCAACGATGCGCGCGGGCGCGGCGAGCGGGGCCGCCTGCGGTTCGCTGACGGCCGCGGACTTGAAGACGATCGCGCTCATCAGCCAGATCGTGGAGGTGCCGGTCTGCACGCTTGCGGTCGGTGTGGCCCCGGTCGCTCCGGTCAGAGCGTCCTCGGCGACGAACTCCATTTCTTCATCCGGTGAGACGTTGACGCGGCCGTTGAAGCCCATGCGCGCCATCAGGCTGTCGCCGAAGCCGGAGTCGGCGTAGAAGCCGACGATCAGCTCGTTGGGGGCGGTCGTCGCGGCGGTGGCCGGCGTCGATACCACGGCGGCGGCCTTGGTCGTGCCGGTCGCGGTCGCGCTCTGGTCGACGACAGCGGCTCCAGCCGCCGTGGACAGGCCCGCGTATTCGAGTATCGCCACGCCGACATCGGCCTTCGCGCTGGGTGTGGCGGTGATCGTCGGGATCGTCCCGCCGCCGGCGGTAACCGGCGCGCTCCAGATGCTCATTTCGGTGTTGTCCGATGCCTTGAAGTGCTGCAGCTCGGTGAAGGTGTCGCCGGCGGAGTCCTTGACGCTGGAAGCGGTCGCCTTGGCGCTGCTCCAGACGCCGACCTCGACGATCAGGCGGTTGCCGGAGACGAGCCTGGCCCCTGGAGCAACGGCCAGGCTCGTGACGCTGGGGGCGTGCCCGGAGGCCTGCTGCACGAATTGCGGCGATGCCGAGCCGGATGGCGTAACAGCGCCCGACGCGGGCGATGCGGGGCCGCTGCCGATGGCGTTTGTGGCGGTGACCGTGAACGTGTAGGTGTCCCCATTGGTGAGCCCCGTGATCGTGGCGCTGGTCGCAGGGGGTGAGCCGCTGATCACCGTCGCGGGCTCGGCGGTGCTTCCCAGGTAGGGGGTGACCGTGTAGCTGAGGATCGCGCTGCCGTTGTTTGCCGGCGCGCTCCAGGTCACGCTCGCGCTGGCGTTGCCGGGAGTGGCGGTCGGCGCGGCGGGGGCAGCCGGCGCAGTGGGAGCCGAGGGCGTCACGGCGTTGGACTTTTCCGAGGCCGGTCCATTGCCGACGGCATTTGTCGCCGTCACCGTGAATGTGTAGGCGGTGCCATTTTTCAGCCCGATGATCGTGGCTTTGGTCGCTGGCGGCGAGCCGCTTATCGCGGTGCTCGCCTGAGCGGTGCTGCCGATGTAGGGGGTGATCGTGTAGCTGGTGATCGGGCTCGTCCCGGAAGAGGGCGCCGTCCAGGTCACGCTCGCGCTGCCTTCGCCGCCGGTCGCGCTCACGCCCGTGGGAGCCGCCGGCACCGTGGGCGTGGGGCTCAGGTTGAGTGGCGCGGCGATCGAGGGCACCCCCTCCTTGTTGACGATGAAGAGCATGTAGTTGCCGTAGGGAGCGAGTGCTGAGTTGGCCGGCGTCTGTACCGTCAGCGAACCCGAGCCCGCCGTGAACGACAGCGGCACGAAATGCTGGGCCATATCGCTCTGGTGGGTGTCGGTGCCGAGCGAGACGAGGTTGACCGAGCCGATCGAGGCGGCGTCGGGCGTAGCGACGCTGATGCTCGTGTTGTACGTCGAGGCCGCCGGCGCCGAGGCGATCGTCGGCTGCGCCCCGTCGAAGAGGTAGGGCGGCGAATATGTCTGCGAGGAGAACTCGCCCGGGTCGCCAAGCCCATTGGGATGCCCGCCGCCGGCGATCAGGACCTTGCCGTTGGCCATCAGCATCGCTGTCGAGTGATAGTTGCGCGCGGCGGCGATCGGCGCGGCTGCAGACCACTTTTCGGTCGCGGGATTCCAGATTTCCGTCGGCAGCACGCCGCTTGTGACGACTTCCTGGTCGCTTGAAGCCTCGCCGCCGACGGCCAGCACTTCGCCGTTGGCCAGCATCGTCAGCGTGTGGTAGACGCGGTTATTGTGCATCGGCGCGATCTGTTGCCATTTGGGAGTCGCCGCCGTCAGGTCGATGACGGCCGTGTTGGCGACGGAGTTGGTCGTGTTGATGACGCTGGGCGCGCCGCCGCTGTAGAGGATCTTGCCCGGGCGGTACATGACCGAGGAGCCGTTGGTGATGCCGCTTGAGCCGCCGACCTGCGTCCAAGTCTGGTTGGCGACGTTCAGCTCGAAAGAGAGATCCTCCGAGGGGCCGATCGTGAAGACTTCACCATTCGGCAGCAGGTAGGAGAACGGGTACTCCTCCTCATGGATCTGGGAAGTGGAGACTTTGGTCAGTTCGGTCCAGGTGTTGGTTGTTGGGTCATAGACTTCCGGCGTGTTGGCCCAGGTGTTGGCGTTGGTCGAGTTGCCGCTGATCGCGACGTAGTCGCCGTTTGCAAGCTCGGTAACGTCCGGATACCAGCGCGGCGTGTGCATGTCGGCCACGCGCGACCTGGTGCCGGTGGCCGGGTTGAAGACGGCGGTGTCGACGATGCCGATCTTGCCGGTGGTGAGCCCGCCATAGCCGCCGACGGTCATCACCTCGCCGTTTGGAAGCTGGGCCATGCCCGAGCAGAAGATGCTGTCCGGGGCGTTTGTCGAGGTGAACGCCTGGGTCGCCGGGTTCCACACGTAGGTGGGCTCGGGCTGTTGCCAGCCGTCGAAGGCGAGCACGTTGCCATTGGCAAGCTGAAAGAGGTGAATCGCCACGAACGGCCAGCTTGCAAGCGCGGTGAATTCGCCTTCGGGCTTGGTGTCGGGCGTGACGGGATTGGATTCGCCGGATGGCGGTCCGCTGCCGATCGCGTTGGTCGCTGTCACCGTGAAGGTGTAGGTCGTGCCGTTGCTGAGCCCTTTGACCGTGGCGCCGGTAGCCGGCGGCGAGCCGCTCACCACGGTCGGCGTTTGCGCGGTGGAGCCGATGTAGGGAGTGATCGTGTAGGAGGTGATCGGGCTGTTGCCGGATGGCGGCGCGTTCCAGCTCACGTTCGCGCTTCCGTCGCCGGCGGTGGCGTCGGCTTCACCCGGCGCTCCGGGCGCGGTCGCCGGCCCCGATTCGCCGCTCTCCAGCAGCACGGTCGATGTCAGCCAGACCGTGGAGGCGCCGGTGCTGAACGTCGGGTTGGGTGTGGAGCCGGTGCCGACGACGGCGTCCTGGGCGAGCAGCTCGACATTTTCCTCGGGAGAGACGTTGGCGCGCGTGCTGTAGCCGGCGCCGCCTGAGAGTTTGTCGCCGAAGCCCGAGTCCAGGTAGAAGCCGAGCGCCATGTCGTTGGCGCCGGTCGAAGGCTGGGTGGCGCCCGAGGAGACGGTCCCGGCGCTTTTAGTCGTGCCGCTGTTAAAGGCCGTGCGGTCGACGATCGGCATCCCCTGGGCGGTGGCGAGCCCGGAGTATTCGAGCGCGACGGCGCCGACGTCCGCCTTGCTCGAGGGTTTGATCGTGATCGTCGGTTTGCTTCCGCCGCCGGCGCTGAGCGTGCTCGCCCACACGCTCATCTCGGTTTTGTCCGAGGCGGTGAAGTGCAGCAGCTCGGTGTAGCTGTTGCCGGCCGAATCGCTGAGGCCGGCGGCGGTCGCGGATTTTTCGCTCCACACGCCGACCTCGACGATCATCGTGTTGCCCGCGGTGACATTCGCGCTCGGCACGAGCGTCTGGCTCGTGACGGAGCTCGCGTGGGCGCTGGTTGCCTGCACGAAGGCGGGCACGACGGTCCCGGCCCGAGCGATGCCGAGCGTGTTGCGCCCGATCCACAGCGAGGCGAGTAGGCATAGCGCAAGCAGGACCATCGACCAGGCTCCGCGAGCCCCGCGCAAATGGTTGTGCCTGCCCAGCGCATTCCCCATGCCTCTAGCCACCCAAAAGAAACGTGCGGGCGGCGCAAAACTTTTCTAGCCGTCGGCGGTCGCGGAGGGCTTGTTCTAGTTGTCAGGGGCCGCGGAGGACTTGTTCTAGCTCTCGGCAGTCGCCGAGGGCTTTCTTCTAGCCGTCGGCGGTCGCGGAGGCCGTGTCGAGCGTGTGGTATTCGGTCAGCAGCTCTTCCTCGCCCTGCCTGTGCGGGAACATGAAAAACACGAGCGCGGCGCCGAGTGCGATCGCGACGATGCCGGCCGTATAAGCCCAATCGTCGCCTTTCACAAACGATTCCCTGGCGCCGGCGACGATCGCCTTGGCGTATTGCGGGTAACGCGAGGCCGTGTCGGCGGCGCTGGCGAAGGACTTCTCCAGCTGGCCTTCGACTTCGGTCGTGACGCGTGCCTTCTCAGGCGAGCCGGCGATGGCGGTGGCCACGGCGGCGGCGTAGCCGGCCGTCAGCAGCGCCCCGAAGATCGACTGCATGATCGCGCCACCGAGATCGCGTTGCAAGTCGGCGGTGCCGGAGGCCATGCCGGCGCGCGAGACCGGCACCGAACCGGTCAGCGAATGCGAGGCGGGCGTGCCGGCGAAGCCGACGCCGGCGCCGATGAAGGCGTAGCCGAGTCCGACCTTCCAGTAGGCGATGCCCTGCTTCCAAAGCAAGAGCATCGTGAGGAAGCCGAGCATGCAGCAGGCGTAGCCGACGAGCAGGGTGAAGCGCGCTCCGCGAGCGTCCACGAGCTTCGCCGAGCGCGGCGCGATCAGGACCATGAACACGGCCGCGGGCAGGATCGAGAGTCCCGAGTCGAGCGTCGAGTAGCCGAGCACGTTCTGCAAGAACTGCTGACCGACGAACATCGCGCCCATGAGTGACCCGAATACGATGATCCCCGCGAGGGCCGCAACCCAGAAGACGCGCCGGCTGGCGATTTTCAAGTCGTAGAGCGGGGCGGGCGCCCGTCGCTGGCGCAGCACGAACGCCACCCCAGCGCCGACCGTCACGATCGCGGTGACGAGCACGATCGTCCCCTCGCCTTTGACGGGCGCGAAGTTGATCGCGAGGATCAGCGCGGCGACCGCGATCACCGACAGCACCCCGCCGAGGTTGTCCACCAGTCCGGTCGTCTCGTTGACGTGTGCGGGCACATAGCGCCAGGCCAGGTACAGCGCCACGAACGCGAGCGGCAGCGTGATGAAGAACACCGAGCCCCAGTGGAAGTGCGTCAGCAGCGCGCCGGAGAGCAACGGCCCGAGCGCCGAGATCGCGCCGCCGAGACCGGACCACAGGGCGATCGAGCGCGTGCGCGCCGTCCCCGACCACAGCGCCGTGATCAGCGCGAGTGTCGTCGGGAAGGCCATGCCGGCTGCCAGCCCGCCAATCAGACGCGCGAAGAACAGCACGGTCATCGAGGGCGCGAGCGCCGCCAGCAGCGCCGCCGGGACCGCAAGCGAGGTGCCGATCAGCAGCATCATCTTGCGCCCGTAGCGGTCGCCGAGCGCGCCGAGGTAGAGCACCGAGGCAGCCAGCCCGAGCGAGTAGCCGACGGCGATCAGGTCGAGCCCGGTCTGCGAGGCGTTGAACGCCTTGCCGATGTCCGGCAGCGCGACGTTGGCCACCGACAGGTTGAGGTTGGCGACGGCGGCGACGGCGATCAGCGCCGCGAGCACCGCGCGCGAGTGCTCTGGGGCTGACGAGCTTTCGCCTTCGCCGGCGCCCGAAGCGCCGCTCGCGGTTTGCGCGGCGCGCTCGGGGCCGGGCATGCGTTGGTCGGCGTCGGGGGAGTCGCCGGCGGTTTGGCTGGCGCTGGCGGGCATGCTTTGGTCGGCGTTGGGGAACTCGCCGGCGGCTTGGCCGGCGCCGTCGGGGCCGGGCATGCTTTGGTCGGCTTCGGGGGAGTCGCTGGCGGCTTGCCTGGCTCCGGGGGAGCCGGGCACATGCAGGGGCGCCGATGAGTCTGGAGCGGAGCCAGCCTGCTGGTCGTGCTCGTCCATTGCCATCTGAGCCTAACGCGGTTGGCAGCGTCTGTACATCGCCTGCACCGGGTGATGCATGCAGGCAGTGAACCAAAGCGCCAGTCAGCTCGTAAACCAACCAGCCAGCCACTCTGAACGTCAACCAACCAGTTGGGATCATCCCAGCCAACCATCAGGACGGGAGTCGATGCCGTCAACCTCAGAATTCCTGCTTGCGATTGCGGCGATTGTCGCCCTCAACCTGCTGCTGCGCGCCACGCGCTGGCTTGCGCGCCGCCCGCGCACGATCCGCTGGGCGTGGCGCAACTCGCGACCTAGCTCGCTCGGCTATCGGCGGCGCGAGATGTTCGGCGATCCTCCGCGCAAGCCGCTGCAGTGGCTGAAGCGGTGCACGGCCAGAGCGATCGCCTGGCACGCCGAACGCCCGCTTCGCGTGCAACCGTTCGAAGGCGCTCCCGACACAGACCCGACCGCTGTCTCCTCCTCCCTGAGCTCCGCCATGACGCGCATCGCCAGCTCGCGGCGCTCTGGCGTGGACACGGTGACGGCGCCGATCGCCGCCGAGAGCGCCATCGAAGCGATTGCCGAAGGAGTCAAGGCCGCCCCTGCGGGTGGCGGCATGGCGGCCGCGCTCCTGCGCCTCGGTGCGTGGGCCGTAGCGCGGGGCACGCTTCAGCTCAGCGGCCACGTGCTCGCGCCGACGGTCGCGGGCCCCGGTCTGGCGCTCACGATCTCCACGGGCAGCGGCCGCGTGCTCGAAAGGCTCACATTGCGCGCCGGCGAATTCGAGTCGGGAACGGCCGGTGGGACCTCTTCCCAAGGCAACGAAGCGGACCGCTGTGCGCGTGTCACTACGGCCGGCGCGGTATGGACGCACTTCAAGATCCTCGAAGACGAGTGGCACCTCTCCGAAGACGACATCCGCGAGAGCCTGCGCACCGCCGACTGGCACAGCTACGCGCTGATGCGCGTCGGCGCCGAGGGCAACGACTGGCGCCCGCCGCAAGCCACGCGCGCCCTCTACGCAAGGGCGGTCGACGCCGACCCCGACAACCTGACCGCGCAGTTCAACCTGGCCTCGGCCGAGATGGAAGACGTGGAGCTCGTCAAGGTGCGCGGCGCCGCGATGAGGCGGCTCGAGCTCGTCCACGACGAACTCGACGGCGAGGGTCGCTGCACCAAGGACCCCCAGGCGGGCGCCGAGGATGCGGTCGGCCAGGAATTACTGCTGAATCGAGATCCTCTGCACTACCAGGTGGCCTACAAGCAAATCGCGGCGAGGCTCAACTACGACGTGGCTTTAGAGGTGGAACTGGAAGCCATCCACCCGGGACTGCGATACCCCCGGATATCGGCGTCAGCGCCGTGGTTGAAGTCGAGAGTCGCGCAGGCATGCGCCGCGCAGCCTGCCGAGGCCTACGACGCGGTCGGGGTCTTATGGAATCTGAGGAGGTCCGACCTGGAGAGGATCAGAGATCACCTGTGCGACATCGAGCGAACGCTGATCGTCCTGGGCGAGGCCGACTCCAAGCGCTTTGTCAACGCCAGCTCGAAGCAGTGGGAGCAGCTGCGCGCGCTGCTTCGAGAGATCGAGGGCCCGACGCTCGTGCTGTGGGCGATGGTAGCCCTGCGAGTCGGGCCGTCCGACAATACCCAGTGGGCGAGCGAGTCCCTGTGGTTATCGCAGGCCGGCGCGCCAAAGAAGCGCAGGGATCTGCTGGCGCTGATCGAGGGCGGCGACCTCACGCCGGTCAAGGCGGTCGCCTTTGCCCGCGGACCACGTGTCTCGACGACCAGTCGCACATGCTTCAGCCTCGCCTGCTGGTACGCCGACATCGGCCGCCTGCAAAGCGCGTTGCGCGAACTCGCGCTGAGCCTGGAGTGCGGCGGGGAGATCGCCCGCCGGCGTGTCTCTGACGATCAGCTGCGCGCGCTTCACGGCCGCAGGGAATGGGCGACGCTCCAGGCGCGCTACGTGTCCGGAGTCGACGGCGCGAACACGGAGACGAGCACGGATGCGAGCCTGACCGGGCAACACCCGGCGACGGTCGCCGCGATAGTGAATTCCGCGAAGGCCCCTCCGTCCGCAGCAGACCCCGCGCAGGGGGCCTCCGGGGAGATGGAGCCAGCCCCTGCGGGAGAGCCAGCGCCTGTGGGAGAGGTGGAGCCAGCCCCTGCGGGGGAGCCAGCGCCCGTGGGAGAGGTGGAGTCCGCGCCTGCGGGTTAAGCGGCGCCTACCCCGACCACTTCCCCTTGCCATAGCGCGCCAGCTCCAGGCGCGCGACGACGCCGCGGTGCACCTCGTCGGGCCCGTCGGCCAGGCGCAGCGCGCGTGCGGCGGTCCAAGCCCCCGCGAGCGGAAAGTCGTTGGAGAGCCCGCCGCCGCCGTGCAGCTGGATCGCCATGTCCACGACGCCCTGGACCATGTTCGGGGTCGCGACCTTGATCTGCGACACGGCGCCGATTGCCTCCGGCGCCTTTTGGTCAACCAGCCACGCCGCGTGCAGTACGTGCATGCGCGCCCGGTCGATCGCGATGCGCGCGTCGGCGATGCGCTCGCGGTTGCCGCCGAGGTTGGCAAGCGGCTTGCCGAACGCCGTGCGCTCGCTGGCGCGCGCGCACCCCAATTCGAGCGCCAGCTCGGCCAGCCCGATCAGACGCATGCAGTGGTGAATGCGCCCGGGCCCCAGGCGAGCCTGGGCGATCGCAAATGCCTGGCCGGCGCCGCCGACGATCGCGCTGGCGGGTAGGCGCACGTCGGTGAAGGACACTTCGCCGTGGCCGCCGGGAGCGTCCAGAAAGCCCATCGCCTGCAGCATCCGCTCGACCTTCACGCCGGGCGCGTCCATCGGCACGAGCACCATCGAGTGCTGGTGGTAGCGGTCGGCCTGGGTGTCGGTAAGCCCCATGAAGATCAGCGCCTTGCAGTTGGGATGCCCAACGCCGGTGCTCCACCACTTGGTGCCGTTGACCACCACTTCGTCGCCATCAAGGATCGCTGTGGCCTGCATGTTGGTGGCATCCGAGGAGGCCACGTCGGGCTCGGTCATGCAGAAGGCCGAGCGTATGCGCCCGTCCAGTAGCGGATCGAGCCAGCGCGCCTTCTGCTCCTCGGAGCCGAAGTGCCACAGCACCTCCATGTTGCCCGTGTCCGGAGCGTTGCAGTTGCAAACCTCGGCGGTGATCAGCGAGCGCCCCATGCGCTCGGCCAGCGGCGCGTACTCGACGTTTGAGAGATCAGCTCCGCGCTCGGCGTCCGGCAGGAACAGGTTCCACAGCCCTTCTTGCTTGGCGAGCGCCTTGAGCTCCTCGATCGCCGGGAGTACGACCCAGGGATCCTCGCGCGAGAGCAACTCGCGCATGTAGGGCTCCTCGCGTGGGGAGATCTCGCTCTTCTGGAAGGCGGTCAGGCGCTCCAGCAGTTCCTGCGTGCGTTGCGAGTGCTCGAAGTCCACGGCCGTCTCTCCTCGTTAAATGGGCTGGGCGCGTCTTGCCGACAGGGCACGACCCAATATCCCAAAAACACGGGCCGAACATCCGGGAGCGGATGCCTGACACACTCCTGGCAAGTCAACCAGAGGGAGAGCAGCCAAATGGACGCCGTCAACCACCAGTTTCGTCTAGCCGCCCGTCCGCAGGGAATGGTCAAGCGCGAGGACTTCGACTACGTCGAGGAGCCCGTCAGCGAGTTGGCCGACGGCCAGGTGCTCGTCAGGATCGCCTACATCTCGCTCGACCCGGCGATGCGCGGCTGGATGGCCGAGGGCCGCTCCTATGTCCCGCCGGTGCAGATCGGCGAAGTGATGCGCGCCGGCACGGTTGGCGAGGTGGTCGAGTCCAGGTCCCGGAAGCTGGCCGTCGGCGATCGAGTCTCCGGCTGGCTTGGCGTCCAGCAGTATGCGGTGTGCAACGAGAACGAGGTCTTCAAGGTCGACACGGACGCTGCCCCCCTGCCCACATACTTGGGTGCGCTCGGAATGCCAGGTGTCACCGCCTACTTCGGCCTGCTTGACATCGGCGCCCCGAAAGAGGGCGAGACGGTGGTCGTCTCAGGCGCGGCGGGCGCCGTCGGCAGCGTGGTCGGGCAGATCGCAAAACTGAAGGGATGTCGCGTCGTCGGCATCGCCGGTGGCCCGGAGAAGTGCAAATGGATCGTCGACGAGCTCGGCTTCGACGCGGCGATCGACTACAAGAGCGAGGATGTGAATGCCGCTCTGCGTGAGCACTGTCCGGAGGGCGTGGACGTGTATTTCGACAACGTCGGCGGTGAGATCCTCGACGCGGTGCTGGCCCGGCTGGCGCTCAAAGCGCGTGTGGCGATCTGTGGGGCCATCTCCCAATACAACAACCTCGACGCGGTCAAGGGCCCGTCCAACTACATGTCGCTGCTGGTCAACCGGGCGCGGATGGAGGGCTTCGTCGTGATCGATTACATGGGCCGTGCCCCAGAGGCGGTAGCCGAGATGGCGAGTTGGATAGCCGAAGGCAAGCTCGTCGCCCGCGAGGAAGTGGTCGAGGGCTTCGAGAACTTCCCCGACGCGTTGCAGAGGTTGTTCCGGGGAGAGAACGTGGGGAAGCTGGTGCTGAAGGTGGGCAGCTAAAAGGCGCCGCCAGGCTGCCGGCGCTCGCGACGCGGTCGACGTCTACGTTTCAGGATGCCCGTGCTTTCAGTGACGATTGCATCCTTAAAGAAGTTACCGGGCTGTGGCAGGGGCGTCTCCGAACGTGAAGCCCCTTGATCGGCGAGCACCTCGTCGATCACCTGAGCGGTGCGCTCGGCCTCTTGCTCGCTCAACCCGGCACGTGTCGTCAGGGCCTGGATCATCTCGACTTTTGTCACGTTCACAAGTGTACCGTCGCGGCAGCGGCCAACCCAATCAACTCGGCGACGAGCCCGGCGGCCATCAATACGTAGACATCTCTCAGTCCTTGAATGGCTTCGTCGTTGTGCGTCTTCGCTGTCGCCAGGGTATTTGCGGCTTCCATATGGAAGCGGTCGTCCTCCAGCAAAATCGTCGGGTCTCTAGCGGTGATTGCCAGCAGCCTTGTCGGATCGACGCTCTCTACGTCGACGCCCCGCAATATCACGACGGCTCCGATCAGTACCACAAGCAAGCCGGCGCCTCCGACAGCCAGACCGGCCGCCTGCTCAAAGCCTGACTGACTGACCTTTACAAGGGCAGGCTTCATCAGCAGCGCCGCCGCGGCCGCGGCGGTGCCGACCGGAGCAACGCTCCCGGTGATCTGCGCGATCTGTTGTTGCTGCTCGCCAAGCGCAGAGGTGGCGGCCTCGTAGATGCGCTCTACTGGTGTTGCCATCTTGCGCACAAATGTACGCAACTCTGCGGACGAAGCTGCACGACGGGCTACTGGGTCGGTGACAATTCTTCTCAGTTCGTCACAAAGTCTTACAAATATGCTATACTTGTAAGACAAGTTGATCGCGAACGTCGAACACCGGGAGGTAGCGGGAAATGAGCACCGATGCAAACGAGCTGACGCCGTCCCCGGCGTTTGCGGCCGCCAAATGGCGCGACAGCAAGCGCTACGCATGGCTGCTCGGCCTGATCGTGCCGCTCTTGCCCTTCATCTCCTGGGGCCTGGTCGAAGCGACCGGCCTGGGCGTCTTCTGGTTCTACGGCCCGGTGCTGATCTTCGGCGTGTTCCCACTGCTCGACCTGGCCGTCGGACTCGATGCCTCCAACCCGCCGGACAGCGTGATCAAGTGGCTGGAGCAGGATCGCTACTACCGCTGGTGCACCTACGCTTTCCTGCCGCTGCAGTACGCGGGCCTGATCTTCGCCTGCTGGATGTGGTCGCGCGGGGGCCTGTCGACGCTTGAATCGGTCGGGCTCGCGCTCACGACTGCGATGGTGGCCGGCGTGGCGATCAACACCGCGCACGAGCTGGGCCACAAGCGCGCCAGCTCCGAGCGCTGGCTCTCCAAGGTGGCGCTGGCGCAGACCGGCTACGGGCACTTCTTCGTCGAGCACAACCGCGGCCACCACGTACGCGTCGCCACCCCCGAGGACCCGGCCAGCTCGCGCCTGGGCGAGAGCTTCTACGAGTTTTTGCCGCGCACCGTGATCGGCAGTCTGCGCTCGGCGTTTGAGATCGAACGCGAGCACCTCAAGCGCGACGGCCACCGCTTCTGGAGCATCCGCAACGACATCCTGAACGCCTGGCTG
>Ga0210395_10001633_pt1 | contig 17391 bp, 17 predicted proteins | sample IncBWH4OmetaG_FD_150861 | JGI IMG/M metagenome (GOLD analysis project Ga0210395, IMG submission 150861) | Forest soil microbial communities from Barre Woods Harvard Forest LTER site, Petersham, Massachusetts, United States - Inc-BW-H-4-O ...
TGGCCGAGACCGAGAAATATGCGCACGTTACATACTTTTTCAATGGTGGAGTGGAGCAGCCGTTTCCCGGCGAAGAGCGCGTAATGGTGCAATCGCCGAAGGTCGCGACTTACGATCTGAAGCCGGAGATGAGCGCCGCGGGCATTGCCGACGCCGTGGTAAAGGCCACGGAGGACGGACCTTTTGATGTGATCATCGTCAACTTCGCTAACGCCGATATGGTGGGGCACTCGGGCAAGATTGAGCCTACGGTGAAAGCCGTCGAAACCGTGGATGCGTGCCTCGGCCGCATCGAGAACGCGGTTCGCGCCAAGGGCGGAGCGATGCTGATCACTGCGGATCACGGCAATGCCGAAATGATGATTGACCCCGTCACCGGCGGACCGCACACCGCGCATACCACCAATCCAGTGCCGTTTATTGTTGTGGCTCAGGATGCGAACCAGTACACGTTAAAGCCGAATGGCTCGCTGCGGGATATTTCTCCGACTATGCTTGGGATGCTGGGCGTCGACGAACCGAAAGAGATGACCGGAGCAGATCTGCGGGCCTTCCTGAAGAACAAATGAGAACTGCCGTGCTACAGTTTTCTCGCGGACATTTGTGTTCGCCCGAATGCCATGGAACCACGACTGATATGGATCAACCTGCTGGTGAAGCTGGGAGTGGCTGCGGCCGTTTCCAGCAGCCTGGTGCGTTCCTTGGAATTCAAGTCCCTTTTGTTTCGCGAAGAGCGTTCGCTCCGCCAGAAGATTTATCTGGTGCTGTGGTTCGGATTGCCGATCACGATCGGAGTATGGATCCGGTTCTCCGCCACGAGTTTTCTCGCAGGAGATCTGAGTTTCGAAACTGTGCTGCTGCTGGGCGTGATCGGCGGCCGCTGGGCTGGCGTTCTGGGAGGCGTACTGATGGCCTTGCCTGCGCTGGTTCATGGTGAGTGGGCTGCGCTGCCCTTCGGCATGCTCTGCGGCTTCATCGCCGGTCAACTGCGCACCATGGCCCTCGATAAGGACGACATCTGGTCATTCTCTCCCTTCATCGATCTCAGCATTTATCGTCTGATCCGCCGCAATCTGCCGACGCCCCATCTGTTCGACTGGCAGATCATGTTTTTTACTACGATCATCGGACTGCGTTTCGTGGAAAGCCAGTTGGCGCGCTACTTTCCCCATTCCATCTTCAGCCTGGATAGCAGCAGCCTCTGGGTGGAGGCGGCGATTTATGCGGCGTCCGCAATGGCTATCGGGATCGAACTCAAGATCTTCAACAGCGTGCGCATTCAGATCAAACTGGAAGAGCAGGAGCGCTTACTTCTGCACGCGCGCATGGAAGCCCTGCAGAACCAGATTAATCCTCATTTCCTTTTCAATACTCTGAACTCGATTTCTTCGCTGGTGCGTTTCGATCCCGATAAAGCTCGCGACGTGATTTCGAAATTGGCCACCATTCTCCGGCGTTTGCTGAACAGCGCAGACTCCTTCGTGCCTCTGCGGGAGGAAGTGGAGTTCATCGACAACTATCTCGACATTGAGGTGGTCCGCTTCGGGCAGGATAAGCTGCGGGTGGTGAAAGAGCTGGACCCAGCGTCGCTCGACGTGATGGTTCCCAGCATGCTCTTGCAGCCCCTGGTTGAGAATTCCATCAAGCACGGACTTTCCTCGATGGTGGAAGGCGGCAGCATTTACCTGCGCAGCCGCTTAGCCGACTCCGGATTGGTCATCGAGGTGGAAGACGACGGCGTGGGCATGGCGGCCACGCCGCAGGTGGAACAGAACAGCTCGCAGGGCGCGGGCATCGGCATGGCAAATATTTCGGAGAGGCTCCAAGTGTTGTATGGAGATACTGCGCGCATGACCATCGATAGCCAGGAAGGGAAGGGAACTCTGGTCCGCATCCGGTTGCCGCTTTTGCAGGCCACGGGAGCGGTTCCGGAGGCCTTCTACGAACTGCGCTCGACTACGCGCCGGTAAAACTCTTCGTATTGGGGAACGATGCGGCTCGAGCAGAAGCGGGACTGGGCGACGGCGCGAGCTGCCTTTGCCATGGTCCGCAGGCGGCTTTCGTCACCCAGGAGTTCGATGGCATCGCGCGCCATCGTATCCACATCGCCCACGTCGGCGAGGTAGCCGCTCACGCCGTGTTCGATCACTTCGGAAACCCCGCCCGTGCGGGTTGCGATGGGGACAACTTCGCAGGCCATCCCCTCCAACGCCGCCAGGCCAAAGGATTCCAGTTCACTCGGCATCAGTAGAATGTCGGCGATTCCGAGCTTCTCCTGCACCTGATCCTGTTTGCCAAGAAAAAGAACATCTTCGTGGATTCCCTTTTGCACCGCCAGCCATTCGGCCACCGAGCGATCGGGGCCGTCGCCGATCAACATTAATCTCGAGGGAATTTTCTTGCGCACGCGGTCGAAGATCTCGATCACATCCGAGACTCGTTTTACCGGCCGGAAGTTAGAGAGATGTACCAGCAGACGCTCGCCGTTGGGCGCATACTCGGCGCGAAGTTCGGGGCTGTTGTTCCGCACATATACATCGCAATTCACGGAGTTGTAGATCACCTCGATTTCTTTCTTCACATCGAGAACCCGCATGGTGCGGTCGCGCAGGTAGTTGGAGACCGCGGTGACGCCGTCGCTCTGGTTGATGGAATAGCGGGTGATGGGCAGGTAGGAGCGGTCGATTCCCACCAGCGTGATATCCGTTCCGTGGAGAGTTGTGACGAAGGGCAGACGGCGGCCGCGCGGACCATCCCCGAGCATCTGCCGCGCCAGCAATGCGCTCACGGAATGCGGGATCGCGTAGTGTACGTGGAGCAGGTCGAGATCATACAACTGCGCCACTTCGGCCATTCGCGTGGCCAGCGCCAGATCGTACGGAGGATAGTCGAACAGCGGGTACCGGGAGACTTCGACTTCGTGATAATGAATGTTGGGTTCCTCACCCCTGAGCCTGATGGGCTGGGCGTAAGAAATGAAATGAATCTCGTGACCGCGCTGGGCCAATTCCAGGCCAAGCTCCGTGGCCACGACGCCGCTGCCGCCGTAGGTCGGGTAACAAGTAATCCCAATCTTCATTCTGCTAAGGTCCGCCTTTTCTTAATAGCTCTGTATTCGATGGCAGGAAACAATAGAGGATGCAGATTGTACAGGGGCAGACGGGTGGATGGGAGGAAACGATGCGAGGAAACAGTGATTGAACGGGGGAGAAGTTATTCTTCGGCTTTTGGCCCGGGCTTCATCATGCCGGGATCCAGCTTGTCCAGGTGAGCCTGGAAGCGTTTCTTGGTCTCCTCTGGCAGGCCGGTGAATTCGATGCCCATACCGACGCCGGGATCACGGGTGCGGACTGTGGCAGAGGCGGTGATATGCTCCTGGTCGATCCAGAAATCCACCTTTAGCACGGTTGTGATCGCCAATGGCATGGCAGTCTCAACATAACAACCGTTCCCGCTGATGTCAGTGGCGTTTACGCGCATGGGAGTATTCACGCGCTCATCTTTGAATTCGAGGGGGAACGAAATCTTGTGGCGCTGAAACCTTCGGCGATTATCGGGAGTAGGAGCCGGCAGGTTGGACCGAACTTCGGCGGGCAGTTGGGTAAGCCACGGGCACTCCTGATCGACCACCAACTGAACTCCGACCTGGACCTTCTTTAATCCTGTGGCTTCCGACACCCAGATTACTTTGCAGCGAGCCTTCTTCGTCTCGTATTGAATGCCGATGACGTCGCCCACCTTCAACTCCTGCTCGATACCGGAAATGCAGGCTCCGGTGACGCTGACATTTTGTGCGGTGGCGTTTTGATGGAAGGGTTGGCCGTTCGCACCCATGCCCCACACACGTACGCGCAGGTCCATGGTCGCTCGCGGGGCTGCCCCAGTGGCAGACATAAATAAAGGCCTCCCAGCTAGAATCTCTGAGCCGGTTCTAAGCCAATCATAACCCAGACCGGCACGTGCGAAAGGTTACCAAGGTCATTCGATCTTGAGTGGCTCGTCCCACGGGAACCGCAAAACACTACGCCTCGGCTTCCGTGAGAAGGAGATCGCGATAAGAAATCAAAGCGATTCCTTGATCCAACAGCAACTGCCGCGCCTCTGGCATGGTCAAAACGCCCAGCTCGGTCTCGCGCGATTGGCGCAGGCGAGTTCTGGCTGAGGTGAGATCAGCGTCGTTGTAGCCGGGATGGCAAACGAATTCCCAGGTTCCATCAGGAATGATGGCCGCGATGCCGCGAAAGAGTTTTTCATCGAGAGCACCGGTGACGACGATGCCGAGCGTGCCATCGGGAGTCACAAAGCCTTCCCGCCTCGCCGCTTCGCGGAACTTGGCAGCCAGTGTGCGAAGAATTCTCACCTCGGCGTAGCGAGTCCAGAGGCCGGGACGCGCCAACAGCGCGCTCGACTTCAGCGGTTTGCTGGGGCCAAACGGATTGCGAACGGCGTGCACGCCGCAGGCCTGGGCAGCTCGCAGCAAAGGCCGCAGCACCGCTGGAAACAGGTGCGTGTGCTTATGGGTATCCACGTGAGAGACGTTGACGCCGGCCGATTGTAATTTGCGAATCTGCGCGCAGACTTCGATTTCGATCTCGTGCGGATTCAAACGGCCGGCCAGGGCGCGGGCGGCGAAGGATTTCAGTCCATTGCGGAAGTGAGGGCCGATCGAGTCCGATGTTGTGATGGAAGGCAGTTGTTCCGCGTCGAGAACTGGCACACCGTCGATCAGTACGACATGGCACCCAACACTCAGACTTGGAACGCTCGCGGCCGAACGCACGGCGTCGTCAAAAGCACGCCCGTTGGCCATCAGCGTGGTGGAGGTCACGATCCCCCGAGCGTGAGCCTCGACGATGGCGCGATTGATGCCCGCAGTGAAGCCAAAGTCATCGGCATTGACGATCAGACGGCGCACCGCGTCAGTCTAGCAGGGGTAGGGATCTCGTCGCAGACGGGTGAGATTGTCCTGTCCACTCCGAACAAGTCCCCCCAAATGAAAATCATTCCTACAGGGGAGTCTGAGTTCAATCCTATTTGTACGATTTTGGCGGGAGCAGGAATTGAAACCCGAAATAGCCCAGGAAGTAAGACTGGTTGCTGCGGGTAGGTTCGAGGCTGCGTCCGGCCATGAAGAGGAAGATCACCGGGCTGTGAATTTTATAGCGAAATCCAAAGTCGATAGTGGGCTGGTTCTCCGAGGGATGGAACGTTCCTTGTGAATAGAGTTCAAGGTCTGCTTCGAGTTTTGGAGTGAAATCATGGCCGAGTACAAGGCCGGTAATCCATCCGTCCGGTCCTTTGTGGACGAACTGATAACCGATTTCATAATCCACATCGATGGGACCAAACTTTCTGGAGAACTCGAAGGGCAAAAGGAAAGATTGGCTCGCGGGGGTGATCCCGCGGTGGACGGCGTCGTTCGGGTTGTTGAGAAAAAGCTGAGGGAAAACCGAGACGTTGAGGCCGGACTCTCCGGCATCGTAGAAACGCCATTTGACACCGGGATTGGATTGGCCGAGACCAAACCTGGTCCCAGAAGAGGGACTTTGAACTCTTAGCCAGGCGTTTTCATAGGTGAGTTGGATGCGATCGCCGACGCCGAAATTGAGATCGAGATCGGGCACGTGGGAGACGGACTGATTGCTGTAGAAAAATGGCATATAGCCAAGATTGATTTCCCAGTTGAGATTGCCCGGCGTACCGGGATCGTTGGTGTAATAAGGCGGGCCGCCCTGCGCCGCAGTTCGTGGCGCGAGCGCAGCCACTATCACCAGTAGCAGGCAAGCGAACATGCGGACTGACCTAGAGTGGATCACTTTCGAAACGCGTAAAGTCCTTCCTGTGTAAACGAGATCAAGCCGCTGGTGAAAGATCAGTTTTGTTAGTCTAATGCCCCTGCACTGCAACACCGGGCACCGAAATTCTGGCCTCTGCTAGAATGCTTTTCAGGTAGCACTTGGCGGGCAGCACTAAAGATCTGGTGTGCTTTTCAGCCAACTTGTTCATCCACGACTGCGGCCCGCTTTTGTTCAATCTTGGTTCAGCGGCGCCGAAAGTTGCAATAAGTCTTTGTTCCATCGTGGCGGTTAGCTCAGCTGGTTAGAGCGCCTGCCTTACCAGTCGGCTTTCCACAGCCAGTTTACTATCGCTACAAGCACTTACGTGGGCTCAAAAACCGGGTAGGACAGAGTTTCCAGCATCATCAAAGGAACCCTCGCCTTGCCCCTTCGGCAGAACCAAATAACCGGCGCGATCATAGTCTTCGCGGTAAATCCACGCGATGCCATGAAATGTGGAAACTGCCACAAGAACGCAGCATCATGCAATTTCCCACACGGCACGCGGCTACCTTTTACTGCGGAATTTGTGTTCGAGCGTTCGAGAATTGCCGCACGTCGGTTGCTGACGGCCTCGATCGTCTATCTTCCACTGTTGTACGGACTAAGCGTAACGTTATGCATTCGGGCCAGATGATCCAATATCCCGATTTTCCGGAGTCTTCGAGAGGTCGGATACATCAGCGATGACGTTCGACATGAAGAAGCCTCGCGCAGTCTCCTTAAGATGAACCGAACCGGCCCGCTGATCGCCCCTCCATCTTCATCCGCTCCCTCAAAGACCTCCAAGCGGCTCCTACCGTGGCTCGTCGCTGTCGCGTTTTTTATGGAGTCCTTGGATACAACGATTCTCAACACGGCCGTCCCCACTATCTCTTCCGCCCTGGGAGTCGCTCCCCTCAGCATGAAGGCGGTGCTGGCAAGCTATACGCTCAGCCTGGCGGTCTTCATCCCAATCAGTGGCTGGATGGCCGACCGCTTCGGCACGCGTCGTGTATTCGCATCTGCAATCGGAATATTTACGCTCGGGTCCTTTCTGTGCGGGATATCAAGCAACATTCACTTGCTGGTCGCTTGCCGCATCCTGCAAGGTTGCGGCGGCGCGATGATGGTGCCGGTGGGCCGACTCACCCTGGTCCGAGCATTTGCCAAGTCAGATCTTCTCCGCGCCATGAGTTTCGTTTCTATACCAGCGCTGGTGGCACCCATGCTCGGACCCATCGCCGGAGGTCTCATCGTCGGGTATCTTCATTGGCGTGTCATTTTCTTTCTTAACATTCCAATTGGACTCATAGGTTTAATTCTCGTTTATCTGCATTTGCCGGACTACCGCGAGGAACAGACTCCTCCGCTCGATGTTGTCGGGCTCGTCCTCTTCGGTTCTGGGGTGGGATTACTATCTTATGTGCTGGAAATATTCGGCGAACACACTCTGAGCGCGACGGAGATGGCAGGGCTCCTCGCGTTGTCCATTGCCTTGCTCGCCGGATACGGAATCCACGGGAGCAGTCTTCCATTTCCTTTGCTGAAGCTCAAGCTGTTCAGCATTCGCACGTTCCGCGCCGCCGTGAGCGGCAGCTTCTTCACACGTCTTGGAATAGGCGGAGTGCCATTTCTCCTGCCGCTCCTCTATCAGGTAGGCCTGGGCTTCACCCCAATCCAGTCCGGTCTGCTCGTCATGCCCCAAGCGATAGCTTCCATGAGCATGAAAGCAATGATGCCGGGAATTCTGCGTCGCATCGGCTATCGTGGTGTTCTCATCTCCAACACCTTAATTCTCGGCGGCCTTCTGATGGTGTTTGCCACCATCGGTCTGCGAACGCCTGTTTGGGCCATCGTGCTTGAGGCTTTCTTTTACGGTGCGTTCACATCGCTGCAATACACAAGTATGAGTACGCTTGTATTCGCTGACATACAGGAAAAAGACGCCAGCAGTGCTAGTTCCATCGCAAGCACCGCGCAGCAGATGTCGATCAGCTTCGGCGTCGCGGCGGCGGGATTGACGACCGCGTTTTTCGTTCCCAGCGCTCACTCCGCTCCGGCCGAAATGATTCATGGAATCCACAAGGCTCTCATTGCTCTCGGGATATTGACCATCCTATCGACCATTGTCTTACGTAGTCTGAGGTGCGGCGACGGCGACGACGTCAGCCTGCATAAGGTTCTTCATCCGGGAGGCTGACCCAGCTTATGTGGTCCCGCTCGCCCTCGTAGTCACGGGAACGTTGATCGTGGCATTAGTCCTGGTGTCTTGCAGATCACGAGGGGGCCTTTCGCGTTCATTCCCGTGTTAAAGCAATGTCGAGGAATCTTTGCAGCAAGGGGGCTCGGTTGTCTCTTCGCCAGATCAGAGAAATGGGTATCAGCACTTTCAGATCTTCGATAGGCAACAACGCAACGCCTCCTGGGCATTGCCATTTTGCAGAATCACTGACTAAAGCGACACCCAACCTGCAGGAGACCAAACTAAGAATCGTGGCATGGTCATCGGCTTCTTGCACAATCCGCGGCGATTTCAAGCCCCCGCGGAAACACGCCTGCATCAAACGGTCATAGGCAGCGGGATTTGTCCGGCGAGGAAAACAGACAAAGGGAACGTCATTCAGATCGTTCAATCGGAGTCTAGTCTGTCTGGTCAGGGGATGCCCTTTTGGCGCGGCGAGCACTACCTTGTGTTGTGCCACCAGTCGCTGATCCAATTCTTTACTCGGTGTCGTCATGCTGACTACGAACCCCGCATCAAGTCTGCCCGACAGTATAGCTTCCACCTGCCCCAGGGATAGCATAGGAACAGGCCTCAATTCAGCGCCCGGCTGCTTCTGTCTGAATCGGCGAAAACTCTTCGGGACGACACCGTGCCAGGAAATGCTCTCCACAAATCCCACCCGAAGAGTTCCGGCCTTGCCGCTTGCCACGCGCTCGGCGCGCTGGGTGGCCTCCTGAACTTCTCCCAGAATTCGTCGCGCATCTTCCAGAAATAACTTTCCTGCCGGGCTTAATCTGACGCCGCGAGGGAGTCGCTCGAACAAGCGAAAGCCGATTTCTTTCTCCAAATCTTGTATTTGACGGGAAAGCGCCGGCTGTGCGATATGGAGCCGCTCCGCCGCTCGCCCGAAATGCTCCTCTTCGCCAACTCCAACAAAGTAACGCAAATGCCGCAACTCCATATTGATACCTCGAAAGCATCGAAATTATAGCAACCATGTCTTGGACATATGAACCCTTCATCTTCGACCATAACTCCGGGCACTCCCAATAGCCCTGCCGCAAGAAGGCCACGGATGAAGGCGCTCGTAGTTAACGCACTTGGCAGCGGGTTCGACCTGGAGGAAGTGGACATTGCCACGCCGATCGGGCGCGAAGTTCTCGTCAATGTGCAAGCGTCCGGCCTGTGCCACACCGACCTGCTCTTCGCCACTCACGATATCGTTCCATTGCCGGCGGTGCTTGGTCACGAGGTTGCGGGGGTAGTGGCTGCAGTGGGGCCGGACGTCGCGCAACTCCATGTCGGAGATCACGTCGTCGGCTCTTTGACGCAGTCGTGTGGAGCGTGCGCTCGATGTCTATCAGGCCGGCCCTTCCAGTGTACACATCCAGAATCGACGTTGCGCAGACCCACCGACTCCCCACGTCTCAGCCGCAACGGCACTGCCTTGTTCCAAGGGTTCGGGCTCGGTGGTTTCGCCGAACGCGCGCTCATTCACGAGAACCAGCTTGTCGCGGTGCCCAAGAAGCTTCCTTTCGCTCAAGCTGCGCTGCTCGGCTGCGGAGTTGTAACCGGCGGCGGTTCCGTCTTGAATACCGCAAACGTTAGCGCCGGGGACACGGTCGTGATCTTCGGGTCCGGAGGGGTTGGGCTCAACGCCGTGAGTGGTGCGCGCATCGCAGGGGCAGCGAGGATCGTTGTCATTGATATCCAGGCGAGGCGACTCGAGCAGGCCAAACGATTCGGCGCTACCGATGTCATTGACTCCTCCACGACGAAGGCCGTCGAGGCCGTCCGCGATCTACTGACGGGAGGAGCTGATCACGTCTTCGACTTCGTAGGGCTCAAGGCCGTGAGCGAGCAAGGGTTGGCAATGCTCGGCGTCGGTGGTGGACTGTACCTTGTCGGCGTGTCGAGGCCCGAAGTCGAGATGGGTGTGAACATCTTTAACGCGATCGGTGGGCAAAAGCGCGTCCAGGGAGTCAACTACGGCTCGACCAACTTCAAGCGCGATGTTCCGATGTACGCCGAACTGTACCTGCAGGGCCAAATGAACCTGGATGACCTGGTTTCGAAACGGATCTCGCTCCGCGAGGTGAACGACGGCTACGCGGCGTTAGAAGACGGCTCGCTGAACCGTGTCGTTGTCACTTCGTTCTGACCGTAGAAAAATCATACAAGGAGATACACAATGGCCGCGACGGAAGCAATCACAAAGACAGACTCGATTCAAACAATCACAACGCACTACATCGACGGAGCGCTCGTGGAATCCCATGGCCGCGAGATTATGGATATTATCGAACCAACAAACGAGAAAGTGATTGCCAGGGTCACCCTAGGAGACGAGGAAGATACCCGGCGCGCCATCGCCGCGGCCAAGCGCGCATTCGCCACCTTCGGTCGGACGACAAAGGAAGAACGCGCGAGCTACCTGCGCCAGCTGCATACAGCTGTCTCAGCCCGCATCGATGATCTAACGGCTGCGATGGTTGAGGAGTATGGAGGTGTTGTGCAGTTCGCAAGGGTTATTGTGCAATCGGGGATCGCTGCCTTCCCGGCTGCGGAGAAGGGACTCGACGATCTGCCTCTGACTCGAAGTTGGGGCAAGACGACCGTCACGCTGGAACCGGTCGGCGTGGCCGGTCTGATTACCGCATGGAACGCAAACGCGCTGTTCATTTGCCTTAAGCTGGCATCGGCTGTGGCCGCCGGCTGCACCGTCGTCATCAAGCCCAGCGAGCTGAGTTCCCTGCAAACGCAAGTGATGATCGAGTGTTTGGAAGCGGCTAAGCTCCCTCAAGGCGTCTGCAATGTCGTGATCGGCCGCGGCAACGTCGTGGGTGCCGAACTCGTTCGCAATCCTGACGTCGCCAAGATCTCTTTCACGGGCTCGGTTGCAGTTGGCCAGTCGATCATGCGTGACGGCGCCGCGACGATGAAGCGCATCACGCTCGAGTTGGGCGGGAAGTCTCCGACCATCCTGCTGGAGGATGCCGCGCTCGACAACGCGATTCCTGCGGCTCTCACTCTAGCCTTTATGAACAGTGGCCAAGCCTGCGCCGCGGGAACACGGCTCCTCGTTCCAAAGAGCCGCCTCAATGCAGTCAAGCGAGCGATTCTGGAGACGATGACATCCTTTCCAGTCGGCGATCCGGCGGATCCGAAAACCGCCGTCGGGCCCATGGTGTCACAGAACCAATACGACCGAGTGCAATCGTACATCCGCAAAGGTATAGAGGAAGGCGCAGAAGTCCTCGTCGGCGGCGCGGGCCATCCGCCGGGCTTCGAGGCAGGCTACTTCGTGAAGCCCACGATTTTCGTCAACGTGAAAAATAACATGACGATCGCTCAGGAAGAGATCTTTGGCCCCGTCCTGTGTGTCATTACTTATGACTCCGAAGATGAGGCAATCCGGATTGCCAACGACTCGAAATATGGTCTTCACTCCGCTGTCCTCGGGACCGACCTTAAGCGCGCGCGTCATGTTGCCTCACAAATTCGGGCTGGGCGGGTCGTGATCAACGGCATGACGGACGATCCGCAGGCACCCTGGGGCGGATTCAAATACTCCGGCTTCGGCCGTGAATATGGCCAATACGGGGCCGAGGCGTTTCTCGAAACCCGCGCCATACTCGAGTCTTAAAAATCGAACTAACATGAGCCAGCACCCGGCAATATCTCCCAACGAAGCCGCGGACCGTCTCGCGATCCGCGAACTTGTTGAGGCCTACGCTCATTGCGCCGATCGCCGCGATGCGAAAGGTCAGATGGCGCTCTTTACTGCAGACACTCACTTCGTCGTGTACATGAATGCCAAGGACCCGAAGCCTTCACAGGAACTGAACTCCCGTGAGGCCTTGGCTCCTGTCTTTGCAGATCTGAACAAGTATGCCGCGACGATGCACTTCCTTGGACAGTCCACCATCTTCATGCTTGCCAGCGAGCGAGGCACTGGAGAAACGTATTGCATGCCCCATCACCTGACCGTTGACGGCGAAGAGCGAAAGCTCATGATCGCCGCGCTGCGTTATTACGACACCTTTGCGAAGCAAAACGGCGCATGGTTGTTCGCCGAGCGCAAGCTCTACGTAGACTGGATCGAGGAGCGCATTCTGTCATGACAGCGACTAATAAGGTGGAGTCGGGCGCGTCGATGAGTGCTCCCACCTCTCCCCAAAAGCGTGTCGTCATCGTGGGCGCGTCTGGAATGGTCGGTGGGTACGCGCTTCGTTATGCGCTCGATAACTCCGCCGTAAAAAGTGTGACTTCGATTGGCCGCAAGAAGCTCGGCATCTCACACCCCAAGCTGAAAGAGGTCTTGCATCAAGACTTCGCGGACTGTTCCGCGCTCGCGAATGAACTTTCTGGCCAGGACGCGGTAGTGTATTGTTTGGGAACATACACCGGTTCAGTATCGGACGCAGAACTCCGCGTCATAACCGCCGACTACACGATCGGGTTCGCGCGAGTCCTCCGTAACCGCAGTCCAGATGCCGCGTTCTCGTTTTTGAGCGGAAATGGCGCCGACCAAACGGGGCGAAGCCGGCTTGCCTTCGCACGCTACAAGGGACAGGCCGAGAAGGCTCTACTTGCGGCCGGTTTCCCGCGCGTTTATCTATTCCGGCCCGCGTACATCTACCCTGTGCAACCCCGAAAGGAGCCAACTTTCAGTTACAGGCTGTTGCGCGCGGTCTATCCCGTGTTTCGATTGTTGTTTCCGAACCAGGTCGTTCGCGCTGACGACTTGGCGTGGGTAATGGTGGATGTTGTGCTTTTAGAAACACAGGAGCACCAAGGCTTGGTTTTCGAAAATCGAGATATCCGAGCCATGGTCAGGTCACAAATGCCCATACGCGATCGCGCTGCGTGATTGATCACTCAAGCAGGATTCGGTACTGGCCGAACTTAACAATATTCCCCAGTCACTCTGTGCCGGATGAACTTGTATCACGATCACGTTTGGTACGTCGCATGGGCCCACACAACCACTGATAGTCAACTGCACACGCTTCAGTAATCTCCTTTTCCGCCATTCGCTCTTCAGCCATCAACTGGAACTTCTGGTCGTTCATGCTCCATGTTGCCGCAACGACACCCCTTGCAGATCGTAATGTGCCGAACACGAGTCGCTTCGTTTTTAGTGGATAGTTCCGATCCTCGTTCACTACCTCCCTCTGTTTCGGTCCGCGGTAGTACACGAGCTTGCACCAAATCGTCTGGCACTGGCGCCGTGAGAAGAGCGCTATCGCGCTCATCGGGCTCCGTGGCCTTGGTGTACGGTCTGAGCTCACCTCGGTAAATCGTTTCTCGAATCGGGAACAGACGTTCAGCAACGTCCAGATCTCGCCAGCGTAGTGCCAGCAGTTCACTTGGTCGGAATGCAGATGCGACTCCGACACGAACCATCAAGTTGTAGGGCAGTTTCAGCTCAGCGATCACCGCATGGAATTATTCAGGCGTTAAAACGTCATTGGCAGCCTGCTTCGTCTGGGGGATTCGAGTTTGTTGGCAGGACTCCGTAGCAAATATGCCTGGTCCTGGGCCTCTGCTAGAATGCTTTTCGGGCAGTACTTGGCGGGCAGCACTAGAGATCCGGTGTATTTTTCAGCCAACTTGTTTAGCCATGTGCTGCGGCCCGCTTTTGTTCAATCTTGGTTCAGCGGCGCCGAAAGTGGCAATAAGTCTTGGTTTCATCGTGGGCGGTTAGCTCAGCTGGTTAGAGCGCCTGCCTTACAAGCAGGAGGTCGCAGGTTCGAGTCCTGCACTGCCCACCAATTCTAGACGCACCATCAGTTACTGGCGCTGACTTCAAAATCACAAGGGTCGATCGCCCTCTTGTCTGGTGGAACTGCGTAGTCGCAGGATTCAGCCCGGTTTTGCGGAAGCAAGCGCAGCTCCTTGGAACTCAATTCTTCAGAATCGCACTTTTGCTGCTGCCGTTTGGTCTCCTGTTGCAGAATAAGTGATAGGGCCCGTGCAAACCTTCCTGGAGGCCAAAGTATATGGAAGCGAACCCGATTCTGTTCCGCGATCTGACATACATCTTCGTGGCCGCCGTGCTTGGGGGACTAGTGGCGTGGCGGCTTCGGTTGCCCTTGATCCTGGGATTCATCGTTGGCGGGATCGCAGTGAGCCCGTTCACTCCTGGTCCTCACCTTTCTGACTTGCATACTTTCGAAGTATTTGCTGAAGTCGGCGTTGTTTTGCTGATGTTCTCGATCGGTGTGGAGTTCTCAATTCCGGATTTGATGCGCGTGAAATGGGTGGCCCTCGTCGGGGCGCCAATTGGAATTCTGTTGATGGTAGGCATCGCGGCCGCAGCTGCACATCTCCTGGGATGGAGTTTAACGGAAGGTGCGGTGATCGGCGCGACGGTCTCAGTCGCGAGCACGATGGTACTGGCGCGGCTGCTGAGCGACAGTGGAACGCTAACCACGACCTATGGCCGCGTGATGATCGGCATCACGCTGGTCGAAGATCTCGCGGTTATCTCCATGACCGTAGTTCTTCCCGTACTTGGGGGCTCCGGAGATGACCGCTTCGCGAGGGCGGCGTGGGTTCTCGGCAAGGCGCTAATCCTGCTAATTCCGCTGGTATTTCTCGCGATCAAGGTGATTCCGCGCCTCTTGCGGCGCGTCAAGTTGACGTGCAATTCGGAGCTTCTGCTGCTGGTGGCAATTGCGATCTGCCTGGGGACCGCTGCGTTGGCACAAGCGGTTGGATTCTCCGTCGCGCTGGGCGCGTTCCTTGCGGGACTATCCATCAGCAGTTTGCCGGATCTGCACGACGCGCATACTCGGCTTGTGCCCCTTCGCGATGCTTTTGTGGCGCTCTTTTTCGTCTCGCTGGGAACTTTGATTGACCCCAAGGAGCTTTTGAATAGCTTGCCGCTTCTCGGACTGATGCTTCTTCTTATTGTGGTCGGAAAATTTCTGGTGTGGACGATGATCGTGTGGCTCTTCCGTTATTCCATTTGGAGTGCGATTGCAGTGGCCGCCGGGCTGACCCAGATTGGCGAACTCTCGTTCGTGGTCGTGCAAGTCGCGCGATCATCCGGCATCGTGGCCGAGAACGTTTTCAGTACGGCGATTGCGGCGTCCTTGATCTCGATATTACTGAACGTTTTCATCGTGCGCGCTGCGTTTGCGTGGCTGAGCCGAAAGCATCCTGAGCCAGACGCCCAGCCGGCGGATCGCGCGCTTGTACCGGTAGGCCAATGAGCGGCGAACCGAAGGTCGTCAGGACGCAAATCCGGGGAGAATTCGCAAAATAATTGTGGAGGGGATCCGCATTTCCCGGTTACGATGTGGGAACTGAACCAAGCGGTCGAAGATCATCCGCCGACTTGGGATAGCTTTCGACGTCGGTGCTCGGGTGTTCATCAACATTGCAACTATCTCCTGGAAACGGAATTTGTGTCGTCGTGCTTCTGCGAGTCGATACGAGAGCGAAGTGCTCGTCCCACGACACTCCACAGTACGGTCACGATCGCAACCACCACCACGATCCACAGGTCCAACCTTGCCCGCTCGATAGCGAACTCGATGAGCGCGGCGAAGAGGATTGAAAGAGAAGCTATCCGTTTCATGATGCACGTCCAGATTCAGGAGATCCGTCGCACGCAACCGGAATTCTCTTAAACATCTCTGTACTTTTCACCTATTGCTGCCACCCACCTCCCAGCGACTGATACAGTTGAACGAGTGCCAAACGCTCGTTGAGCTGGGCTTGCACCAGGTTGAGTTCTGCTGAGAAGTAATTTGTTTCGCTGGTCAGGACCTGGAGGTAACTCGCGCCGCCATTCTTATAGAGAACCTCGGACAGTTGGTCGGTCTGCTGGGCCGCTTGTGTGAGCAATTCCTGTTGCTCCCGGAACTCACGGTCTTTTTGAGAAGCAACCACTGAATTGGAAACCTGTTCAAAAGCGTTCTGGACGGTTTGCTGATAGGAGAACACCGTTTCTTGCCAGTTGGCGCGGGACAACCTGAGCTGAGACCGGAGTGCCCCTCCTTGGAAGACAGGCTGACTTACATTGAAGGCCGCGTACCAAGTCTCCGAGGGCGCTGTGATGAACTGGTGCAAGGCGTTGCTCTCCAGCCCTCCTAGTCCGGTAAGCGACAGATTCGGAAAGAACGCAGCTTTTGCAACGCCGATTTGCGCATTGGCCGCGACCACGTTCTCTTCCGCTTGGCGGACGTCCGGCCGGCGTTCGAGTAGTTCCGAGGGAAGGCCGGCCGGAACGTTCTGCGGGACGGGCTGTTCGGTAAGCGCGCGTCCGCGAGGAATGGCTTGTGGATTTTCGCCCAGCAGAACGCTAAGCACGTTTTCCTGTTGTTGAATCTGCCGCTCGAGATCGGGAATCGTTTCGGAGGCGGTATAGACGAGTTGTTCGGCTTGACTCACGTCTAGCCCCGAGGCTCCGCCATGGCTCTCAAGGAACTGAGTTAACTTAAGAGATTGTTGTCGGGATGCCAGCGTGCGATTCGAGATTTCGAGTTCGCTGTCGAGCGCCCGAAGCTGGAAATAGGCCGTGGCTACGTTCGCGACCAGCGAAGAAATTACCGCACGCTGACCCCATTCGGTCGCAAGTAACTGGGCGCGAGCCGCCTCAGTTTGCCGGCGATACTTTCCCCAGAAGTCCAGATTCCAGATCACTGACAGGTTCAGTTCGCCGGCATTGACCTGGTACGCGGGAAAAAGGTTCGTAACCTTGGCGTTTTGCTCGCTAAAAACGTTCGCGCCGACGTTTGCGGAGGGGAGCTGATTGGCGCGGGTGATGCCAACTCGCGCTTGCGCTTCGAGCACGCGCGCCGCCGCGATGCGCACGTCATAATTTTGTGCAATGGCGGTATGGATCAGCTGCGTCAGCACCGGGTCCTGATAGACCTGCCACCATTGCTCGTTGCCCAACGACGAGGCTTGTGCGGCCTGTTCTGGAGCGGGTGCACGGTATTCCTGCGGGACATCCACAGTCGGCCGCTTGTATTTCGGCCCCATCAGGCAGCCGGTCATCAAAACCAGCGCCGCAACGATTCCTAAGAGTGCAGTTCTCTTCATAATTCAGTCCCCCTGACTGGGTGCCGCAGCGGGCGTGAGTGGCAGCGCTCTCCGTCTCCCGGCACCTGAGAGTTTCTCAACAACGTAGAAGATCGCGGGAACAAAGAATCTGCCAATGAAGGTCTCCGCCACCATGCCGCCAATTACTGCCGTGCCCATGATCTGGCGTGCTACCGAACCTGCTCCGGACGCTGTCCAGAGCGGTACGCAGCCGAGAATAAAGGCGAGCGCGGTCATCATGAGGGGCCGGAAGCGAAGCCTCGCCGCGGAAAGTGCGGCATCAACGAG
>Ga0210395_10001634_pt1 | contig 17383 bp, 14 predicted proteins | sample IncBWH4OmetaG_FD_150861 | JGI IMG/M metagenome (GOLD analysis project Ga0210395, IMG submission 150861) | Forest soil microbial communities from Barre Woods Harvard Forest LTER site, Petersham, Massachusetts, United States - Inc-BW-H-4-O ...
ACAAGGGAAGATGACGACTCATGTCCGCACCCGAGATTGTGCAGGAGCCGAGCCCGGTCAGCGACACCTGGCAACAGATGGTGCAGGCTGTGCTGGCGGTGGTGTTGCTGGTTGGCGCCGTGGCCATGTTCCATTACTATGCCCCGGTCACGACTGAGGGCGTCCAGCCCGATGAACTGCAGAAGCAGGTAACCCAGCTCAGCCGGCAGGTGGCGCAGCTCGAAAAAGAGCAGGCAATGCCGGCGCTGGTGCTGAACCGCTACCGCAATTCCATTGGCTATATTTACGGGGTGTACGACGTTGGTTTCCCAAATCAGCCCGCAACCATTCGCGCCCGGGTTTCAGGAACCGGGTTTCTGGTGGGTGACGGACTGCTGGCTACGAACCGGCATGTGGCCGAGCCATGGTATGGCGACAGCGAGGCGGAAGGGCTGATGCAGCAGGGCGCAACGGCCATGCTGGAAAGTTTAGTTGTCTTTTTTCCGAATTCGTTAACGCCCGTGAATCTGACTCCGGGCGCGGTTTCTTCCACCAGCGACCTGGCAGTGCTAAAGATCGAGAATGAACAAGCGCTGACTGGACTAGCAGCGCTGCCTCTGGCTAAGGGAGTCGCTGCACCCGGGGAACTGGTGACGGTCATCGGCTATCCCATGGGAATTGCAGGAATGGTAGCCAAGTCGCCGACCGGGATCTACCAGAGGCTGGCGTACCGGCATAACGATATAACCGCGGCCAGCGAGTTAGCGGCGCTGTCGCTCATTCGTCCTTCGACGACGTGCGGGCATCTCGGAGATGTGGTGGGCGACAAGTTGATTTACGACGCTCCCACAGCTCACGGCGGCAGTGGCGGGCCGGTGTTTGATTCAAACGCCGAGGTGATCGGCGTGAACTCCGCCTACATTGACGGATTCTCTGGCGGCACGCTGGGAGTCTCTGCCGAAGCGTTGCGGCCCCTGATCGAGGCGGCGCAGAAGAAGCCATAGGGAGTCAGCTACTTCAAACCTGAAACATTCAAGCCAGCCTTCCGCGGGAACCATCCTGGCTCGCGCACGTGTTCGTCCTGGAAGCGCCGGAGCCGGGCAGCCATCACGCCGCTGCGGCCGAGATAGCCGACAACTTTGCGATGGTCGGTGCGATCGACTACCGGCAGGCGTCCAATGTCATTGCGGAGCATTTTGGCGGCCGCTTCGGACACAAGTTCGTCGGGGTGAGTGACCACCAGCCGAGTGTTGCCAGCTTCCTGAACGGTCATCGCGCCAGACGAATCTTTATCGAGAGCGCGGAGCAGGTCGCCGCGAGTGATGATGCCGGCAAGTTTTCCGGTGTCATCGAGGATCAGCAGAGCCTCATGCCGCGCCACCGCGGGATCATGCTGCGCGATGCGCCCGGCCAGTGCACCCACCGTAGTATCCGCTGAGATGGCAGGGAGTTCCTGCTCCATCGTGTCGACCACTCTGGCTTGGGAGAGAACATCCGTTTCGTAATCCTGATGCACCCGCAGGCCGCGGCGTGCCAGTTTTTCCGTCATGATCGAACTGTTGGGCATCAGGAGCATGGCGATACCGTCGGCGATCACGCTGACCAGCATCAAGGGTAGGACGGAGTTGTAGTCGCGGGTGATTTCGAAGGCGAAGATGATGAAGGTAAACGCAGCACGCGAGGCCGCGCCGAAAACGGCGCCCATGGCGACCAGAGCGAAGGCTGCCGGAGAAAGGTGCGCGCCCGGCAGGAAGTGGTTCGAGACCATGGCGAAAATGCCGCCCATGGCGGCGCTCCACATGAAGCAGGGCGCCAGCAATCCGCCGGAGGTACCGGAGCCGAGCGACACAGCCAAGGCTGCCGCCTTGGCCAGCATGACCACCAGCAGGATCTTCCAGGCAAGTTGTCCGTTGAGAATGTCGCTGATGGTGTCGTAACCGACGCCGAGCACGCGAGGCACGAAGAAGCCGATGATGCCCAGGCCGAGGGCGCCGATGGCAGGCCACCACATTTCGTCGAACGGAAGTTTTTCGAATTGATCTTCCACCCAGTAGAGCAGCTTGCTGAAGGCGACGGCGGCGAGGCCACAGATCACGCCCAAGACGAGATAAAAAGGCAGGCCGCGTGGGATCGCAAAGTCCATGGGACTGACTTGAAACATCGGTCCTAACCCCAGAAGCTGCATGTGAACAGCGGTTGCGAGCGTGCTCGCAATGACGAGCGGGATAAACGACCGCGACTTGAATTCAAACAGCAGCAACTCGATGGCAAGAATCACGCCCGCAATCGGAGTATTGAAGGTAGCCGACATGCCGGCAGCCGCGCCGCAGGCGAGCAGCACTTTGCGCTCGACCGCCGTAGTATGGAACGCCTGACCGACGAGCGAGCCGATGGCTCCGCCAGTCTGAATGATCGGGCCTTCCGCGCCGAACGGGCCGCCGGTGCCGATCGCGATGGCCGCCGAGATGGGCTTCAGGATAGCGACCCGCGGGGCGATGCGGCTGCGGTTGAACAAGACCGCCTCCATCGCTTCCGGGATGCCGTGCCCCTTGATTTTGGAAGTCCCGTACTTGGCCATGACACCCACGATAAGGCCGCCGATGACCGGAATCACAATCACCAACCACCCCAGGTGGTTATGCTGTGGGCTAGAGAAGTCGGTCGACCAACGATGGTAGAAAAAAAGATTGGTGAACAGGCCGATTAGTTTGTAAAGAACGAAGGCAACAATGCCGGCCACCAGGCCGATCGCGGCGGCGAGAAATGAAACCAGCAGCATGCGGAAGGGTGCGGGTGGCGGAGAGTCGGGCGCCGTGCGACCTTTGTCGCGGTCTGCAGCAGTGGGGTCGATTGTGGTCATGAATTCTTAAGGGCTTTTCCTCTTTTGTGGGAGGAGGGAGAGTGCAGGAACGCGGTGTCCGTGCCTTCACGCATGATGCGGCGAAGAGCGCCCACCAGTTCGGGTCCAGCTAATCGCAACTCGTCGTGATGATGGAGCGCCAGTTCACCGAGGACCTTGTCTCCTTTCGGGGTGAGAGCGAGCAGGACTTCGCGGCGATCGTCCTCGGCGCGCGTGCGATGGACGAAGCCACCTGCTTCCAGGCGGTTCACCAGCTCCACGGCGCTGTGGTGGCGGATCTGCAGGCGGTTCGCCAGTTCGCGAATGCGCGGCCGCACCCCGGGCGGCATCCCCTTGATGGCCAGCATCAGTTGATACTGGCCGCGCTCCAGGCCGGCCTGCTTCACCACTTGCTCGCTGAAGTGGAGGAAGCGGCGGATCTGGAAACGGAACTCCGCCAATGCCTGGTAGTCCGACAAGGTAAGCTTCTTCATGCTGCGATTGTATCGTGCCGCGATCCAGTAGTACCTCTCTAGTATATCGTAAGACGATATAGATGGAAAGTGAGGTGGTAACTCTTTTCCTCGGCATCCGTTTTGTGAAACACTTGGACCCCAGAAAGCGAATCGAAAACTGAGGCAAAATGACCCCTTCCAAACTGGCCCTTATCTTCGTGTCTTTTGCGCTGTTCTCCGCCGAACCTTCTCTGTTTTCCCAGGAATTGAACTCAACCTTCGGCCGAGATCCCGGCCAGCCTGTCGATCAGCAGTACACAGACCAGATTCGCAAATACACGACTGATCCGTCCTTCATTTCTCCGTTGGTGGATTACCTTCCGGCCTCGAAAACCGTTCCGACACCCGCCAAAGTGCTGGGCGACGTCTCCGGCGCGCCCGACATGCTTCCCTATGCCGAGGATGTTTACAAATATTTCCGCCTGCTCGAGGCCAGCAGTCCGCGGGTGAAGGTCTTTACCATCGGCCATTCCGAGGAAGGGCGAGAGATGATCGCCGCCGCCATCGCCGACCCCAAACTCCTCGCCGATGCGAAAGCGAATGACGCGCGCCTGGCCCAGCTGGCGGACCCCCGCACCATCGGCCTCGATGATGCGAAAGCCGGTCCGATCATCGACCAATCCTGGCCGGTCTATTACATTACCGGTACTATCCACTCCCCTGAGACCGGCGCTCCCACGGCTCTGATGGAGCTCGCTTACCGTCTGGCGGTCGACGACGCGCCTTATATCAAATACATCCGCTCGCACATGATCGTTCTCATCACTCCTGTGGTCGAAGTCGACGGCCGCGACCGCATGGTCGATATCTATAAGTGGCACAAGGCACATCCCGGCCAGGATTGGCCGCGCCTTCTTTACTGGGGACACTACGTAGCTCACGACAACAACCGCGACGCCATGGCAATGACTCTAAATCTCACACGGAACGTCCTCGACACTTATCTCGGCTGGCACGCCCAGGTGTTGCACGACCTGCACGAATCGGTTCCGTTCCTCTACGACAACACGGTCGGCGACGGCCCTTATAACGCGTGGGTGGATCCCATTCTCGGCGATGAGTGGGCGGAACTGGGTTGGAACAACGTTGCCCAGATGCAGAGCTTCGGCATGCCGGGAGTCTTCACTCACGGCGATTTCGACACCTGGAGTCCCGGCTACTTGATGTTCCTGGCCAGCATGCACAATGGCATCAGCCGGCTTTATGAAACTTTTGGCAACGGCGGCGCCGACACCGAGAAACGCATTCTCGATCCTGATGAATACTCGCGTACCTGGTACCGCCAGAATCCGGCGCTTCCCGTGGTGACCTGGTCGCAGCGTGATAACAACAACTACGAAGAAACCGCGCTGCTCACCACCATCTCTTATTTTTCGCATAACACCCGCCACTTCCTCGAGAACTATTACCGCAAGAGCAAGCGTGCCGTCGAGAAGCCGTCACGCGAAGGGCCAGCTGCCTATGTGATCCCTCCGGACTCAGCCGACACCAACCGGCAGATCGAGTTGCTCAAGGTATTGCAGCGGCAGCACGTCGAAATCAAACAATTGTCCGACGAAGTCACGGCGAATGTTCAGGGAGAGAAGCGTGGAGACAAGGCGAAGCAGCAAGCTTTTCCCGCCGGTACCATCGTCGTCCGCATGGATCAGCCCTACTCCCGCGCAGCCGATGCGCTGCTCGACCGCCAATTCTGGGCTCCCAGCGATCCCCAGAAACATCCCTATGACGACACCGGATGGTCGTTCACCCATCTCTTCAATTTGAAAGTTGTTCGTGTCACCGATCCTTCGATTCTCCAGTCGAAGATGACGCCGGTTGACGATCCATCGAAGCTTGCCGGGAGAGTCTCCGGCTCTGGCTCGGTACTTGCCGTAAACAACAGCGGCCAAATTTCACTTCTCTCCCTGGCTTACAAACTAAAAGGCGCAATCATCCAGGTTACTGAGAAGCCTTTCGATTCAGACGGCAAACATTTCGCCGCCGGTTCGCTGCTTATCACTCCCGCTCCTGACAATGCCGCGGGAGTTCTGCGCGATCTATCGCTCGATGCATCGCGGCTCGCGGCAGCGCCGTCGGTGCCGGTCCACGCTGTGACTGCTCCGCGCATAGCCTTCATGCACACCTGGCTTAACACTCAGACCGAAGGCTGGTGGCGTTATGCCTTTGATACCGCCGGCGTGCCTTACGACTACATCAATACGCAAACCGCAGCCGGCCAGCCGGATCTGCGCTCTAAATACGACGTGATCGTTTTCGCTCCGGTCGGATATTCTTCGACTGCGGACATTCTCAGCGGCATCCCCGCGTGGAACAATGCGATGCCGTGGCAGAAATCCGATCTCACTCCAAACCTCGGCGCTCTCGACAGCACGGCTGACATTCGTCCCGGCCTGGGTTACGACGGCCTGGCTCATCTCAAGCAGTTCATCGAGCAGGGCGGCCTCCTCATCACCTGCGAGGACACCGCGCAGTTCGCCATTGACACAGGCCTCGCCCCGGGAGTCAGCGTGGCTGCTCACGACGACGCGCGAGTCGTTGGCACTGTGCTCAACAGCGTTTTCGTCGCGCCCAACAATCCAATCGCCTTCGGCTACGGAGCGGGTGTTCCTGTAATAAGCGCCAACGGCATGGCCTTTAACTTAAGCAACACAATTGTCCGCGGAGGAGGAAGGCGTGCTGCGCCTGAAGCATTCAAAGATCCTTACGAACAGCGCGCCACAGGCCGTGGCAGCGTCGAGGACAGCGACCAGCCCCAGGGCAGAAAGATCGCTGAAGCCGAGCCCCTGCTGAAGCAACAACCGTGGGAACCAAAGCACCTGAACGAGGAAGAGACGCGCAATAATCCGCGGGTCATTCCGGTGCAGAGCCGGCCGGATGTCATCCTGCGCTTCTCTGGTTCCAAAGATCTCTTGCTCGACGGCCTGCTCGACAAAGCTTCGTCAATTGCTGAGCATGCGATTGTCGTCAATGCGCACCTCGGCCAAGGGAATGTTTTGCTGTTCGGCAACAATCCCATCTATCGTGGAGAGACCCTCGGCACCTATGCTCTGGTCTTCAACGCAATCCTGAACTATCAGCAGCTCGACTATCAGCATGTCCCGCACGAACCTGCACCTGCCGACAAGGACAGGGATAAGGACAAAGATAAAGGCGACAAAGACACACATTAACTTCACCCGTAGGATTTCGCGAGCAGGATGGATTCACCGGAATGTAGCCTCGAAAAGCCTGGCATGGCAGTCTTCACGGGATCTAATGACCTCATGCCGGAGAGCCGGTGCCGCGCAGGTTCGGCCGTGTTACACTGTGTGATTCGCAGACAAGACAAGCGCCCCTAACACAGGACATTCGATCCGCACATGCTTCTTTCCAAGGAATATGTGGGCTACCTGGCCCGCGAAGTTACCAAGAAATTGATTGCCGGCAAGGCCATCGAGACCTCGGCCGTGCCCAAGGTCACGGAGCGCGTCCATGCCGCCCTGCTTGAGGAACTGACCCTCGAAGACCGCATCAATGACGAGGTCCGCGTCATCCTCGAAGCTTATTCCGAAGAGATGAACAAGACCGGCGCCAACTACCAGGAGATGTTCCGCAAGGTGAAGACGGAGCTGGTGCGAAAATACAAGGCGGTGCTGTGAGACTGAGCCGCGACAAAGTGAACGTGCTGGCGCGCGCCGTCGCCGACGCCCTCAAGCAAATCGATGAAGTCGATTTTATCGAAGACCCCAACACCATCCGCCAGGAAACCCGCAAAATCCTCGAAGACCTGCTTAATCAGGAGGCGCGGATCGACCAGTCGGCTCGGCTGAAGATCGAGAGCCAAAAGCGCACCATCCTCGAGGGCTCGCAGGAGTGGGACATCCTCTACCGGAAGTATTACAACGAGGAAGTTAAGAAGCTTGGGATCTGAAGTCAGTGGCCAGTGGTCAGGGATCAGTGGCCAGTAAAAAAGACATTCAGACTTTTTCATTCCGGGGCAAGCTGCTGACCGCTGTCCACTGCAAAAAAGCCCCGCGCTCGCGCGCGGGGCGTCGACGGCCCGGAGGACCCAGTGAAAACTTTCAGGCTGCTTCCCGACGTTTCTGGATAGTCTCGAGCGTCTGCCGATACTTCTGTGCATTGCCCGCGATCTTCCGCTGCGGCAGGCTGTTGATCCACAGTTCGTGAGGAATGCCGCGGCGTTCCCGGCGCGTGCCCACGGCTCCCCGATAGAGCGCGTTGGTGGGCCGTTTCTCCTGAGTCTGCTGCTGCCAACCGCTGCCCGAGGCCACGTTGAATACACCTATGTAGCCATTTATCAGAAGCTGAAAGGGATTCTGCATTTTGTTCATGCGATCGAACTGTGTCGAGCCCTCGCCGCGGAAGCTCTCGAACCAGGAGGGATAAACGAAATCGGAAAGCAGAACGTTGTCGATTTGATAGCCGAGGCTGTCGTCTTCGCAGGCGTCGCAGACCTCGTAAGCGTAGAGAATTCCCGCGGTGTTGTTGTTCTCAACGAACACGGTGAGGTTGATGTTGGGGTCGCCCAGCATCTCCAGCAGTTCGTGGCTGGCGGTGACAGTCCAGGACGTTCCTGCCTTGAGATCGCTGGCGACGAAGACCTTGCCGATGGGGAGCCCTTCGGTGGTGAGATCATGGTAGCCCAGCGCGTTCGCCTGGTCGGAGTCGTCGAGCAGCACCAGCCACCAGCTTCCGCTGGGAGGTTGATTGCCCTTGGCGACAATGCTGAGTTGAGCGGCGGTCCCCCAGACCGGACCGAAGTCGCTGGTCACCTGCTTCTGGAGCGCTGCCATGACCGGCACGACATCCGTGTCGGCCAGCACGGTGCTCTCGTTGATCACGGAGATTTGAATGGTGGGTGTTTGAGTGTGGGTGGGTTGCGGCATACAGATGGTCTCCTTTGCAAAGAAATTCGGAGAACGCGCAGCGTGAGTTGCGTGACTCTGTGAGTAAAAGCCTATACGCTGAGCTTGTGACTAAAATACTCTTGCGTCGAAAAAAGGTGGAGCACAGTTCCAATTTGGAACAGCAGTTTCATTCATCGGCGTAGAGTGAATTTTGCTCTTAACACTTCTCCATACATGTTTCATTTCGCTGAAATCTCCGCCACGGTAACGCAAGCCGCCACAGAAGCAGGTTTCGATTTGGCAGGTGTGGCTCCAGTCGATGACGCTCCGGAGCTGGAATACTTCCCGCGCTGGATTGCCGAGAGGCGCGGCGGCGAGATGAAATACCTGGAGGCTCGCGACGAGCAGGGTCGCTTGAAGCGTGCGTCGCTGGCGCATGCCGCTCCATGGGCTCGCAGCGTTGTGGTTTGCGCCGTTAACTACAACACGGCGCAGCCGTATTCCACGCAAGTGTCCGATGATTCAGCGAATGTGCAGGAGCGCGGCTGGATCTCCCGCTACGCCTGGGGCGAGCAGGACTATCACGACTCGGTGATGCCGCGTCTCCGGCAGGTTGAACGTTCGCTCAGAGCCGCATTTGGGGACGACCTGGTCACGCGCTGTTACGTCGACACCGGTCCGATCGTCGAGCGTGTGGTTGCGAAGTACGCTGGCATCGGATGGATCGGGAAGAACACATGCATCATCAATCAGAAGATGGGATCCTGGCTCTTCCTGGGCGTGATTCTTACTTCACTCGATCTCGAAGCTGATTCCGGATCAGACTCCAAAGTAGGCGTCCCGGCTCCCGATCGCTGTGGCAGTTGCACGCGCTGCATCGATGCCTGCCCTACCGATGCATTCATCGCGCCCTATCAGCTCGATTCCAGCAGGTGCATCGCATACCTCACCATCGAAAAACGTGGAGCACTTCCGGAGGATGAGGAGCTTCGTTCCGGGATGGGGCGGCACGTTTTCGGCTGCGACATTTGCCAGGATGTTTGCCCCTGGAACCGGAAAGCGCCAGCCACGAAGGCGGCAGAGTTTCAGTCCCGGCCGGGTTTGGTAAATCCTGCGCTCGACTGGTTGGCAGAGATCAGCGAGGAAGATTTCCGGCAGACGTTTCGCGGCTCGCCGGTGCGCCGGGCGAAGCGCGGTGGACTACGCCGGAACGCTGTGATTGCCATGGGCAACAGCGGAGAGCAGAAATTTGTTCCCCTGCTCGAAAAGTTGGCGGGGGATGAGGACGCAGTGGTCGCCGAGAGTGCCGCCTGGGCCATCCAAAAACTGAGTTTGGTCGATTAGCTTTTTGGGTGCCGGCCGTCGACACCATTTAGCTACACTAAAACATGCGCCTGACCGCAGGTTTAACGCTCCTTTCACATCCCCGTATCTGGTTAGTTTTCAATCAGGTAGGCACCCTATACCAGTTCGCTGTCAACTGTCTGACTTCCGTAACTCGCGTTCCCCATTCTTGGCAACTAATCTCTGTACAAGGGGTTCTTACAAGGGAATAGCTATGCCTTGTCTGGGGAGGTTCCGGCGCGCTCTGTGCACCTTGTTGGTGCTGGCGTCGGGGTCTGCCGGTCTGGCGAGAGCGTCGGCTACTCTTCTCCTCGAAGAACCTTACGGCAAGCTTGGATTCTTTACGGCCACGGGACATGCGGCGGTGTATTTATCCGGAGTTTGCGCTGCGACTCCGCTGGTGCTGCGCCCCTGCCGTGCCGGAGAGCTGGGAGCTGTGATCAGCCGCTATGACGGAGTCGGCGGATACGACTGGGTGGCGATCCCGCTGATTCCGTACCTCTACGCGGTCGAGCGCGCGGATGACATTCCGCTGTTTGTTGATCCGAAGATGGTCACGTTTCTGCGTGACCAATACCGCCGCAAGCATCTCGAAGCAGTCGCACCAGATCGGGACAACGGAGAAACTCCCGGTGGGAACTGGTATGAACTGGTAGGTTCCTCCTACGACCGAACCGTGTACGCGTTCGAAATCGAAACCACCCCGGCGCAGGATCGGACATTCATCCAGAAATACAATTCGTCGCCGAACCGTTCGCATTTCCGCACGGTCTCACACAACTGTGCCGATTTCGCCAAAGACGTAATCAACTTCTACTACCCGAGAGCGCTCCATCGCAGCGTCGTCGCCGATGTCGGAATCACAACTCCCAAGCAGATGGCGAAGACCCTGATCAAGTACAGTGCTCACCATCCCCACCTCGTTCTCGCGCTTCGTGATCCCGCAAATTCCGGGCAGCGTGTCGCGCAGCACTCCGGTGCATGGCGTGGTCGAATCCTTTCTCAAGTCAAAGAAGTACATGGTACCCAGCGCCGTGGCGAGCCCGATCTTTGCGGGCTGCGTTGTGGCCGTTTATGTGGGCACGGGCGCGGGCCGCTTTAATCCGTCGGAGCAGGCGCTGGTTTTCAACGCCGGGCGCGCTCTCGAACCGCCTCTTGGCGCCGAGGATCGCCTCTCCTATCAAAGCGAACTGAACCATCTCATGGAAAACCAGGTCGTGGCTGATCCAGGTTCTGAAAGCGCTGGCGCGCGCCTCGAAAAATGGCGACGTCTGTTGCACGATGCCGCGCCGGAATTCGATGCTCAGGGACGCCCGGTCATGCTCATCCCCGTGGGAGAGCAAGTGGTGAGTGTTGGGGTTTCGGAGAGCAACATTCTCGGCAGCGACGCACCGCAGCCCATTATGCAGAAGCTTCTGGAAGCGCGGCTGCATGCGGAACTGCGCAAGGGATCTCCGCCCAAGGCCTCCGAAAGTGACATTACCCGCGACTGGAACTTGCTTCAGAAAGCCATGAACGACTCTGACTTTGAGGAAGCCGCGCGGTTTCACAGACCTCAGCAGCTCGCCTCACAATCCCGCTCGGAGCGCTCCGGAAATCAGCCCTGAACGGCCCAGCCGCCTCATCGCTCCAAACCTAAACGCCGGTCATGGGTGATAGGTTTTAGGTGTTGGGTTTCCTGAGACCCAAGACCTGCTACGTAAGACCTATTACCCGGCCCCGGTGGACTGTCTGAACTTTGCCGGCTCTATTGCGGGTCTTGTGATTGAGGTTGGGGAACTGCGGCGCCGGGCGCCTGAGGGGTCCCGGGTCGTCCCTGTTGCAACTGCAATTGCCGCTGCTGCATTTCCTGCAACAACTGCTGCGGAGTCTTTATTCCCGGCTGGTCGGGAGTGGCGGTCGGCTGCTCGGCCTCCACCGGGCCCTGGTCCGGGGTATCCTCCGCGGTGTCTTCCAGCGGATCGGTTGTATCCACGGCGTTGGCAGCTGGAGGCGTGTCGTTCTTCGCCGCGGCTTCGGCACCCGGGGTGTCCGGCCCGGACTTGGGCACCAGCACCACGCGCACCAGCGCATTGGCATCTTCCGGCGACCCCAGCAGTATGTAATTGAAGTGCGATCCGTTCAGCAGTTCGGCCATCACTTCCCGCGCCGGTCCGGGACCGAGATGCGTCACCACACGCTCATTGGCCGTGGCCGGGATTTCAATTTCAGCCGCTGTATATTTCCGCACGCCGCGCAGAATGTCGCCCAGCGTGGAGTTCGGAGCGACAATGGTCAGCTGCCCGCCCTGGTAGCTGACCTGGGGCGCTACCGCCGGAATGGCATCCAGCGGAACCTGCGGTACTGGCCCTTGCGGCCCCGAGGGTAGCGGGGGCGGCAGAGCCGGCTGCTTCTTTGCCTTGTGCACGGGATGCGTCTTCGGCGTATCGGCGCGGCCCGCAATCGAGAGGCACAACACACCGGTCAGCAGCAAGCCTGTAAGCTTAATTCCCGCGCTCATGACGACCTTTCCAGTCGAACTTTGCCCATCTTGGGAAGACGGCAGGTCTGTAGCCGCAATTCTAGCACCGATTCTGGGCTCGCCTCGCTAAGCGAAACGCCGCCAGTAATCCCTCTACCGGATAGAACGTATTGGCCTTACTGTCTTGCGTGAAGACTCTTTAGGATCAGCTGGGATCGGGCCGGACTCAGCTAAGAGCGATCGCATGTAGAGGAGGGATCCGAGGTCAGATCTTGAGTTCCTGTTCCAGCAGGCAATCTTTCGGGTCTTTATCATCGCGCAACCCCAGGAACACCGGAGCCCTCAACTTCGGCCCGCTGCCGGCACTCGCACCGCCGGTCCATTCAGAAAATTCGATCTCGGCCACGAGCTCCGGCTTAACCCAGTAGACTTTCCGCAAGGCCTCGACTTCATCGTGGAACGGATTCTTCTTGGTCTCGCGTTTCTTCAACAATTTCCAAACTTCATCGAGCGATGCCTGGTCGAATCCGCTGCCCGCTTGTCCTACATGAATCAGCCGGCCCTGTTTATCGTAGAGTCCCAGAACAATCGACCCGAAATGTGCGCGGCTGCCCTCCGGTTCGGTGTAGCCCCCGATCACGGCCTCCAGCCGGTGCGTGATTTTGATCTTCAGCCACTCAGCGGTGCGGCGCTCCACGTAAATGCTATCGCGCTTCTTGGCCAGGATGCCTTCGAGCCCCTTGGCGCGCGCCATTTCGAATAACGCTTTTCCCTGCTTCTCATAATGATCGGAATAGCGCACGGAATCTCCCGTGATCAACAGAGAGGCTAATGTCTTCTTCCGATTTTCCAGCGGAAGCTTTCGCAGATCGTAACCATCGAGATAGAGCAGATCGAACGCGTAATACAGCACGGGGACTTCCGCTTTAGCCGCGCCGCGCCTCCCGCCGGGGCGAAATCCCGTGCGCTGCTGCATCAGGGTGAACGAAGCCCGCCCCCGGTCATCGAGGGCGACCACTTCGCCATCAAGAATCGCGCTCTCGGCATGGACGAACTTCGGCAAATCTTTCAGCTCTGGAAAGCGTTCCGTCAACTCGTTCTGATTCCGCGAAACCAGCCGCAATTTGCCGTCCGCGATAAACGCGATGGCGCGATAGCCGTCCCATTTAATTTCGAACAACCACTCCGCCCCGTCAAACGGCTCATTCACGGGAGTCGCCAGCATGGGATGAATCGCGGTCGGCATGGGCCGCCTGACCCCGGCGGATGACGCCGTTAAGGAAGGGAGAGCATTTACCACAGGGGGCACAGAGGTCACAGGGTAGGTCGCAACCTTAGACGAAGCGGAATTCGTTAAGCTCCCCGAAGCCTTACTCCGATTTACCCTGCGTTCCCCTGTGTCCCCCGTGTTTAGTTTTTTTTTAGCCGTCGTCTTTTTAGTCGTCGTTTTGAGACCGGCTTTTTTCCTGTCGAGTTTAGCCACAGCATCCGCCAGCCAGGCGGCTTTCAACTTCCCGCCGCCCGCTGGACGGCTTCTCCACTCCGCCGATCCCGCGTCTCCGGCAATCTGGGCCAGGCTGCGCCCGCTCAGCACGGATTCGTCATAGGCATCAATGTCGTAGCCCTCGACAACATACTGGTCATGCTTCTTAATCAGCAGCCACTCGTTCCCCTTGCTCCCTGGACGTCGTCCCTTCATCTTCACCAGCGCGAAATCACCCTTCAACTTCTTGCCGTCAAGACGGAACTTCAAGTCGCCTTTAGCCAGCATTACGACGGCTTCAGCCTCAGTTCCCGGCACATATTTCCCTTCCACAGCAACTGGAGACAAAGGCTGCCACGTGCCCACATCCCACACCATCACCGTGCCCGCGCCGTAATTGCCTTCTGGAATGATGCCCTCAAAATCAAAATATGAAACCGGATGATCCTCTACCTGCATAGCCAGTCGCTTGTCCGCCGGATCGAGTGATGGCCCCTTCGGCACCGCCCACGATTTCAGCACACCCTCCATCTCCAGCCGAAAGTCATAATGCAGCCGCGTGGCGTCATGCTTCTGCACCACGAACCGGTGCCCAGCCCTGCTCTCAACTTTCGGAGGAGGCTCCGGCGTCGACTCGAACTTGCGTTTTCGTTTGTATTCTTCGAGCGCCATAGGAACCCATATTTAACCACAGAGCCGCGGGGATGAGAGCTCGTGTGGGGACGGACGCATTCGTCAGCCGGCCCTGAGCGAAGCCGAAGGGTCCTTGCCGAGCAAAGCTCGGCTGCTGCTTACGCCACTCCAACCCCGGAGTTTCGCTAGAATGCTTGCACCCATGCAACGCGAATTCCCCGAAACCCCGCTAGTAGGCATCGGCGCCATCATCATCGAAAACGCCCGCGTCGTCCTGGTCAAGCGCGCCCATCCCCCGCTGCAAGCCGAATGGTCCATCCCCGGAGGTGTGCTCGAAGTCGGAGAACTAATGCGCGAAGCCGCAATCCGCGAGGCCCACGAAGAAACCGGACTCACAGTCGACCCCGGCGAACTCCTCGGAGTCTACGACCGCGTCCTGCGAGATGCCAACCAGCGCGTCCAATATCACTATGTTTTGATTGATTTTCTCTGCCGCCGGGTTGCGGGAGATCTCGTTGCTGCCAGCGATGCCGCCGAAGTCCGATGGTTCACGCGCGAAGAACTGCCAGCGCTGAAGCTGGCGGAGGATACGCTCGAGGTGATCGGCAAAGGCTTCGCGAAACAAGGGAGCTCATAGCGCCCCCGGCAGTAATTTTTGGCGTGCTCCTGAACCACGTCCCGTCTTATAATCCTCCCAACTTCGTGACCGAATCGGGTCGAATAAGGGGGCACACGTCATGAGTATCAATGAAGACAAACTGCACGAGTTATTGGGCAAGGCGGTTGTCGATTTCGGAGCAACGTTTCATGCCGCGCTGGTGCAAGTTGGGGACAAGCTCGGCTTATACAAGGCGCTAGCCGCGGGCGGACCTCAAACTCCGGCGGAACTAGCCAAACGCACTGGGACAGCCGAGCGTTACGTGCGCGAGTGGCTCTGCAACCAGGCCGCGGGAGGCTATGTCACTTATGACAGCAAAGCGGCCAAGTTCTCCCTGAGCGAGGAACAAGCCTTCACCTTAGCGGACGAAAACAGTCCAGCGTTCTTGCCGGGCATGTTCCAGGTCGCCTTGGCGGCAATCAAAGCCGAGGACCGCATCACCGACCGATTCAAGACTGGGAAAGGCTTGGGCTGGCACGAACATCACCCAGACCTGTTCGTCGGCACCGAGCGATTTTTCCGTCCGGGATATGCGGCCAACCTGATCAACTCATGGATTCCCGCGCTCGCAGGCGTGAAACAAAAGCTCGAGCAGGGAGCGACCGTAGCTGACGTCGGCTGCGGTCTTGGCGCCTCGACCATCCTGATGGCGAAGTCCTATCCAAAGTCGAAGTTCGTTGGGTTCGACTATCACGACAAATCGATAGAGACGGCGAAACAGCGCGCCAAGGATGCCGGCGTGGGAGATCGAATCCAATTCAAGGTGGCGATGGCCAAGGATTATCCGGGGGAGAACTACGATTTTGTAACCTTCTTCGATTGCTTGCATGACATGGGTGATCCGGTCGGAGCCAGCGCCCACGTTCGCGGCACTTTGAAAAGCGATGGAACGTGGATGATCGTCGAGCCCTTCGCCGGAGACAAGATCGAAGACAATCTCCATCCCGTCGGTCGAGCATTTTACGGAGCGTCGACGCTGCTCTGTACTCCGGCTTCACTTTCGCAGGAGGTAGGCCTGGCGCTGGGCGCGCAGGCCGGAGAACAGCGGCTTCGAGAAGTAGTCTCTGCCGGCGGCTTTAACCACTTCCGCAGAGCAACGCAAACGCCCTTCAATCTGATATTCGAGGCGCGTCCGTAAAATGTTTTGATTGATTTTTTTCAGGTATTTCAGCCGGCAAGAATTCGCCGGGCTTCCAGAATCTCGGCACGAGACGTAGAATTTCCACAATCCTAGGCGGCATCGCCACCTTATGAAAAGCGCGCGCGAAGCCAAAGAATTTATTGTCGCCCAGATCGTTCTGGAAGCGCAGCGCGAAAACGTCATCCTCACCGAGGTCGAGCGCAAAATGCTCTATTTTTCGGAAAGCGGCTGGACGCTTCCCGATATGCTAGCTGTGTCCGACGAATTCGATTCCCAATACGACCAAGGTAAGTACGAGAAGAAAATCGCCCAACTGATTCGCAGAGCCTATGCGCACGCTTGTAAAGACTCTGGCGAGACGTACGACAAATGGTGGGCGAGTATTCCCGTTCTTGATAGCGAGGATCACTACATTTTGGTGATGATCCGGCTTGCTGGTTTGCGGCCTCGCCACGACGAATTGAAACTCCTCGTGACGGGCCTCGCCATAGTCGCCCTTCTGCTGAGTGGAATGTTCCTTTCCATCAAATACGACCTTCACCTGCCAAAATTCGCAAGACGTTTAAACCTGCACGCGTCCCTGGGCGAATACATGTGGGCGTTTGCCGTCTGTGTTTTTATTTTGTATCAGTCGCTCCGTTTCACAATCGGTGCGAGGAAAACCGATGACCTGACCTCAAAAGTTCTCCGCGCTTTTGCGAGGGTCGGCAACCGTGTCAAGTAAGGCTTGTGAATTCGCCGTTACTTCGATTCCTGCAGCAGCACCACATCAGACTCCGAGTGATTCCGCAGTACGCCCAGGCTCTTTCCGTCTGCCGACCAGTGGAACGACGTGATCTGCTCAGACGTAAAGTTGGTAATCTGGCGGCCCGGCGAGCCATCGAGCGGATGGATCCAGATATTGTCCACGCCGTTTTCGTGGATGGGATACGCCACACTCTTGCCATCCGGAGTGAATTGCACACCACCCCGGGTGACGCGTGGATCCGCGTCGATCAGGTGGGGCGCCGCCGAACCGATATCCAGTAGCGCTACCTTCTCCTTACCCTTTTGCGTGGCCGGATCGACGACTTCCACGAGATAGGCCAGCACTTTGCCATCGCCGGACAGTCCAAATCCGCCGCTTGCAAGAAAGCTATTAGGCACAATGCTTCCCGGAACTACTTCGGCTTTTCCAGAACCATCCAGCGGCACGCGTGAAATCCGTCCAGCGGCTTGATCGTAGTAGTAAGCCCATTTCGCGTCCGGAGAACAGACGCCGCGAATGTCCCGCTTGCCCTCGGTCAGTCGTGCCGGGCCTGAACCATCCGCGTTGGCGCGCCAGAGGCTCAATTTGTTCGTGCCGCCATGGAACATCCACGAAAAGATCAAACGATCATTTCCGCAGCTCGAAGGATCAACAATGCCAGCCGTCGAATCGCCCAGAAGCTGGGTCTGATTCCTGCCATCGGCGGCCAGGCGCAGCAACCGGGGACCGTCAGTT
>Ga0210395_10001640_pt1 | contig 17365 bp, 13 predicted proteins | sample IncBWH4OmetaG_FD_150861 | JGI IMG/M metagenome (GOLD analysis project Ga0210395, IMG submission 150861) | Forest soil microbial communities from Barre Woods Harvard Forest LTER site, Petersham, Massachusetts, United States - Inc-BW-H-4-O ...
TAGCGAGTTGTATTCGTAGGCGTAGCCGTGCGGCCAGCGATTCACGGTGACAGCAGCGATGTCGCGGGCGGGATCGAATCCTCCGGGGCCGAGCGTGCGGGCCAGCTGGTCGCGGATCTTGCGCTCCATCGTCTCAAAAGTTGTGGTGTAAAGTTCCATGCGGCCCATGCTGTGCTGTTGGCGCGCGGGATGTCCCGGACTGCACGCCGCCTTCATCATGTGCAGGATGATGGGCTCTTCGGGTTTGCGCGCGCATTCGTATCCTCCGATGCTGACAGGTAAATCGGCGTTCACGTAGGTGTGATACATGCCCGGCGCATACACCGAACTTGCCTTCACTTTCTGGAGCGAGGTCCAGTTGCGCAGTGCGACGTTGGTATAAAGCAGGGGAACTTTCTGCGCGGAGGCCAGCGCTTCTTTTTGTTTGTCGGGAAGTTCGTCGCAGATGTACGGGATCACGACGTGCCAGCAGGCCAGAATTGAATTCTTTGCTTTGGCAGTGTAGACCTTGCCGCCGCGGGCGTAGGTGACTTCCACTTCTTCGGCGCTGGCGGCATCGCCCACGTGTTTCACGCGCACTGCCGTGCTGTTCAGGCGAATGCGCACGGGAGAACTGGAGTCGTCGAGCTTGGCGTAATTTGCCTTGGCGAGAATCACGTCCGACATGGAGTTGCCGGGGATCGCATCCGGAATTAGTTTGCGAACCAGCAGGCGCGCGATGCTGGCATTGCCGTCGGGAAAGTGGAAGAAATATTTCTCCGCTTCTTCGTTGGGAATGGCGTCGCGATTCATGCCTTTGCCCGGCTTGTCATCCAGCTTCAGGCCATCGAAGCCGGGGAGATCGAATCCCCAGGCATCCTGCGCTGCGACTGCGTCAATGCCCACACCGAATAGCGGGTGCGGCATTGCCTGGTACATCTTGATGATGTCTTCATGGACTCCGGCAACGTCTTTCAGATAACTGGCATAACTCATGCGCGCCAGTTTCGCTTTTTTCTGATCCGAAGTCAGTCCGGGATAATAGTCTTTCGGTTGCTCGTGCAGGCGCTGCAGGTCGCGCTTGGCTTGATCGGCTATTGGAGCGTCGGCGAGAAATTGCTTCAATAGTGCCGGCGCGAGGCCAGCCGGGTTTTCGCTCTCGCTTCCACCGTGGGGGTTGGGATTGATCACGAGTTTATCGACGCCGAAGGTTTCCTTGTCGAAGAACATCTTGGAACCCAAGCCCGCGGAGGTATACACCTTCTTGTTCACGTACTTGGAGTACGACGAGACGTCGATGCCGAGTTCTTCAATCAAACCTTTGGCCACCGCGCTGTAAGGGGCGGGGCTCTCAATGGAGAACGTTCCGCCGAAGCCCAGGCGGAACGCGTTGCTGACGCGGAACTCGTTGCGTTTGGCGTGTCCCCCGAAGTCGTCGTGATTGTCGAGAATGAGGATGCGCGCCTTGCCGCCGGTTGCTTTGCGATAAAAGTGCGCGGCGGAGAGGCCGCTGATGCCGCCGCCGACGATGATCAGATCATAGGATTCGCCAGTGTCTTCGGGCTTGCCGGCGGAATCCCAGAAGGTGCCGTCGCGCAGGCTGTGGGCGGCGTCGAAGGAACCGGGATGGCTGCCGCGCATGCCGGTGAGCGCGGGGGGATAGTAGTTTGGGGAATTTTCTGGACTGACGGCGGCGTGACCTTCACCAGAGACGGCGGCAGAAAGGTCCCAGGGCATCATCGCTGCGCCAGCCGTTACCGCGACTCCGTTGAGGAAGTCCCGGCGCGTGATCTTGCGATGCATTCCCAGTTCCCGGTCCCGTGAATCGTGCACGAATCTCCTCCGCAGATGAACGACGCTGACCTCATGGGCTAAAGCCCTCGCTCAGCGCGGGGTTAGCGGCACGGCTGAAGCCGTGCCCTTCCCAAAACCACAACCTACGCAAATGTGAGCTGCATTCCTACGAGACTTCCCTACGAAGACGGACCGCTGTCCGCTTTCTTCACGGCCAACTCGGCGGCCTGGAATCCGGTGCGGCTGTGAGTGCCGTCGCAGAAGGGCTTGTTGACCGATCCGCCGCAGCGGCAGAGCGAGAATGCGGGCTTGCCGGTGAGATCGTAGGGTGTGCCGTTGACGTCCACCAACTCGACGGAACCTTCAGGAGCTTCGACGCGGTAGGGGCCATTGGGTCTGATAGTGATTTTTACCTGAGCCATGAGATTCATTCCTCCAACCTTACGGGTTTCTAGTAGGGATAAAAGATTATCATTAACCGGGGGCGCATGTCGCTTCGGGCAGGTTTACTGTAGGGGCGGCAACAGGTCTCAGGCGGCCATCGACCTGGTCGACGCCAGGCTGCGGTAAAGCTGCAGGCAGTCGTCGATCATGCGCTTGGTGGTGAAGCGTTCGCGGGCTCGGGAGTAGGCCAGTTCGGCGTAGGCGCGGCGCATGGGACGGTCGTCGTTGAGCATTTGAATACGTTCGGCGAGGCTGGTGGAATCGTTGGTGCGGAAGTAGAGCGCGGCGTCGCCCCAGATTTCTCGAAAGCTGGGAATGTCATTGGCCACGATGGCGCAACGGGAAAACGCGGCTTCGAGTGCGGCCATGCCGAGCGGGTCGTAGCGCGAGGTGGCGGCGTAGATCGATGCGCGACTATACAACGCTCGCAACTGTGCTTCGGTTTGAGGGCCGCGAATCGCAACCGAAGTCTCGTCGGTGGAAACTTTCACGTCGGCACGAATCGGGATGCGCGGCACCGGCACGGTATGTTCCGCACCCACGATGCAGACCGGGACCGAATGCGGCTGCTGGGTGAGAAGAAAAACCTGCTTGCCAGCATCCACCATGCGGCCGACGGCGAGCACGCAATCGTCTTTACTCAGGTAGGGGTTGAAGAAAATCGGATTGCGTCCCGGATAGATCACTTCTCCGCGCTGCGGAGGCCCGTAGCAAGCGGAAATACGATCGAGCATCCACGCCGATGGCGCAACCACCGCATCCGCGCCGGCCAGACCCTGGCTGACGGTATTGCGATACCAGGCTAGCGAGCGCTCCGGACGCGGGGCGTGATTGTGGACGGCGTGTGTCCAGGTAATCAGATCGCCCTGCGCCATCACCACGCGCGGCACATCTACGGCCAGGTTTCCGTAGCAAAACTGGTTGAGATGCAGAATGTCGGGGCGGATCTCGCGAACCAGCGCCGCAAGAAATGCGGACGATTCGGCGAGATCCTCCTCCGCTTCCTGCATCCATTCCAGGCGAAACGCGGTGGGCCGGTAGTCGAGGCCGTGAAGGTGATCCATCCACGAGGTCTGGTCGGGCAGTGGAATCTCGCCGAAACTGACCAGCGTGACGCGCACCCCGCGCGTGACCAGGCCGGTTACCAGCTCGCGGGTGTAGGTCCATGATCCGGAGAGCGATGATCCGGAAAGCGAGTCGGCGGTGACGAGGACGTGCACAGAACCTCCGGAGGAACCGTACTAACGGAACCAGCTAGTTAGAACATGCTAGTAGAACATGCTAATAGAACATGCGGAATGGCGCGAGGGACGCTGCGCTCCGCCTTTCCGGGCGCGTCCATTCTATTGTGAATCGGAAGGGACTGGAAGGAATTTTACGCACGGGCCTGTGCAAGATTTTGCGCAGCGGAGCTCGGGTTGTTGCGCCGCCGCGGCGTTCATCTTCTAGAACGTCAACCTGACCGCCAGCTGGAAAGCGCGCGGGCCGCCAGAACCGAAAACCCCGCCCGCCGTGCTAGTTGGCCTGCCGAAGGCCGACGATAGATTCGGGTTGGTGCCATCGGGCACAAGCACGTTGAAATAACCCGAGTAGTTGGCGTTGCTCGATCCGAGAATATTGGTCTTGTTGAACAGGTTGAAGACTTCGCCAATCGCCTGCAGGCTGAAGCGCTCCCCCAGATGGAACTCGCGGGACAGGCGTAGATCGAACGAATTGAATGTGTCGTTGAAGCGGGCGGTGGGAGACACCATGGGGAACGGCACTCCCAGGCCGCCATTCAAATCTCCGGCCGTGTTGAGTTGCGTGAGGAAAGTGTTGAGCTCGGCTCCAGTGCGGAACTGGCGTCCCCCAGCGTTGCGCCCAAGTTCGGGGACGCGATCGCCGCTGCCATCGCCCAGGAGAATATCCATGGGAACGCCGGAGGCATAGGTCCAGAGCGGCGAGAAACGCAGATGGAACGGGAGGTCCGCGGTTCCCTGCACCACCAGACGGTGGCGTTGATCGTTAGGTGCAGGACCGTATTCGCGATGCAGATCGGTGGGATCGACCGGGGGGTAGCCAAATGGAATCTGATCGTAGTTGGCGTAGTCGAGAGATTTCGAGAACGTGTACGCACCATGAAACTGGAAGCGATCGCTGAAGCGATGATCGACCGTGACCCACAGGGCGTCGTAATGGGTGTTGACGGAAGACTGCAGATCGGTCACGGTTTCGGGGCCGCCGGAAGCCGGGTTAAACACCGAGCCCAGGGGCACGCCGATGATGAAATGCGTTCCCAGATCGTGAATGCCATCGACCTTCAATACCCAGTCTTTGGCGAAGGAATACTGCACTCCCAAGTTGAACTGCTGCACCATCGGGTTGCGCAGGTTGTTGTCGATGATGTTGATGCCTTCCGAGGCTCCGCCGGCGCCGGGAATGATCGGGCCCGTGAAGGCAGTGTTGGGATACTCGGGCGTCAGGCCGGGAATAAAGTTTCCGTTGGCGTCGAGGAAGTTCGCGCTGCCGAGGGTGACATTGATAGGCAGTGCGGTACCGTTGAGTCCGCGCTCGAGCGAATCGATTTCCAGTGTCACGCGGTCATAGTAGATTCCATAACCGCCGTGCACGCTGAACAGAGTATTCTTGGTGGCCCAATTGAAGCCGACGCGCGGTCCCCAATTATTGTCGGCCTTATGGCGGGAGCCATGTAGAAAAGGCAGCAGAATCGGGTTGATCTGGCTGTAATGGCCCAGATCGTTTACGTCGGAATCAATTTCGTAACGCACGCCCAAGTTCAGAGTGAGCTGTGGATGAACCCGCCAGTCGTCCTGAAAATAACCGGCCGTGTGATTGTTGTCCGCATCGGGGATGATGAGCGGCGTCGCCGGAATTCCGCTGCGAATAGCGACTGCGAACAGCAAGTCTTCATCGTTGATGACTCCATCCCCGTTCCGGTCCTGGTTCGCGAAATCCTGCACGAACTCGATCACTCCGGACTGGAATACGCCCAGGTTGAAATCCGCGCCGATGCGCTGGAACTCGCCGCCGAAGTGCAGATTGTGACGGCCGCGAATCCAGTCGATGTTGTCATCAAACTGAGAGCGCTTCTGACGCGTCTGCTGGGGCACGCGGTAGGAAGATCCGTCCGCGAGGCTGGGGAAATCGAGTTCGGGCGCGGTCGTAATCGGCGTGGTGGCGTTGATGAAGTTGTTGAAGCTGTAGCTGACGCGATTGAGCAATGAGGGGCTGATGACGCGCGTCCAGGAGGCCTGGAAAGTCTGGAAGTCGTTGTTCAAGTTTTGCCGCTCTGAAGCAGAACCGATTGGCTGACCCGAGAGGAAGCTGGCCGCGCCGGTGGCGGCGAGGCGCTCGATGCCGTAGTGGAGGCTCAGGGTGTCGTTATCGGACATTCTCCAATCTCCCCGAAGCGTGCCCATGGGATCGGTCAACGGCACTGAAGCGAAGCTGGTATCGATGTGTTGCGTGGCCAGGTTTCGATCGCCAACCACCACACCGCCGATCTCGTCGCGATATTCGAAGGCTCCAAACCACCATGCCTTGTCGCGCACGAGTGGACCCCCGAGTGTCCCGGAATACTGTTCGCGACGGAATTGAGGGGTCGAGGCAGGATTGGAGAAACCTCCAGTGGGATTGAAGATGGGAGTTGCTGCCTGCAGAGACCTGTCGCGTTCATAGACGGAAGCGGAGCCGTGCACGGTGTTGGTTCCGGACTTGGTGACAACGTTGACTACGGCCGATCCGGAACGTCCCATTTCTGCGGAAAAGCGATTGGTGGCAACCTGGAATTCCTGCACCGCATCTTCGGGAACATTCAGCAGCATGCCGCCGACCACGTCGTCGTTATCGTCCATGCCGTCGATGCTGACGTTGCCGCCGCGGCCCAACTGGCCGGCGGACGAGATCACCACCGTGCCCTGCTTGGTGGGATCGAAATTGGGCGCGATCGTGTTGCCCGGCGTCAGCAGGGCGAGTTCGAGGAAGTTTCGCCCGTTGAGCGGGAGATTGTCGATCTGCTGCGAATTGACGACTCCATCGACTACCGAAGAACTTGTGTCTACCAGCGGGATCGCGTCCCGATCGTCAATGTTGATGACCGTTTGCTGCTTCTGCATCCCAAGCCTAACCCGGAGGCTCATCTGCTGCCCGACTTCTACCTCGACAGACAACGCATAGTCGGCAAAACCGGCAGCCACTACTCGTACGTCGTACACCCCAGGTGCAAGATTGTTGAGCGCGAAAAAGCCCGCGGCGTCCGTGGAAGTGTTGCGCTCAAGACCGGTGCTCTTCTGAACCGCGCTGACTTGAGCGTTCCGCACCGTGGCACTTTGCGGGTCTGAAACTTCTCCGCTGATAACACCAGTCCCGAGTTCTTGGGCAAATTCAGGGGTCACCAGGAAAAAGAGAACCAACAAAGTCAAGAACCCGCGCCGCAAAGCAGGACAAAATGCAGGACAAATTGAGACGAAGAACGTTCGCTGCCGCACAGTGAGATTCCTTTTTGCGGCGCAGACACACGAGAAACAAACACACGACCGCACCGTGTGCTGAGCTGCGATAAATTTTAGGAACGCCAAACCCACAGACTGATTAGCAGCGAAACGTTAGCGGATGGTTCGGGGGAGGCACAATAGCGCAAAAATACTATGAAGTGAGATGCGAAGGCTATTTAGTTCGCTCTGGAATGCCTAATTCACTTCCAGCCTCAGCCGCAGTTCCCGAGCGAGATTGTCGATGACGCGGATCTTCTCTACCGCGGGGTGGGGAACGTCTGGCACCGACATGGCTAGTTCACAGGACAGGAGCATCGCGGTGAGAGTGTCGCGCATTTCGCTGTGCATCTGTTCGGCAACGGCGCGGCGCGCGGCCTCTTCTTCGCGCTTGCGGCGATGCAAAGCCGAACGCACCTCGCGCACCAGGCGTTCCATTCCGGTCACCGCAAAGTTGAGGTAGACGGGAAACGCGGTACCCAGATGTTCGATCATCTGATCGCTTTCGACGGGCTCGGTTTCAAGCAGAAATTGATCGATGACGGCGGCGGCATAGGTTTGTTCGCGCAGACGGGTGGCGGCCGCCTGCAGAGTCTGGGCCCAGTGCGTTTCCTGTCCGGTGGCGGCATGCAGGGACTCGGCGCACTGTGGGCCGCTGGCTGACGACGTGATGAGTAGAATCATGTCCTTTCCGATAGCACTTCTGCCGCCACTGTGCCGCGCGTTGAAAATGCGAGTCTTAGCCTCAGCGGCGCAGAGCGGATTCCCGTTGCGGTACTCCCGTTCCCACCCCCAAGTTCACAATCGGTCGTTCACGATTGGTTGCTCAGGATTGATATTCGTGAGTGGCGTAGTCCTTCAGCTTGCGGTACAGGGTGGTTTTTCCAATGCCCAAAAGCCGGGCGGCTTGCAACTTGTCTCCGTTCAGCTCGGTAATCGCGCTCAGGATCGTTTGCTTTTCAAGCTGGGCCATGGGAATGATCTTCCCGTGGCTGCTGCCATTGCCATTTGTATGCGAGGTTTCGCTGACCGGTAGCTTCGCCACTTCCCGCGGCAGGTCTGTGGCGTGGATCAGCGGACCGCTGGTAAAGGCGTACGTCCGTTCCAGACAGTTTTCCAGCTCGCGAACGTTTCCCGGCCAGTCATGGGCCATCATGGCTTTGAGGGCTTCGTCGCTGAGCATTTTTTCCTGCCCTGAGGTTCGGGTCATGCGTTCGAGGAAATGTCCGATCAACAGCGGGATGTCCTGCCGGCGCTCGCGCAGCGCGGGGATGCGCAGGCTGAGCACGTTGAGCCGAAAATAGAGATCGCGACGAAACTCGCCCTGGGTGACGGCCTGCTCCAGATCGCGATTGGTGGCCGCCAGCAGACGGATGTTTATGGGCACTCGCCGCGTGCTGCCGACCGGGCGAATCTCTTTCTCTTGGATCGCCCGCAGCATCTTGGCCTGCAGGTCGACGGGAAGCTCTCCCACCTCGTCGAGAAAGATGGTCCCGCCTTCGGCCATGGCCATCAGGCCTTCCTTATTCTGGTTGGCGCCGGTGAAAGCGCCCTTGACGTAACCGAAGAGTTCACTCTCGATCAGAGTGGGCACCAGCGATCCGCAATCGACGGGAATGAAGGGCTTGTCGCGGAAGGGTCCGGAGTAGTGAATAGAGCGGGCGACCATCTCCTTGCCGGTTCCACTTTCGCCCAGAATCAGGACCGGGTGCACGCTGTTGGCGGCCTTGGAAATGATGCGATACAGCTTCTCCATTTCCGGGGCGCGTCCGACGATACCGCCGAACCCTTGTTTGGACTTCACTTTCTCGCGCAGCAGGCGGTTCTCTGACTTCAGTTTCAAGTGGCTGGCCACGCGCTCCAGCAGCAGCTTCAATTCATCGACGCTGAAGGGTTTGGTCACGTAGTCGTAGGCGCCATGTTTCATGGCCTGCACCGCCGACTGGACCGTGCCGTATCCGGTTACAACGATGACAACGGCTTCCGGGCGACGTTCCTTGATGCGGCGCAGCGCGTCGAGCCCTCCGGCGCCCGGCAGGCGCAGATCGAGCAACACAGCATCGAAGGCTTGGGTGTCGAGATAACGGTAGGCATGCTCGGCGGAATCGGCGACGTAGGCCGTGTATCCCAGCGACTGCGCGACTTCGCGGCAGGCTTCGCGGATCGATCGTTCATCGTCCACGATCAGAAGGTTGAGAAAATTGGCGGGTTGAATCTGCGGTGTGGCTGGCATCGGGCTCAAAGCGGCGGACGTCATGGCATTCATTCCTTTTCCTTCTATTCTTTGGGTACCGGTACTCCCGGATTTCTTGCGAGTTGAAAGTCGTGGTTAGCAACGTGGTTGGCAGGATCCAACACAGAGGCATTCAGAACAGCCTCCGGTACCAGCGGCAGGAGCACGCTCACGCGGGTGCCGCACGCCGGAGCGCTCTCCACATGGATCAGGCCGCCGTTGCTGGTCACAATGTCGTAGACCGTGGCCAGCCCCAGGCCCGTACCCGTGCCGGTCTTGGTAGTAAAGAAAGCCTCGAACAGATGGGTGCGGGTAACCTCGTCCATGCCGCTGCCGTTGTCGGCCACCACCAACAACGCGCACGGAAGTAAGGCTCGGCCCGCGGCGACGCTGGGCGATTCCGCGCTCACCTTTTCGGTCAAAATCTGCACTTTGCAGTTGCTGATTTCGACCGTGATCTGACCAGGCATCTCTTCGGACATCGCTTCGCAGACCGCGTCGCGCGCGTTGAGAACCAGGTTGAGCAGGATCTGCTGGCATTGCGCCGGATCCATCTTGACCAATCCGAGGTTGGCATCGAGGTGAAACTTCAGTTCAATGTTTTCTCCAATCAGGCGGACCAGCAGGTTGCGCATGCCTTCGGCAATGTCGTTGAGGCAAAACAGACGCGACTCTGAATTCGCCGGTCTGGCCACCGTGAGCAACTGCCGCACCAGGCCCGTGGCTTGGATGGCGGCATTCCGGATTTCTTCGGCGTACTTGCGCACCCGATGGCAGGGCTCCAGATTGGCGATGAGCAGATCGCAGTAGAGCAGGACTCCGGTCAGAAGATTGTTGAAGTCATGCGCCACGCCTCCGGCCAGACGCCCCACGGATTCCAATCTCTGAGCCTGCTGCAGACGTTGCTCGGCCTCGCGGTGCCGCGACGCGTCTTCGGCCGAGGCGAGCGCGTAGTCGGCATGACCGTTCGTTCCTGGGACACGCCATGCCGTCCAGCGCACGGGACGGCTATTGGCGCCGGTGGTCCGCGAGTCCATCTGAAAACTGTCGCGCTGCCGCTCGAATAGTTCACTCCACAGCCGTTTCGCCTCGGTCCGTTCCTGGGGATGAATCAGATCCGCGAAGCACAGAGAGCGCGCGATTCGCGATCTGCCGCCGAGCATGTGTTCCAGCGCCGGATTCAGCGCAGTAATGTTGCCCGCGCGCTGGCACTGCGCCAGGGCGAAGGGCGCGGTCGCGAAGAGAAGATGCAGGTCGGTTGGCGAGTCCTGCGGCGTCCACGGAATTTCAGCAGCGGTGCTCATATAACTACTCTGCGCGGAATCATTCCCGGAAGGAACCGGTTATTCGGTTGCCCGCGACCTTGGTTTTCCTGAAATGGGAATTGGTGAGCGTTACTTCCGGATCAAATCCCGTTTCGAGGCCACTATAGAGAAACGGGAACGCACCTGCGAAGGGCAGATGTCACTAAAACGGGAATTATTTCTGTGGAAAACTTTTTCGCCTGCTCTCCCGCGCAGGTTTGGCGGAGCAAAGCCTGGCGGAGCGAGCTCACCGATCCGGTCGCAGATGCTGGCTGGCCGCAACATAGACCGGTTCGGTCAGGCGGAAGGTGAGCCGGCGCCCTTTTTCAAGAGAAACAACGGCCGCCGAGGATTCACCCTGTGGCACGTCACTTTGCGGATCGCCACTCTGGGGACCGGCGCTCTGGGCAGCGGGGACATCGACCGCCGTCCCGCGCACGAAAAGGCTGGAGGTCTGAACCGGCAGGCTCACGCCTCCGAGTTGGATCGATTCGAGGGCCAGCCGGAGGTATCCGCGATTGCGTCTAAGGTTGGAGGCCTGGGCAGACTCCACTCGACCGGCAACCACGGCACCGCGCGGAACTAACTTGTTCCCCGCAATCACAACCGGCTCGTCGACGACGCCCACGAAGGTGGCGTGAGCGCCAGGATTCGCCGCGGAAATCGGATTCTTCAGCCGAATCGTGAGCAGTGTGCCCGCAGGAAGGTCTTGGGAATCGTGGAAAGGCAGACCGGGCCCCGGGTTGGAGCCGTTGTCCTGGGACGCCGGAGAGTTCCCTGGAGGGGTGGTTGGCTTCTCTCCCTCTTGAAACGGAGCCTGATGCTGATCGGCATGAGCGGCGCTATCGCCACTTTGACTTTGCGGCCCGTCGGGACGGTCGCAAGCGGCCAGGCACAGCAGCGCGAGCAACATCGTTGCTAACAGCGTTGCTAGCAGCGTCGCTAACATCTTCGGGAACATCGCCAGCAACAACGACCAAATCGTCAAAGCTCGCGGTCCGCCGAACCGGCTCATCAAAATCATCCTCGCCCGCTGTTCGTCCACCCGGAAGTCGCAACCCAGTTACCAGACACGGTCTCATTAAATCAAGTACTTGGCGATAGCACTTTCGGGGAGGGTGTAGATTCTTCCCCTTCCTCAAACTATTTCGTGACTGCAGGCGTGCTCCGAGCGTCGGGTCGCGGCTGCGGAACTAGCTTCAATGCGGGCTCGGTGTACCCCTTGTGAAGTTCTGAGGTTTCTAGAATTCCCACATCTGTGATCGGAGTCACTCCTTTTCAGGCCGCTTCCCAATCTTTATTTCCCCGCAGTCCTCTGGACGGGCCATGCGGTCGGTGCTAGAGTACCCGAGTCCGCATTCTCCCCAGGCGTTTTTTCAATTCCAACAGCCATTGTTCCTTTCTATTGATCGATTCGGGCCTCTCCAGAAGGCCAGAAGAACTCAGGAGGATATGATGCGCAATGGAACGAAGTTCAGCTTGCTCAGCGCTGCTATTCTTTCCGCCGCCCTGCTAATGCCTGGTGCCAGTTGGGCAACGACCACAGCGAAAAACTGCCCGAAAGAACCGGCACCGAATGTAGCGATCAGTTCCGGGATGACCTACTCCGGGACGAATTGTGTTCTCAATTCGGTCAATGATGTGGACTCCTTTGTGTTCACTGCGTCCAAAGGAGACATTTGGAGCTTTATCGAGGACGGGGCGAGCCCCACCTCAAACGTCTGCCTGGATCTTTGGTCTCCCAGTTTGACGAAGACTCATCTTGGCTGCACATCAGCGGGGGAGACCGGCAACTGGTACTTCCTGTACAATGCTCAGACCCTGTCGGAGAGCGGGTCTTACACGATCGATGTGACTGCGACGGGTGGAACTATTTCGTACAATCTCTCGCTCGAGCGTTTGAACCCCGTGCCACCCGACGCCAGCCTAATATTTCTTCCGGCAAATATATCCTCGGAAGTCAGCCCGCCGACAGCGCAGGAGGCTTACAAGTTCTATGCAGCCACCACCGGCGTTTACCAAATAACCGCTAGCGTCCCGTCGCCCGCGAACAATGTGTGCTTTGCAGTTTATAAGCCGGGCGGGTCGGTGGCCGTGAATTCAACCTGCACGAGCGCGGGATTGCATGGCAACTGGTACGTAGTCACGGCGGATATGACGCCAACCGTAACTGGCACGTATTTACTGGTGGTCAGCACACTCTACGATGTGGGGACGGTCAATTACAGTTTGGGCGTGTCGTGTGCCGCCGGAACCTGCCCTCCAAACCCGATCCCGCCGACTTGCGTCCTTAAGGACGCGCTTTCCTACAATGCTACTACCAGCACGCTGACCATGAATTTCACGCTCGCAACTCCCGTACCCGCGACCTGGGATGCGTGGCTCATCAGCAATCAAAACGTTGCTACGCCGCTTTGGTCACAATCGGAACCGATCAGCGATAACCCCGTGACTGTGCCAGAGACGCAAGCCAATGTGCCCAAGGAAGGGATCGTTGGGGTTCTTTCCACGCTTACCGTTCCTTCGACCACCACAACTGCAGGAGGAATCACCTGCTCCAGTTGGACGACGGTGAACACCGGAAAGCCCTAGCAGTAGAAAGAAGCAATTCCAGATCAACACCGCCCCATCCTGATGCGCGCGCGATGCCGCGCCAGGATGGGGATTCGAACATCATCGTGAGTGAGTTTTCGTTCCTCTCAATCAGCGTGATCTCCCATTGCCCGATGCTTTACCATCGGTGATGTGCAGCTCCGACACGCCGAGCCAACGGATGCAATGGCCGTAGCGCGAGTCCATGTTCGCTCCTGGCAGGCCGCATACCGCAAGTTGATGCCGGATGAGTATCTCGATCAACTTCGTCCCGAGGATCGAGCGGAGAAATACAATTTCGGCAGCCTCGATCCCCTCACGCCGCATACCATCGTCTTAACCGACGGCGGGGAGATTCGGGGTTTTGCCACGACCGTGCCCGCGCAGGACGTGAATATGCCAGGTTACGGAGAACTCTGTGCACTGTACGTTGATCCCGACCACTGGGGCCGAGGCATGGGCGTTGCACTTGTGTCGGCAGCGCGGGCTCGGCTTTTCGATCTGGGATCTCGAAAAGCGATTCTCTGGGTACTCGAAGGCAACATTCGGGCGGAGCGCTTTTATCGGAGGGATCATTGGGCCCCGGATGGAGCGCAGCGAACGGAAGAAAGGTGGGGCTTCAAGGTAAACGATGTGCGCTATCGGCGCAACCTTGAGGCACCAGAACGCAGACTTTGAGTGCTAGCAGCTCTGATGCGATCGTATTCTTGCGATCCTAAGTATTCGCGGAGCCAAACGGTGGCCACGGACATCAAATCCCGGCTAGGTGTGACAAAGATGTTTCATGTGCGCCAAGAGGACCTGCCTTTTGTTGGTAGTTCGCATGAGTTTGTCGGGACTGAGCAAGGCAACACTGGAGTTTCGGTGTTCCTATTCCATGGGAAGCCCGGTTCGGGACCGGGTCCACACCGGCATCCGTATGACGAGATTCAGTTCATCCGTGAGGGCCGGGGAGTGTGGACAGTAAGCGGCAAGACCTTCGAAGGCAGCGCTGGAGACATCTTTGTCATTAAGGCCGGCGAGATCCACAGCTTCAAAGCGATTGGCGATTCACCGCTGGTACAGTTCGACATTCACCTGAGCCCCCGGTTTATCCAAGAGAACCTATAGAGCCGTGGAGCAACGGATTGCAATGTGGCGGGCTCGCAGCCCTCGGACAGAAGGCTGGCGGCTTTGTCAGTTGGTGAGAAATCCTCATAGCACTCAAAATGCCGGACGCAAGGTCAAAACGTGCAAAGGCCTGGTCTCGTCACGTATCCTAGGTGCTGGACGAAATAAGAGGTTTGCTCATGGGTACCCAAATTGTGGCTGGAGAGGCGGAAGACCCAAAATTCATTGAGCTATTGAACTCCGTAGTTCGAGGGGTTCTCCTTCGCAGCACGCCTGAGGAACTGTATGTGGTGCAAATCGACAATTGGTTTGACCACAAATGGCTTGGATTCTCAGGCTACGGCTCGGTGCACTTCCAGTTTCCGGCAATAATGAAGAGACAGGACGCAGCGAAGCACGCCTTCCATCAGAAAAAAGTGACGTTTCCACCATTCACGCCGATGCGAATCATGAGTCAGCGTCACTTTGAGCGCGCGAACGACCGATACTCAGAAGCCTCAACGCGCACGTGGCCACACAGCATGAAGCGGCAGCGAAGCAAGCTAAATCTTCAGAAGCGAATTGCCGATGTCTATAGCTCCGCGTGCTTTGTTTGGTACAGCTCCAACAGCCTCACAAATGGCAAGGCGAGCATCATGGTTTACACAGTCATCAGCGGGGAAGTGGAGACTTGGTTCGCGTCCTTTAACCGCGAGAACGACTGGAAGATAAAGATGGCCAAGGGTGAGAGTAAACGGCATGTTCAGGGCTTGCTGAACACAGTGTAGGCACGTTAACTTACGCAAAATCGCGATTTCACTCATTGTGCCGCAAAAAGGCGAAACTCAGAATAAACTGCGAATATGCGACGAGTATTCACCGCAACCAATCTCTCCATCTTTGTGGTTTGGTTTGCATTTGGCGCAACAGCTCAAACGGCCACACAATCAGGCAAGCCGTTAATTATTGGCAAGGCTTGCGGCAACTCCTCATACGGCGCGTGCTTTCCCATCCATGCTCGGTTCACGGCCTATACAGGAGACGGCCAAGAAGTCCTTTGGCCAGTTGGTACACATCGTTTGCTCAGAAGTGTTTCTGATAACGGCCCCCTCTACTCAGTGATAATGAGTGGCAAGGAGTTTGAGATTCATGGGTTCGTTGAGATGGCCGGAGAATACTCGGTTATGGGAGACTTCGTGGTCTGCCTCGTGAGAAGGACGTGCCCGGAGCGATGCGCAACGTCTGTATCAAGTCCGCCGCAAATCTCAAGAGAGTTAAGCGCGAGAACTAATCGCTGGCGAAGATTCCCCATTGCACTCATTAACCCCCGCGCCTGACTCTCACGCGCGGGGACGCGGAACCCGCGCTTGAGGCTTGCGGCGAAACCACCAGGCGCGGAGATGTTGGCCTGCCAGGAACGCCCGTTCGAAGTACCACGACTGGCTGCCGGGTTCATGGTGCAGGCTGGCATCGCATCCCGAGACGAATTCGAGTTCTTCGGGGAGCGTTTCCACATGTAAGGTCGCTCCCAGTGTGGCCTCGTCAAGATCGGTTACGTCGCAATACTGTTCGGGCACGGTTAAGCCATATCTCCACGTGACCTGGCATGCGGCCTTCTCTCCGGCCCTGACCGGGTTGAGGCTCAGGGTTGGCAAAGCGCTCCGGGGCACTCGGGTCACGCCGAGCGTGTCTTCAATCTCCACCTTGGAGGCGAGGTTCTGGTCAGAAAACGTGTAGATTTTTCTTCCGGCAATGCCGTACTCCAGAAAACGAAACTCCGGCTGGAAAAAAGTCTCGGGGGTTAACTCCGGGGCATAATCGCGTACCGCTTCCGAGTAATTTCTGATCTCGTAACGAACCTCGATGTCCACCTGGACGCGCCCGTTCTCGGGAGTCGAAAAGGCGTAGCTCTTCACATAGTGATCCCGCACCAGGTCGGTGGAAACAACATCGCGAACCAGTCCTTGCATTTCGGCAGGCAGACCCCGTCCGACCAAGGTTTGCGCCAGCCCGTCAGAAACCCTTTCTACCAGCAGCTTGGCGGAGAAAAGATCGAACGCTACTCCCAAGATCATGGCCACGATCAAGGCGTCGGCCAGGAAATATGCCAGTTCGCTGGCCGGCCCCCAGTAGGGATACTTCGCGCGGACGAGCACGCCCACCGCGCCGGCCAGCAGGAACGGCAAGAGCAGCCGGACGTGATCTCTGACTGACAGCGCGTAAAACCGGCGCCGTGCCGGTATGCGATCCTTCGGCGGAATCGCCGTGGGAGCTGCGCTTTCGCTGGCTTCTTCGACGCTTAGAATCTCGATCGGGGGCATAGCATTACCTCGTGGTCACCGTAATGTCCGGTATAAGTGTCCGGTATAGTTGATCAAAGACTGGCTGGAAATTCGCTTCCTGGTTCGCGCACGACGGGGACACACCAGCAGCCTCGTCGTCTCCGGGAGGCAGCCCGAACGGAAACCGAGTGAAATTGCGAAACATGGCCGCCAGCAACCTTCTGAGGTGCAAAATAAAAACTCCGTGCATCCGGGCGTTCCCAATTCGCCCTTGGCCAGAGTTTTTGGTAAACCGGCGCTCTGTTGGTTTGATGGTGTTGGGAATTGAGTATACAACCGCGGCAGTCGAGCGACAAACGCAGGCCGAGGCTCTTCTCTGGGCAATAGCATTCGCTGACGTTGTAGTGTGGGTTTGTGCGATGTCTTTGGGCAAAGATAGGTCTTGGGTGCTATCGTTGCAGGGGAGGATAGAGAATGGCATTTCCTAATGATGATCCCACGGTCCAGCAGGGTGACCGTTCAATACAACTGATTGACTGGTTGGTGGGACGATTGGAAGAGTGTCTCGGTGAGGTTCTACCACTCCAGACGGACGATCTTTTGAAAGACTATGCGAAGGATGCTCGTAACAGCATGGCATCAGCCATCGAGCAACTGAGCCTTGCACGCGCTAAGAAAGAGCAGCAACTCGGGGGCCGCACCAGCTAGAGATTCGCACTCTACAGGGACAGTGCCTTCACTGCCAACTGCGGATTTAAGTGGAATGGCCTTCCATGAGAAAGCCAGTCGGATTCAAGAGGATTCTTTTTGGTTTTTGTTGGGGTTCGGGGAAGTTGCCAGACCCTAAACGGAAAAAGCTTAAGTCAGAGTTCTGGGGCTGCCCGCCATCGAGGTCTGACTATTTGCTAAACTGTCCGCCTCATGCTCCAGCCGCGCAGGAAAATCCATGAAGTGCTCGTCATCGGTTCCGGCGCCAGTGGCGGATGGGTCGCCAAAGAGCTGACCGAGCGCGGACTCACCGTCGTCATGCTCGAAGCTGGACCGCCGCGCGTCCCTACGCGCGATTTCACCGAACACATCTGGCCCTACCAGCTGAAGTTCCGCGGCTTTGGCAACCAGCAGCGTCTGCTCGAGACCCAGCCGGTGCAACGCTTGTGT
>Ga0210395_10001643_pt1 | contig 17350 bp, 12 predicted proteins | sample IncBWH4OmetaG_FD_150861 | JGI IMG/M metagenome (GOLD analysis project Ga0210395, IMG submission 150861) | Forest soil microbial communities from Barre Woods Harvard Forest LTER site, Petersham, Massachusetts, United States - Inc-BW-H-4-O ...
TGTTGTGGCCGACGGGCGTGTTGCAGGACGAGATCAACGTCGCGGGCGACCGGCAGCAGAATTTCCTCGAGATCGATCGCCGTGGCAGTTCCTGCCCTACTTTGTTCGTCTGGAATGGCGAGCGCTACGAATTCGTTGCCGACATGCTGGGCGCGGGCGTGATCGGCCACTGGGTTGGGCCGAGGCAGCGCGACGTTCCGCGTCCGGTTGAGTACATCAAGATTGATCGAAGCATGATTCGCGAGAAGGAAAATCCCCGCCCTGTCGCTGCAAAAGACGCAGCGACAAGGACGGGGCACCCGACTCTGAGCTTCCGTTTTATGGAACCGCTCGAGGAGGCCGTTTACCTTGATCAGGTGCGGGTGCTGGCGGTCGCTCATCCGGCTGATCTTGATGTGTATCCCAACGAATATTTCGCCTCGAACCCGCCGTATCCGGAGTTCAGGGTGGTGGTGAGCAAAAGGGAAGACGCGCGTCCGCCGGCGGGTGCGTGGGATGAGCACGGCCACGATGTGTTGCCCGATCTGCTGGCGCATCGTTACTTCGGAGATTTTGCGCTGACGCAGTTTCAGGGTTTTGCCCGGCCGCACAGCCTCACGCTCGATCTGGGAGAGCCTTACCGCGGCGGCCCGGTCTGGCTGCTGCTGCATGGCGAAGTCGAATACTTTTCGGCGAACAGCATGTACGCCGCGTCGCAAGCGGGCGTGCAGGCGATCTCTCCTTATGTGGAAGCGCTGGTTGGAAATGAAAAGGGCGCGAACGGCAAGTGGGTGCGTGTGATTGATGACATGGGCTTCCCCGCCGGGGACCGCGCACTATGACCGCCGGATCTAACGAGCAAGCTGCCGCGGGGCACGCAGAAGATTCGCATCACGACCAATCTGCAGATTTATTGGGACAGCATTCTGGTGAGCCGGACAGCGCAGGGTAATACGCGGGGGATCCTCTTCGACAGGCTCAGGGCAGGCTCTCGCCCTGCTGGTGAAAGCGCTGGTCTTCGGGATGACGCCGCCAAGGTGAAGACGACGCCGGTTCCGCTGGTTCGCGCTGATCTTGGCTTTCACGGATTCCCGCTGAAGATTGAAGGCACGCCTCCGGGAAACGTGCAATACATTTACGAAAAGACGAGCGCGACGGGGCCGTATACGCGTCCCATTGGAACCTACACTCGATATGGCGATGTGTTGCCGCTGCTGACTGCGCTGGACGATGAATTGGTCGTATTCGGTTCGGGCGATGAGGTTCGTCTCGACTTCGATCCATCGGAATTGCCGCCGCTGCCTCAGGGCTGGGTGCGCGATTACTTCTTCGCCGCCTTTGGCTATGAGAAAGACATGGACTTCTACGCCGCTGAAGGCAACTTCGTGGCGCCGCTGCCGTTTCTGAGGATGGGCGACTATCCTTATGAGCCGGGCAAGTCGTTTCCGCTCGACGATGCGCACGTGAATTATCTTCTCGAATACAACACGCGGCACATGTCGGGAAACGAGCAGCGCGGATATTGGTTTGACTACGGGAAGTGAAGCGACTGCGATAAGTACGGAATCGTTTTAATAATTGACATTTTGAGCCCTCCATAATCCAATAGGCGCACCCATGGAACCTGCAATCTCTGTTGCACCGTCCGCCCCACGCCTGCGCCGCACTCTTACCCTTTGGGATTTAATTCTTTACGGCGTCATCGTGATTCAACCTGTCGCGCCTATGTCAGTGTTCGGCGTGCTCAGCAATCGTGGGCATGGACACGTTGTGACTACGATTCTGATTGCCATGGTCGCGATGCTGTTCACCGCGATCAGTTATGGACGGATGGCGCGGGCTTATCCCAGCGCGGGTTCGGCGTTTACTTATGTGGGACAGGAGATCAATCCCGCGCTTGGATATGTGACAGGCTGGAGCATGGTCATGGATTACCTGCTCAATCCGATGATCTGCATTATCTGGATCAGCCAGCAGGCGCACGTGTTCGCCCCCGGGGTCTCGTATGCCGTTTGGGCGGTTATTTTCGCATTGATGTTTACTGCGTTGAATGTGCAAGGAGTGAAAACTTCCGCTCGAGTGAATACCGCGCTGGCTGCGGGAATGGGAGTGGTGATTGCGATTTTCTTCGTGGCCGCGGCACGGTACATTTTTGGCCATCCCCACGACGGTGCGGCGTTCTTCACGCGGCCCTTTTACGATCCTGCGAGCTGGAATACAAAAGCAGTGCTGGGCGGCACCTCTGTGGCCGTGCTTACCTACATTGGTTTTGATGGCATCTCGACGCTCTCGGAAGAAGCGGAAAATCCGCGGCGAAACATTCTGCTGGCGACTGTGCTGGTTTGTGTGGTGATCGGAATTCTCTCGGCCTTTCAGGTGTATGCGGCTCAGCTGATTTGGCCGGCGTCGGAACCGTATCCGAACATGGATACGGCTTTTACTTTCGTGGCGGGACGTGCCTGGGCACCGCTGTTTGCGATTGTCGGATTCACGCTGGTGGTGGCGAACTTTGGCTCGGGCATGGGCGCCCAGCTGGGCGCGGCGCGGCTGCTCTATGGCATGGGCCGCAGTAACGCTTTACCGAAGTCGTTCTTCGGCGCGGTCGATGCCAAGCGGCGGGTGCCGCGCAACAACGTGCTGTTTGTCGGCGTGCTCGCGCTGGCTGGAGCATTTCTGCTCCCGGCGCTGGCGGGGGCAACCACTGGCTATGACCTGGGCGCGAACCTGCTTAATTTCGGCGCGTTGATCGCCTTTATGGGTGTGAATGCTGCGGCGTTCGTTCGCTACTACTTGCATGAACCGGAGAAGAAGTTGGGCAATCTGCTCCCGCCGGTTCTGGGTTTTGTAATCTGCTTTTTTCTATGGATTAGTTTGAGTTCTAAAGCTCTGGTTTTTGGGGCGATCTGGATGGCGGTGGGAATCGCGATAGGCGCGTGGAAGACTAAGGGCTTCCGAGGGAATCTGGTCGACTTCGAATTGCCGCCGGAAGAGTAAAAGGGATTGGAGTGCGGATGTTGGGCGCGATCGACATTGTGGCGTTTGTTCCGACCAAGGACACGGAGAAGGCGCGAGCTTTTTACGAAGGCGTGCTGGGGCTACGCTTTGTGAAGGATGACGGATTCGCCATGGTGATGGATGCGAATGGAATCATGGTGCGGGTGGCGAAGGCGCAGTTCACGCCGGTTCCATTCACGATTCTGGGATGGCAGGTTCCTGAGATTGAGAAAATGGTCGAGGGACTGCAGGCGAAGGGCGTGAAGTTTGAGAGGTTTGGTTTTTTCGAACAGGACGCGCTCGGGATCTGGATCTCGCCGACGGGAGACAAGGTGGCTTGGTTTAAGGATCCCGACGGAAATATTTTGTCGGTCTCACAACATGTTTGAGGATTGAGCCCTCGGTATGAGATACGGTCGCCTTGCTTTGCTCGGCGGGACAGCCGAGGCGGCTGTCCCACTGTGAGCCTTCCCACCGCCAGCATTTCGCGGGGGAGGGCGCCTGCTCCACATTTTTACTCTACGTTCCAGCCAGTTACTTTTACTGTTGCTTTCTCTGCGCCCAGTTCACCGGTGCGGTAGGTGGCGGTTACTTCGCGCTTCTCACCGGGTAACAGGGAGATGTAGTTGTCTTCCCAGACGACTGGCAGAACCTCTTCGCCGCTCGCTCCTTTATCTACTTTGAGGCGGATGAAGAAGGCGAGGCTCTTGCTGGGGTTCTCCACCGTCACGCGGGTGATGGAGTCTTCGCCTTTTCGCGCGGTGCTGCTGATAACTTTCAGCTTTACCTTGGGAAGTTGCGCCAGGGCGGTGTAGTCGGCGAAGGATTCGGTCGGAGTCATCCACCAGTTGGACTTGGCCCAGTCGAGGGTTTCGGGTTTGGTGGAGAGCCAGTAAAAGTTGGAGCCTACAAGCTTGCCGGCGGAGTCGGTCAGGCGCAAGGCTACGAAGTACGTCGGGCTCAGGCCATCGACTTCGGGGAGCGCGAATACTTTGGCGGTGCTGTCGGCGGGGGCGTCGAGCGAGTCTTCGTGAGAAAACTTCTCGGTCGCGTCGAGGTTGTAGATTTTTGTGGTTAGTTTCAAGCCTTTGACATCTTCATACTGGCTGCTTACCACCCAGATGGAATGATCATCGTAACCGTAGATCGGGTGTAGTGCTTCCATGGCGCGCTTGGCACCGAAGTAGCCGCCGGCGGGACGCAGATAATAATCATAGAGGTGCCAGATCATGGAAGGCCAGGCATTATTGAGCATCCACTGAATCACGCCGGTGGATTGGTATTTGTTGCGGCTGTAGGCCTCGTACATGGCGCGCACGCCTTCGTAGGTTTGCAGTTGCGATTTGTTGGCGAAGTCTTCCACGTTGTCTGACTTGCCGTAGCGGTTGGCGAGGGCCTCGCTGAAGACTTGGATTGTTTTGAATTCTCCGCCGCCGGCGTGGTAGTTCCAGACCTCGTCGATGGGCCAGAGATGATCTTTTCCAACCATCGCGCGAATGCTTTCGAGGGGCGGGACGGCAGGGCCCATGCTGGTTTCGGTGTTGAAGCCGTAAGCGCCGCCGCAGCCACCGGGGTTGCAGAGCTTGCGGTTGGGCTGTCCGGCGGGAGTGTCCTGCTCCCAATATCCTGGAGCTATATATTCATACGGTCCCGACATCTTGACACCGCTGTTCCCGGTGACCGTGGTGGGCTTGCCGGTGGCGGAGGAAACTACGGGATTCGGCCACAGGAGCTGCTTTTCGATATCGAGATACATCTGCTCGACATCGGGCGGGGGCGGATTGTCGCTGCCATTCAGCCACATGACCATGCTGGGATGGCTGCGCAGGCGGTAGATCTGATCGCGGAGGGACTGCTGGGCAATTTCAAAATCCTGCGGCTTCCAGCGCGGCCAACGCTCCCAGAAATCGCAGCAGCACCATCCGGCCATGACAAGAATTCCTTCGTGGTCTGCGATGTCGTAAAACTCCTGAGTTTCGAGCTTGCCTTCGAGGCGGACGGTGTTTAAGCCCATATCGCCGACGTAGCGGAATTCGTCATGCAGGCGCTGCGAGTTTTCGCGGAGCATCATGTCCGGAGTCCAGCCGCCGCCGCGGATGAGGATGTTCTTGCCGTTGATGTGGAAGGCGCGACCGCCAGTGGCGTTTACTTCGGAAGTGACTTCGCGAATGCCGAACTCCGTCGTTGAATGGTCGCTGACGGTGCTGCCGACTTCGAATTCCATTTTTAGCGAGTAGAGAGCCGGCTTGCCCATCTGCGCCGGCCACCAGAGGCGCGGATTGGAGAAGACCAGTTGCGGAAATTTGTCGGGAGTGAAGGTCACGTCTTTACTTTCGTTGGCGGCGAGTTCGACTTCCTGCTCGAAGGATACGCTCTCGATCTGGCCTTTGAGTTTGCCCTTCACGGGCTGGCCGGTTCCATTCTTGAGTTGCGCGGTGACGGTGAGTTGCGCGGAATCATTAGCGGGCAGATTTAGTTTCGAGACGACGGTGGGATAGCGCAGCGCGACCGGGCCGCCGGTGGTGAGGTAGACTTCGCGCCACAGGCCCATGTTTTTGTCGGGAGGCGCGGGGTTCCAGTCGACGAAGGTGATGGCCAGGTCGCTCTCGGTGGGGGCGAAGACCTGCACGGCCAGAACGTTTTCGGCGCCGGACTTCACGGCATCGGTCACGTTCAATTCGTAGGTGCGCCAGGCTCCAGCGATGTTATCCGAGTTGGCGATCTGCTTTCCGTTGAGCCAGACGTTGGCGCGGTAGTTGATCCCGCGGAAATTCAGCCAGACGGTTTTTCCCTTGTAGGTGGCTGGAGCAGCGAACTGCTTGCGATACCACCAGGAGACGGCGTAGGGACTGTCCGTCTGCATGGGGATGTTGGAAAAATTTCCGCCGATGGGATAGGTGACGCCGGCGAACTGGCGGAGGTTCATGGCGAAGAACGGATCAGGGAGAGTCTTGTCTTTCACCAGGGCCGCGACGACCGTGGTAGGCACAGTGGCGTCGTGCCATCCCTTGGGAACGAAAGTGGCGGTGGAAATGATCTCGCCTTTGGCCTCGACTTTGGCGGAGGATTGCAGCGTCCAATGCTCGCGGAGAGCCAGTTTGTCAGTGTTGGCTGGAGTGGCGGGCTTGGATGCCGGGGTGTCCGCGGCGAGTAGAAAGTACGCACTCAGAAATGACATGGCCAACAACTGCGCTGCGAAACGGGTGGGGAAGGCAGAACGTCTGGCTTTTGCTTTTGCGGAGTTCATGTTGCTCCCTTGCGTGCCGTCGCGGACACGGGCGTGCTCGATTGTTTTCGTGGACCTTGATCCGGGAACGATGGTCCGCGAACTAAGAGGGATAACACGTCTATTGATACGATTCAATAGCCGATTTGTTCGGGCCGCCGGGATGGGAGTCCTGGCGGGCACGAAAACCCGCTGGGTGTTTGCGAAGGGCGAGATGGCTAGGACGTTGGTGGCGCAGGCAGGTTGCATGGGTCCTTCGCTCCGCTCAGGATGACAAGGTCTTGTAGTTTATAATTGTTGATTCTACGCACCATTCTGGAGTGATAAGAAGATGATTCGATTTTTGCAGACTGAAGGACCGGTTAAGAAGGTTGTGCTGAGCGGGCTGCTTTTGCTGATTTGCGGCGCCATGGCTATTACGCTGATCCCGGGCATCGGCAATAACGATACGTTGAACAAGGCGGGTGTCGTAGCCAGAGTGAACGGCGAGGAGATCACACCCGAGGAAGTGAGGCAGACGGCGCGCGAGATGGCGCAGCAGCAGGCGCAGCAATATGGCGCGCAGGCTTCGATGATCATGTCTTTTCTGATCGCGCAAGACACCCCTCGAGCCGCCGACCAGTTGATCGACAAGCAGGCGTTGCTAGCCGAAGCGCAGAAAATGGGGTTAAAGGCTACGCTGCAGGAAGTGAAAGATGAACTGCAGCACGGCCGCTATGCCGGAATTTTCTTTCCGGGAGGAAACTTTATTGGCCAAGCGGAATACGAGGGCATGCTGCAGCAGCACAACCTGACGCCGGCGACGTTTGAAGACAGTGTGGGCAAAGACATTGTGATCACCAAGCTGCAGACGCTGATCACCAGCGGCGCATCGGTGAGCGATGCGGCCATCCGCCAGGAGTTCATCAAGCAGAATACAAAGGTGAAGTTTGATTACGCCGTGTTGAAAGAGGATGACATCAAGAAGGGCCTTCACCCCACGGTTGAGGAACTCAAAGCGTTTTATAACACCCACCTGAAGACCTACGCGAACTCTGTTCCCGAGAAGCGCAAGATCAAGTATGTGATGCTCGACACCGCGAAGGTGCAGGCTGAAGTGAAGGTCACGAACGATGAGTTGCAGGCTTATTACAATCAGCATCGCGATCAGTACCGCACCGCCGAGCAGGCGAAGGTCAGCCACATTCTGATCAAGACACCGCTTCCCGGGCCCGACGGAAAAGTGGATGAGAAGGGCGTGGCCGACGCGCAAAAGCGTGCGGACGATTTGCTGAAGCAACTCAAGGCTGGAGCGAAATTCGAAGACCTGGCGAAGAAGTATTCCGAAGATCCGGGAAGCGCCAAGGAAGGCGGATCTCTGGGTTGGATCGGGAAAGGCCGGACGGTTCCGGAGTTTGAGAAAGTTGCGTTTTCGCTGCCCAAGGGGCAGATCAGCGGCCTGGTGAAAAGCAGCTACGGCTTCCACATTATTCGGGTGGATGACCGGCAGGACGCGCACATGAAGTCGTTCGATGAGGTCAAGGCCGAGATCGAGCCTGTGGTAAAGCAGCAGAAGACACAGGAAATGGCTCAGAAGCAGGCGGAAGATCTTTTGCAGCAGGCGAAGACGCAGGGTTTGGATGCGGCGGCGGCGGCGAAGGGCGTGCCGGTTGCGACCTCGGATTTTTTCGGCCGCAGCGATGTGGTGCCGGGATTGGGTCCAGCGCCGCAGCTCATGGATGCAGTGTTCGGTGCGGCGGAAAAAGTGCCGCCGGAGATGGCTGCGACGTCGCAGGGTTTCGCGGTGTTCCAGTTGCTGGCGGTGAAACCGCCGGCTACGCCGACGTTTGAGGAGATTCAGGCTCGAGTGGAAGAGCAATTCAAGAGCGAGCGCGCGAGCTTCCTGCTGACACAGAAGACGCACGAACTTTCCGACCGCGCGAAGGCAGAGCATGATCTGAAGAAGGCAGCGAAGGAACTGGGCGCGACGGTGAAGACCAGCGACTTCGTATTGCCCGATGGTCAGGTTCCCGATATCGGTTCCATGACCGGGCAAGCCTCGGTGGCATTCAGCATGAAGCCGGGAGAGATCAGCGCGCCGATCCAGAGCGGGGCGAATGGAGTGGTGCTTTCCGTGGACGAGGTGCAGGCTCCGACGGAAGCGGACTTTGCGGCCAAGCGTGACCAGATTCGGGAGATGCTGGTGCAGGGCAAGCAGCAGGAAATCTTCGCGCTGTACGTCACCAACCTGCGCAATCAGATGGAGAAATCGGGCAAGATCAAGATCAATCAGGACGAGATGAAGGCGCTGACCCGCGCGGGAAGTGAGCCCGGGGAGTAGACGGCAACGCCGGTGATGGGGGCACGAGCCAGGATCCCTCACTTCGCTCGGGATGACAGTATGTTTGCTCGGGATGGTAAGCGTGTCGGCTCGGGATGGCAGAATGCGTTTGTGCGAATAACGAATTCATAATTAGAAATCCCAGGTAGTGACCGAGTTGCATGCCGTTTCCGCGCGCTGCAGGCATTTTGTTGCATCCCACGTCGTTGCCTTCGCGCGGCGGCATTGGTGATTTGGGGCCGGCGGCTTACTCGTTCGCAGATTCTCTGGCCTCGGCCCGGCAGGGACTCTGGCAGGTTCTGCCGCTTGGTCCGCTGGGCTACGGCAACTCGCCTTATTCTTCCATCTCGGCGTTTGCCGGGAATCCGCTGCTGATCAGCCTGGAGCGTCTGGCCGACCATGGCTGGATCGATCAAGCGAAAATCTCTTCATCTTCTTTTGCAATCGGCTCTGACTCAGGCGCAGTCGAGTACGATCACGTATTTGCGGTGAAGATGCCGCTTCTGTTCGAAGCGGGACGGAATTTTGTTGCGACGGCTTCGGCGGCCGCGCGCCAGCGCTTTGAACGCTTCTGTTCAGAGAACTGCTGGTGGCTGGATGATTTTGTTTTGTTCGACGCACTGAGGGCTCAGCAGAAGCTGGCGAGCTGGAATGAATGGCCGGCGGGATTGGCGCAGCGCGAAGCGGGTGCGCTGGAGCAGGCGCGCAAGGATCTGGCCGACGACCTCAAGATCCGTTGTGCATTGCAGTTTGCCTTTTACGAACAGTGGCAGGCACTGCGGAGGTATTGCTCGCAGCGCTCGATTCGCGTCGTGGGCGATGTTGCCATCTTCGTGAATTACGACAGCGCGGACGTGTGGATGCATCGCGAACTCTTCCGGCTGAGGAAGAATCTGGAGCCTGAAGTGGTGTCCGGCGTGCCGCCTGATTTTTTCAGCAAGACCGGGCAGCGCTGGGGAAATCCGCTGTACCGCTGGGACGTGATGAAGGCGCGGGGGTATGAATGGTGGATTCAGCGGCTGCGCTGGACGATGCGGAATTGCGACTACGTTCGGCTCGATCACTTTCGCGGGTTCGACCAGTTCTGGGAGATTCCGGCGGACGATCCGACGGCGATCAACGGGCGCTGGGTGGATGGTCCGCGAGACGATCTGTTTGACAAACTGCGCGAGGCGCTTGGGGGTCTGCCGTTCTTCGCGGAAGATCTGGGTTACATCACACCGTCGGTTCATGCGCTGCGCGAGAGACTGCAGATTCCTGGGATCGCTGTGTTGCAGTTCGGGTTCGGCGACGAAGGCGCGCACATGTACTTGCCGCATCGCGCCGCGGGCAAGGTGATCTACACGGGGACGCACGACAATGACACAACCGTGGGGTGGTTTCGGGCGGGCGCGGCGGACCACGAACGGCGCAATGCGGAAGGTTACCTTGGCCGTTGCGAGGATGGGATTCATTGGGGGTTCATCCGCGCGGCGCAGACCTCGCCGGCCGAGTTTGCGCTGATCCCGCTGCAGGATGTGCTGGGCCTGGGCAGCGAGGCCCGCATGAATACGCCGAGCCTGCACGGCGGGAATTGGAAGTGGCGTTTTGCTCCTGGGCAGTTCACAGCCGAGTTGGCTGCGAAACTTTCCCATCTTGCCGAGGTTGCGGATCGGCTGCCTCAGGCGGTTCCCGTTCTGGCGGATGAAGATTTCGCGGCTTGAAACCAAAAGCTGGCGGGTCCCTTCGATCGTCTCAGGGCAGGCTGCCCGTGCTACATAACCCTGCCGATTGTGAACCTCGTGTTAAAGCGCGACGGGTGCTTTGCGCGTTGCGGCAGATCGTGTATAGAGGTTAGGGAGAATTTTCTTGGCGACAGAACCCATTGTCGAAGCGCGGGCGATTGAGAAGTCTTATCCCCAGCCGGACGGAACGCGCATTCAGGTCGTGGGGCTGATGGATTTTGCCATCGAGCCGGGAAAAATCATTGCGCTGCTGGGAGCCTCAGGCTGCGGCAAATCCACTCTGCTGCGAATTCTGAGCGGGCTGGCGCAACCTTCGTCGGGGGCGCTGTTCTGGCATGGCAAGCCGCTGGGCGGCGAATCGCCGAATGTGGCGATCGTCTTCCAGAGTTTCGCGCTGTTTCCCTGGCTCACCGTTTTGGAGAACGTGGAGGCTCCCTTGGAAGCGCGCGGCGTGGCTGCCGTGGAGCGTCGCAAACGCGCGCTGCGCATGCTGGATACAGTGGGCCTGGACGGTTTTGAGACGGATTATCCCAAGGAGCTTTCCGGCGGGATGAAGCAGCGCGTGGGCTTCGCACGGGCGCTGGTGGTGGAACCGGAAGTGCTGTTCATGGATGAGCCATTTTCTGCGCTCGATGTGCTCACGGCGGAAAATCTTCGCGGCGAACTGCTGGAGTTGTGGTTGAACAAGAAGATGCCGACCAGCGCCATCTTCATTGTGACGCACAACATTGAGGAGGCGGTGATGTTGGCCGACCGCATCGTGGTGCTGGGGAGAAATCCGGCGCGCATCCGCGCGGATTTCAATGTGCGTCTTTCGCATCCCCGGGACCGCAAGTCTGGCCGGTTTGTGGAACTGGTGGATTACATCTACAAAATTATGACCGAGCCGGATGTCGAACATGCATTGCCCGACCCGGAGAGTACGGGGGAAATTGTTGTGCCGCCGGGAGGCTTGAAGAGAGGGCAAGCGCCGGTGAAGGCGAGCAAGTATCAGATTTTGCCGCATGCCCGTGTGGGCGGGATCGCCGGCCTCCTTGAACTATTGCACGATCGCGGGGGCCGCGAAGATCTTTTCCGCCTGAGCGAAGAACTGGTGATGGATGTGGAGGACCTGCTGCCCATCCTGGAGGCCTGCCAGTTGCTCGGTTTCGCGTGGTTGAAGGAGGGCGATGTGCAACTCTCGCGGCAGGGAGTACGGTTCGCTGACGCCGACATCCAGGCGCGCAAAGTGGTGTTTCGGGAAGCGGCGTTGGAGCACGTGACGATCCTGAAGCAGATTGACAGCATTCTGAAGCGGAAGTCGGATCACTCGATCAACGATGAATTCTTTCACGACATTCTCGATGAGCATTTTTCCGCGGACGAAGTGCAGCGCCAGTTCGATACTGCAACAAACTGGGGGCGCTACGCGGAGATTTTCGATTACGACCGTGAGAGTGGGCGGCTGGTGCAAACGGAAGTGGCGCTTACCGAAGCAGTTCCACCGGAAGCGTTGCAGACCGAACTAACACCGACGCCGCATAGCAGCGAGAAACAGGATTCGACTCCCACACCGAAGAGTTGATCGATCGTTCCAGAGGGACAAGCCAGGGCATGAAGAAGAGTATTACGCTGCGCGGATTTTCGGCATACCGACTGTGGACACAACTGCCGCGGATCGAAGTGTCGCACCTGCCTGACGTCATCATGTTTGGCGCGGGGATTGCGCTCTTCTATGCCGTGGTGACGGTCGGACACTCGTGGTTCGGACCATTTACTCCGACGGTTGAGATTTCGCGCAGCTTGCGGGCGCTGCCGACCTATGCGGGTTATTCACTGTTGCGCATCACGATCGCCTATGTGCTCAGCTTCGGATTCGCGCTGGCGTATGGCTATATCGCGGCCTATAACCCGCGCGCCGAACACTTCATGCTTCCGCTGCTGGACGTGTTGCAGTCGATTCCTGTGTTGAGTTTTCTTCCGGGCGTGATGCTGGCCATGGTGGCGCTGTTTCCCGGTCGGCAGCTCGGTGTGGAACTGGGCGCAATTCTTCTGATTTTTACCGGGCAAGTTTGGAACATGGCATTCAGCTTTTATGCGTCGCTGAAGAGCATTCCAAAGGACATGCGGGAAGCCGCGGAGATCTACCGGTTCAGCTGGTGGCAACGCTTCACGCAGATGGAGCTGCCCTTTTCGGCGATCGGGCTGGTGTGGAACTCGATGATGTCGGTGGCCGGGGGGTGGTTCGCGCTGATGGTGTGCGAAATGTTTGTGCTGGGCTCGAGAGATTTTCGTTTGCCTGGGCTCGGCTCATATCTGCAAACCGCAGCCAGCGCGGGCGACACGAGCTCGATTTGTTGGGGTATTGCGACCATGGTGCTGGTGATTGTGTTGCTGGACCAGTTCGTGTGGCGGCCGGTGATCGCCTGGGCGGAGAAGTTTAAAGTTGAACAGGTGGAGAGCACGGACGCTCCTCGATCGTGGGTGCTGAACCTCGTGGAACGGTCGAGGGGGCTCGCGAGGATTCGAGAAAAAACTTTACGGCCGCTAGGAGAGCGTCTGCTTTTGTATTTTGCGCAGAAGCATAGGGAGGAACGTCCCGTGGAGAACCCGTCTGCGTGGCGGGATTGGCTGCTGCGGGGGCTGGCCGCGCTGACACTCGGTGGCATCGGTTACGGCGTGGTTCGGGTTGCGATTATTCTCAGCGGCGTGGGGAAGGTGGAATTGCATGCGACCGCTCTCGGGCTGGGAGCGACTTTTCTGCGCGTGAATCTGGCGTTGCTGATCGGGGCGCTGTGGACAATTCCAGTGGGAGTGGCGATTGGCTTCAATCCCCGGCTGGCCCGCATTGCGCAACCGCTGGCGCAGATTGCGGCTTCGGTGCCGGCGACCGCGTTGCTGCCGGTGATTCTGCTGGTGCTGATCCGGCTGGGCGGCGGATTGGGGCTGGCGTCGATCGTTGTGCTGCTGCTGGGCACGCAGTGGTACGTGCTGTTCAATGTGATCGCGGGTGCGATGGCGATTCCGACCGATTTGAAAGAATGCTGCTCGGTGTTCCGGGTGCGAGGCGTCGCGCGCTGGAAGAAGCTGATTCTTCCGGGAATTTTTCCCTATCTTGTGACCGGGTTGGTGACAGCTTCTGGTGGAGCGTGGAATGCCAGCATCGTTGCTGAATATTTTCATTTCAAAGGCCAGATTTACACTACGACGGGACTGGGTGCGACCATCCAGCAGGCTACCGACAGCGGCGATTTTCACCTGCTGCTGGTCGCGACCATGATGATGGCGGCGACTGTGGTGACGATCAACCGTTTGGTGTGGCGCAGGCTCTATGGGCTGGCGGAGACGCGGTTCCGGCTGGAGGCGTAAAAGCAGTGGCCAGGGATCAGGGATCAGTGATCAGTGGCCAGTAAGAGCTGGCTATGGTCTTTGTCTTAGCCTGGCTGCCTCGTTTGACAGGATGCAGGATTGCGCGGCGTCTTTGAGAGCCGCTTCCAACTGCATACCGAGGGCTAAAAGTTTTTCGGGACTCATCAACTGCTGCAGGCGCTCGAAGAGCTGTCGTTCTTCTTTGCGGATGTGCCGGGAGAGGCGTTGGGCGAAGGCGAGCAAGGTTTCCGAGGACATACGGCGCATTTGAGCTCGCGAGAAGAATTCTCGCAGCGCGGCGTGATCGGCGATCAAGTCTTCCGCAAGGGGGATCAGCTCAGGGAATTCGCGCGCTGCCGGGAACAGCACTCGTTCTTCTGCTGAGAAGTGAATCTTGATTTCCTGGTCAAAGTTTTGTTCGATCTCTGTTTGCCAAATTTCCAGATCCGCAGCGGGAATGGGTTGAGCACGATCGATGCGCACGCATAGAGCCAGTGCTCGCTGGTGCTGGTGCGACAGCGGAATCAGGCTTTTATCGCGCAGCATAAATTTCGCAGGGGGTCGCTCAGCGGCTAAAGCCTGTGCTCCTGGTTGAAGATTGAGGGCACGGCCGAAGCCGTGCCCTTCCCGAACCAGCTCTTCCCCAGCCATTAACAGGCCGTTTCAAGAATAGATGCGTCACGCCACGCTCAATGGTTCTTCAGGCTCGGTGACAGCGGGACGGACCGTCAGCCAGTCGGTGCGGACTCGCTCCCACTCCTGGATCAGCATGCCGTTGGCCTCGAAGAAGCTGCGGATGCGGGCGCGTTCCCATCCCGCGACCTCTTCGAGAATCGGTGCCAGGACGGCGAGAGCGCTGGTGCTGAGCACCGTGCGTTTGGCGATCTGTGAAATATGGGGCGACTCTGAGACTGCGATGGTGAGGCCGTCGCGCGCGTTGACATGCAGCATCACGTTAATGTCGGAACTGCCATCCCCGGTATAGATGACGTGATCGGGGCCGATGACGTGCTCGGTCAACAACTGGTCGAGCACCGCGACCTTGCCGTAGCCGGCGGTGGCGCGAATGATCGTGTCGATCTCGCCGGAAGGCTTGTAACGAAACTCGGTGCCGAAAATGTGATCCTGCGGGACGATGCCTTCCAGCGCAGAATGGATTACCTCGACGGGAGCGGCGGATAGAATGTAGAAGTCGAAGAAGTGTCCATCCACGCCGGTTTCGAGGATCTGGTAAAGCAGTTTGATGTCGCCTTTGAGGCGAATGCGTTTGCCAACCTCGTGAAGATGTTCCTTCCGAACTTTGGCTTTGAATTCGGGGTCGTGCAGCAGGAGGTAAGCGAGTTCGGCTCCCTGTTGCACCAGGTTGATCTTGGCCATACCTTTGGCTTTGCGTTCGAACTCCGCAGTGGGAATGCCGACTAATTCGGCGAGCACGTAGCCGGAATCGTTGAAGGTAAGCGTCTGATCGAAATCGCTCGCGAAAATATAGTGTTTTAAGGGCTTGTCTGCCATATGTTATTAGATTCCGGGTGTGTTCGGATGGCCCATTAAAAGAATCAATCGGGATTATATGTGGTTGGCGTTAAATCGTTGTTAACAAATGCGCAGGTAAATCATTGGCGAGGAATTTAGCAACGGCAATGCCGGATGCCTGCCTTTACTAAATTCGCCGACACGTCCAGAATAAGGAATCCCGCTTGCGATGCTGTGCTACGAGCAGGGAGCAGTCAGAATCGGCCGACAAGTTGACGAAATATACAGGAGCCCTCATGCCAGTAACTGGTGAACTGATCCGTGCAATGAATTACGTGGAGGACATCACGGCGACGCTGCGCCGTATCTCGATCTACATTCCCGCCATGAATACCGAGGAGCGCAAGCGCCTGGCGGAGAGTTTGCGCGCCACCAGCGGGGCTATCAATACCGCGATTGCGGATCTTGAGAAGGTGGGCCCGTAGTGGCGGAGGTTAGAACCGTCGCAGTGATCGGCGCCGGTATTATGGGGCGCGGCATTGCGCATGCGGCGGCGATTGGCGGCTATCGCACCATTCTCGAAGACCTGTTGCCGGCGGCGTTGCGCCGGGCTGAGACCGAAATCCGGGCGAATCTCGACAAGGCAGTGGAGTTGGGGAAAGTGATGGCTCCCGACGCCGATGCCGCGTTCCGTCGAGTGGAATATGCCGGCTCGGTGGAAGAAGCGGCGCGCGAAGCCGATTTGGTGATTGAAGCGGTTCCGGAGGAGATGGAATCGAAGATTGAGATTTTCACTCTGCTCGATAAGATCTGCCGTCCCGCGACGATTCTGGCCTCGAATACGTCTTCTCTCAGCGTTACAGAAATTGCCAGCGTCACGTATCGCGCGAAGAAGTGCGTGGGCATGCACTTCTTCAATCCCGTGCACAAGATGAAGCTGATCGAAGTCGTGCGGGCTTTGGAGACGGACGACGACACGCTTGCCACCGCAGTTGAAGTCGGCAACCGGATGGGGAAGGAAGTGGTGGTAATTAAAGAGTCGCCGGGATTTATCACTAGCCGCATCAACGCGATGATTGGCAACGAAGCGTTCTACATGCTGGAGGAAGGGATAGCTTCGGCGGCAGACATCGACAAGGCGTTGAAGCTGGGGCTGAATCATCCCATGGGGCCGTTCGAGTTGGTCGATCTGGTGGGGCTCGACACGCGGCTGAACATCCTTGAGTATCTGCATGAGACGCTGGGAGAGAAATATCGTCCGGCGCCCTTGCTGGTGCAGTATGTGGAGGCGGGTCGGTTGGGGCGGAAATCGGGGCGCGGGGTTTATGAGTATCCGGAGAAGAAAGAAGCCACGGGAGCATCGCCTGGCGTGGAGATAGTTCGTCAGGAGCTTGCGTCCGATCCCACCAATCTCGACATTGCCAACCGCTATTGGAAAGCGCTCGGAAGCTGTAACGGGGACGTTAGAAGCGGTCGACACGTGATCGAAGCTTATCGAGCGGCCGCCCTCGATTCGCCTGAGGGCGCTGGCGCATTCGCTAAAGCATACAAAGAGCTGTCACAGACCAGCGGCGAGGCGCCACGGGCGGAATATTTCGACCAGGATCTTATCAGGGCCCTTTCAGATTTCCGTCAGAAGGCTGTAGAGCAAAACGGGTCCAATATCAGCTGGGTTCTCGCGTCGATCGACCGGTTGCGGTGATTTCCGCTAGCTGCGTGCAAAACTCAAACCTGCCAGCGCCGCAACCTTCTTCTGCTCCACTCCTTTACTGGCAATCAGGACTTGAAAACTTTCGCCCATGCCCGCGGGCGTCACTAGATGCTTTAGCTGCAGCGCCACTTTGGCGCGCTCCTGCGGCAGGCGGCATTCTTCGAAGGCGTCGGCGAATTGATTGGCTTCGCCGATGCCCATCAGGAATTGGGATTGGGTGATCAGCTTCTGCGTCTGCATGCCGTGTTTGTTTGCGGCTGCGGCGAGCGCGGTAAAGTTTACATCGGCGGTGATGTCTTGTTCGCCGGGGGCTTCGTAGGGGTTTGGGCTGATTGAATGAGCGCGGAGGGCCTTCATCGTACCGCGATGGCGTCCGGCCAACTGCTCTTCGCGGGTATAGCCGTAGTCGATGGCGACGAGGAAGCCATGCTGGATGTTGGCGGCCATCTGCTCCATGAAGCGTTGTGCGGCTAGAGGTGCTTCAATGCGCTCGTCTGGTTCGGGATGGACTGAATAGCGGTCGAGGAACTCCAGTTCCTCGGCGGACGGTTGTGCCCAAGTCTCGGTGAACCGGC